>Ga0256843_1000377_pt1 | contig 38351 bp, 33 predicted proteins | sample AlvinellametaG_FD_191572 | JGI IMG/M metagenome (GOLD analysis project Ga0256843, IMG submission 191572) | Pompeii worm associated microbial communities from hydrothermal vent at the East Pacific Rise, Pacific Ocean - Alvinella | ecosystem: Host-associated > Annelida > Integument > Unclassified ...
TTGTAAGAACACTTCCCATTGCCTCCATTACTTCTGGGAAAGTGAAGTTTTCACTTGCAATCATTTCAAGATGATTCATCTGTCTATTGTATTCAGCTTCTATTGCTTCAAAAACTTCTGGGTCAAAAGACTCTATTTTATAGCTCATAATCTTCCTTCTGGATAATATGTTTCGTATTTATAGCAAAAAAGAGTTAAAGCTGGGATTAGGAGTATTGACTCTTTTAAGAATAGAGAATATTTTTTACTGAAGATAAAAATAAACTCTATTTATATTCAGTTACATCAAAGTGTGTAATATACAAATACAAAATTTAAGGAGTTTTAATGAAGAAATTTATTTTATTAGCAGTTGCTGCTGGTTTGCTTAGCGCTGGAGGAATGAGACCATCTTTTTCATCCATTGATTCAAACAAAGATGGAAAAATCTCAAAATCTGAATTTAATCATATCAAAAGTATGAGAAACTCAATGATGGGTAAAATGGCAAGTATGATGGGTAAAATGCCAAAAAAAATACCAAGCTTTTCTGCAATAGATAAAAACAAAGATGGATTTATCTCAAAAGCAGAGTTTAATAGTTTTAAAAAAATGATGCATTAAAACTTCTCCCAGGTAAAAATTTCTGGGAGATCTTTTCTTTTTAGCTTTTTTTCTCTTTAGCTCTCTTTTTACAAGCATTTGCATCGATGCAAAAATATCCTTTACCATTTTTTGCAGGTTTAAGTTCTTCTTCATTTGTGTTTCCACACTTTTTACAAGCTTTTTGGGAAATCTCTTCATCTTCTTCCTTAATAGGTCTCATTGCTGGAAAGAGTATTACATCTTTGATTGAGTGCTGATTAGTTAAAAGCATTACAAGTCTATCGATTCCAATTCCCTCTCCAGCTGTTGGCATCATTCCATATCCAAGAGCTTTTACAAAATCTCTATCCATATGCATTGCTTCATCATCAATATCTTTTGCCTCAACTTGAGCTTTGAATCTTTCATACTGGTCAACTGGATCATTTAACTCATTAAATCCATTTGCTATCTCTTTTCCAGCAATAAATAGCTCAAATCGCTCAGCAATCTCTGGATTTGTATCACTTCTTCTTGCAAGTGGAGAGATTTCTATTGGAAAATCTACAATAAATGTTGGATTGATAAGTTTTTCTTCTACGAAGTTATCAAAAAGTTCAGCTTGAAGGTAGCCTAGAGGAAGATTGTTATCTACTTCAATCTCTTTCTCTTTTAGATATTCAAGGATTTTTTCTCTATTATTGATTATCTCTTCTGGAACTTCTCCGATGCTTTTAATTGCTTCAAGATAACCAACTCTTCTAAATGGGGTAGAAAAATCAATCTCCATCTCTCCATATTTAATTTTTTTCTCAAGCCCAAGCTCGCTAAGAAGTCTATCAAAGAGTTTTTCAGTCAAATCCATCAAATCTTCATAAGTGTGGTAAGCCCAGTAAAACTCAATCATTGTAAATTCAGGGTTGTGAGTGTGGTCCATCCCTTCATTTCTAAAATTTCTATTTATCTCAAAGACTGCCTCCATTCCACCAACAATAAGTCTTTTTAGATAGAGCTCTGGAGCAATTCTTAAGTATCTATCGACTCCAAGGGCATTGTGGTGAGTAATAAAAGGTCTTGCATTTGCTCCGCCTGGAATTGGGTGCATCATTGGAGTTTCAACCTCTAAAAATCCATTCTCTTCAAAGAATCTTCTAATAGTCGATACTATTTTACTTCTTGTAATAAATGTCTCTTTTACTTCAGGATTTACAATCATATCAAGGTATCTTTGACGATACTTTATCTCTTGGTCTTGGAGTCCGTGGAACTTTTCTGGAAGCAAAAAGATAGACTTTGTAATAATATTTAAAGATTTACATCTTAGAGTTATTTCTCCTGTTTTTGTAACAAAAGGATAACCTTTAGCTTCAATAATATCTCCAACTTCAATTAATTTTTTAATCTTGTTGTAGTAGCCTTCTGGCAAATCATCTCTTGTAAAATAGATTTGAGTCTCTCCAGAGCTATCTTCAATATTTGCAAAAGCAGCTTTTCCCATGATTCTTACAAGCTTTACTCTTCCTGTTAACCTAAATTCTCTTGAAGGATCTTCTCTGTGACCCTCTTCTTTTTCAAAAAGATCTCTATTTTGTTCTTTAAACTCTTTTGCTGGAGTTCCTTTTTTAACTCCTGCTTGGTATGGGTTTAGGCCCATTTCTCTTAGAGTTTGAGCTTTTTTAATTCTTTCTTGAACATATTGATTTTTAAACAATTTAAAACTCCTATTTTATTTTTTCTTTTTTTGGCACTCACTACAAAGTCCACGAAGTTGCATAATGTGCTCTTGCATTAAAAAATTAAATCTCTTAGCAACCTCTTCTTGTCTTGCTTCTATTACTTCATCAAAAAACTCTATAATCTTTCCGCATCCAATACAGACTAAATGATCATGATGAGTTTTTAATCCAAGTTCATACTTTTTCCCCTCTTTTCCAAGGGAGATTGAATATGCAAGACCTTGTTCTTCTAAAAGCGCCAAAGTTCGGTAAATAGTAGCAATTCCAATCTTAATATTTGGCATTTTTTCTCTTATTAGAGATAAAATTTCTTCAGGAGAAAAATGTCCTTCATTTTCATAAAGAGTTTGTAAAATAAGTTCTCTTTGTTTTGTAAACTTTAATCTTTTCTCTTTTAAGATTCTTTTAAACTCTTCTAGAAGCAATTGGTAATTTAGCATAATTTCCTACTTTGTGCTCTTTTTTTTCATCTTTAAATCATCTCTATTTAGAAAAACTTTTCCAATCTCGACCATTTGAGTATAAATTTTACTATCTAGAGTAAATTTTTCTAAAGATTTTTTTAAAGGAGTGGCAGAAAGAATAGATACAATTATAGAAAAAATCAAAAAATATTTAACAGCAGCAACCAAAAATCCTAAAACTCTTTGGGCTTGATCTACATCTTTTTGAAGTAAATATTTTGTAAGAATTTTTGAGATTAATAAAAAGAGTCCAAAAACTATAAAAAAGACGACAGTTTCAATTGTAGCAATATTAGCTTCTGCAAAAATAGTAACCAAATTAGATGCTAAAGGTTTTGCAACTCTTGAGGCTACAAAAATACCTCCCAAAATTCCAATAAAACTGGTAATTTCTACCAAAACTCCGCCAAGAAGTCCTTTTAATCCAAAAAAAAGAGATGCCAAAACCACTCCAATATCAAACATTTTTCCCCTTTAGATTACATCATTGTAAGTTGTTTTTTTAACTCATCTTGACGATTAGAAAATTGTATTGCATCTTCTTTTGTAATTAATCCTTGGCGAATTAATCTAAGCAGAACTTGATTTTGAGTTTGCATTCCAGTAGCTTCTTGTCCAAGTTGCATTGCAGAGTAGATTTGATGTACTTTATCTTCACGAATTAAGTTTGAAATTGCATGATTTACTACCAAAATTTCTGGAGCAGCTACCCTTCCTCCTCCAATTTTTGGAATCAGAGCTTGAGAAATTACAGCAACAAGTGAACTTGAAAGCATTGCTCTAACTTGAGGTTGTTCATCTCCACTAAAAACATCAATAATACGGTTAATAGTCCCTGGAGCTGAATTTGTATGAAGTGTTGCAAAGACTAAGTGTCCAGTTTCAGCTGCAGTTAGAGCTGCTGCAATTGTCTCTTTGTCCCTCATTTCCCCAACTAGAATGATATCTGGATCTTCCCTCATTGCATATTTTAAGGCAGCAGCAAAGCTTTTGGTATCTTCTCCCACACTTCTGTGAGAAAAAACTGAGCGTTTATGTTGATGGACAAATTCTACTGGATCTTCGATTGTTAAGATATGTTTTGCTTCTGTTTCATTTATCTCATTCATCATAGCAGCAAGAGTGGTTGATTTACCACTTCCAGTTGGTCCAGTTACAAGAATAAGACCTTTTTCTCTTTTGATTATTCTTTTGTAAACTTCTGGAGCATTAATATCATCAAGAGAAGGAACATCCAAAGGAATAATCCTAAATGCTGCAGCCATATCTCCCAAAGTTTTATAATAATTTGCCCTAAATCTTCCAACGCCTTCTAGTTCAATTGCAAAGTCAAGCTCTAAATCCTCTTCAAATCTCTTCTTCTGTTTTTCTGTCAAGAGTGCATAACACATCTCTTCAATGTCTTCTCCAGTTAATTTTGGCATATTAATTGGTCTAAGTTTTCCAGAGAGTCTAAGTAGAGGCTCTTTTTTGCTGATGAGGTGAAGGTCTGAAGCTTTATGCACAACAACACTTTGTAAGAGCTTTTTTATATTTAATTCAGACATAAAATTCTCCTACTCAATAATAGCTGGCACTATAAAAAAGTCATCTTTTGCTTCTGGAGCATTTTCTAAAATAATTTTTGGAATATCACTATCTACAAAAGGAACATCTTCTCTCATTGGAGTTCCTCCACTTAGTGTGGAAAAGTAAGAATCTAGATTTGATGTATCAAGTTCATTCAAATTTTCCACATATTCCAAAATTTTGCTAAGTTGCTCGATGATCTCTTCTCTTTTATCTTCTGAAATATTTAAGTGAGAAAGCTTTTCTAATTTTTTTAATGTAGAATCATCTATATTCACAATAAAACCCTTTTAAAAAGTATTTTTAAAATTAATTATACACTCTATTTTTTCTTATTTGAGAAATATTTAGGAAAAAACTATAACATAGAAGCTTTTAAATCGTACTTGAGTTTATAATCTTTCTTTTTAGTAGAAAGTTTTTGAAAGGTTAAAAAATCAAAATGAAGACAAAAAGCAATCTATTCAAAATTAAAATTTTACTAGGGCTGTTTTATTTTTTCTATTTTGCTTTGATTGGAGTTTATGTTATTTTTTTTCCAAAGCTTTTAAATGATATTGGATTTGATGGATTTGAAGTTGGAATAATTCTTTCAGTAGCACCTTTGACTAGAGCTATTTTACCCTTTGTTTTTAGAAGATTTGGAGGTTTAAATAAAAAGATTTATAAAATTGCCCTTTTAATTTTGATTTTTTCTGCTTTTGGATTTTTCTTTGCGATCAAAAATTTTTGGGCACTTTTAATAATTAATACACTTTTAGGAGCTTCAAAAGGAGTTATTCTCCCAGTAGTTGAGACAGTTGCTTTGCATCAAATTTCAAAAGAAAATTATGGCAAAGTTAGACTCTGGGGTTCAATTGGATTTATGGCAATTGCTCTTTGGCTTGGAAAATTTTTAAGCTCTTCTTTCGAAATCCTTTATTACTTAATTTTTATAGCTTTAATTACTGCTTTGGCCTCAATTTATCTTATCTCTTTTGATACACTAGAAGAAAATAAGAATGAAAAGAGAAGTTACAAAAAAATATCTTTAAGCAAAAATTTAGGTTGGTGGCTTAGTGCTTTGATTTTTCAGATGAGTTTTGGAGGATTTTATAGCTTTTTTACAATTTATGAAACATCTTATTCTATTTCTCTTGAAATGACAACTTGGCTTTGGAGTTTTGGAGTAATTTGTGAAATTTTAATGCTCTATTTTCAAGGAAAACTACTTAAGAAATACTCTTTAATTTTTTTAATAGAAATCTCAATTGCAACGACAATTTTAAGATGGCTTTTACTTTGGCTCTTTCCAGGCTCAATTTTTGTAGCTTTTGTATCGCAGAGTTTTCATGCTCTAAATTTTGCTCTTTATTATACTGCTTCAATTGCCTATGTTTATCAGCTCTATACTCAAAAGAAATTGGCTCAACAATTTTTTTTGGGAGTTAGTTTTGGGCTTGGAGGTTCTTTGGGGGCAATGATTGCTGGAATAATTTATAAATACTCTCCAGAAAATCTATTTTTATATCAAGCTCTATTTGCATTTTTTGCCTGGATTTTAATTTTTGTACACAAACAAAGGATAAAGGAAAATCGATGAAAAAAAGAGTTGAAGTTGGAGTAATTCTTGCTGGAGGAAAAAGTTCTAGAATGGGAAAGGATAAAGCACTTTTGCCTTTTAGAGGTTTTAAAAGTTTGAGTCTTTTTCAATATCAAAAACTTCAAAATATTTTTAAAAAAGTTTATATTTGTGCAAAAGAGGATAAATTTTGTTTTAAGGCTAATTTAATCTTAGATGATAAAAAGATCTACTCTCCACTTTTTGCAATAAAGCAAGTTTTAGAAGAGATAAATTCTTCTGTTTTTATTCTTGGAGTCGATATCCCGCTTGTTTCTTCAAAAACTATTGAAAAAATTTTAGATTCTTATGAGCAAAACTATGAAGCAGTAGTTGCTAAAACTTCTAATCTAGAGCCTCTTTGTGGAATTTATTCTCCAAAACTTCTTCCAAAAATTAATCAAATGTTAGAGAAAAATATTCATAAATTAAACTATTTATTAAAAAGTTCAGATACTCTAACAGTAGAAGTAAATCCAAAAGAGTTTGTAAATTTAAACTATCTCAAAGATTATCAAAACCTCATCAAAAAGGAAAAAATATGAATTTTGTGGATTTCAAAACAGAAAAAATTGTACCTTCAAAAATAGTTTGTGTAGGAAGAAATTATGTAGAACACATAAAAGAGTTAAATAATGAAATACCAGAAAATATGGTACTTTTTAATAAACCAAACTCCGCAATTTCAAAAGAGTTTTTCTATTTTGAAAATGTTAGATTTGAAGGAGAACTCTCTTTTCTTGTTGAAAATAAAAAGATTGTTGGAGTTGGCTTTGGATTTGATCTTACAAATGCAAAAGTTCAAAATTATCTAAAATCAAAAGGTCTTCCTTGGGAAAGGGCAAAAGCTTTTGATAAATCAGCAATCTTTACAAAATTTATAGAAATAGATTCAAGAGAGCTTGAAAAACTCTCCTTTAGACTCTTTAGAAATGAAAAAGTTGTCCAAAAAGGAGATTACTCTTTAATGATTTATAAGCCAAAAGAGATTTTAGAAGAGATTCAAACTTTTATGAGTTTAGAAGATGGGGATATTATTATGAGTGGAACTCCAAAAGGAGTAGATTTTTATGAAAAAAATGACCACTTTTTAGCCCAAATCTTTTTAAATGAAAAGTTGATTTTAGAAGAAAGCTGGAGAGTAGTTTGAAGGCTACTCTCAATTTTTTGAAGAATTAAACCATTTCTTTACTTTTTCAAACGCACTTTCAAATTTACTTTTATGAGGTTGACTTTCTAATCCAAAACTTTCTTGAAGTTTTTCTAAAAGTTCTCTTTGTTCATCTGTAAGTTTTTCTGGGAAAATCATCTTAATTTGAGCAATTAAATCTCCTCTTTCTAATCCATGAACATCTTTTATTCCTCTATTTCTAAATACAAATTGCTCCCTATCTCTTGTATTTGGTTTTAGTTTAATCTTTAATTCTCCATCTAAAGATGGAATTGTTACTTCTCCTCCTAAAATACATTTTGTAAAAAAGACAGGAACTTCAATGTAAATATCATTTCCATCTCTGATGAAGTGGTCATCTTCTTCTACATAGAGCAAAACATAAAGATCTCCTCTTTGTCCATAGCGATTTTTATTTCCTTTTCCTGGGACTCTTAATCTATTTCCAGTATCAACTCCAGCTGGAATTTCTAAAGTTACCTTTTCAGTTTGTAGTTGATAACCTTTCCCTTTACATTTTTTACACTTTTTAGGAATAATTTTTCCAGAGCCATTACAGTGTGGACACTCTTGAGCAAAAGTCATAAATCCTTGTCTCATAACAATTTGTCCTTGACCATGACAAGTTGGACAAGTCTCTAAATTTCCGCCTTCTGCTCCAGTGCCATCACACTCAGAACAAGGAACTTTGTAGCTAATTTCAATCTCTTTTTGAACCCCAAAGACAGCTTCATTAAAAGAGAGTTGCAATTCGACTTCTAAATCCATTGCATATCTTCTTTGAGTATCCTTTTTCCTAGAAAATCCAAATCCTCCGCCTCCAAAAATAGAGTTAAACATCTCCATAATATCACTTTCCATGGAACTTGTATCAAATCCCATACCATTTTTTTCTAATCCCTCTTTCCCATACAAATCATAAATTCTTCTTTTATTCTCATCGCTTAAAACACCATAAGCTTCATTTATTATCTTAAACTTTTCTTCAGCATCTTTATCTCCTGGATTTTTATCAGGATGGTACTTTAGAGCCAACTTCCTATAAGCTTTTTTGATTTCAGCTAAAGTTGCATCTTTGCTTACTTCTAAAATCTCATAATAATCCAAACTTCTCATTCTTTAACCTTTTAGTATAAAACTTTTTATGTCAGATTCTATCAAGCTTTTTTTGCAGAGTATTTTAACATAAAAAAAAGATCTCCAAAGAGAATTTGGATAAAATTTCTCCTAAAAAAGGGTCTTTAAGTTGAAAATAGCAATTATTTCAATAAATCGACCAAGTTTTAAAGCTGCTTTGAAACTTGCTAGAAAATTAGAAGATTTTGAGTTTACAATCTATACCAAAGGAGGTTTTGAGTCTAAAGATTTTAAGGTTATTAACTTTGTTTCATTAGATCATATTTTACCTTCAATTTGGAAAGAAGTTGATGCAATTGTTGCAATTTTAGCAATCGGGGCGGTTGTAAGAAAAATTGCTCCTTTGCTAGAAGATAAATCCAAAGATCCAGCAGTAATTGTTATAAATTTAGCTTTGGACAAAATTGTACCTTTAATTGGAGGACATTTAGCTGGAGCAAATGAACTTTCTACACTCTTGGCAAAGAGATTAAATGCTATAAATTTTATCTCCACAGCAACTGATCAGACAAAAACAATAGCTTTTGATTTAATTGCCAAAAAAAATAATTGGAGAATTAAAAATTTACACCATTTAGCAAGAATTTCAAATGCTCTTTTAAATTATGAAGCTTCTGTAAATGAAGAAAAAATAAAAGTGGTAGCTCCTAGAAAAATTTTTGAATATCTCTTAAGTATAGATAAGAGATATTCTTTAGAAAATATCAGTTTTGATGAGGTTGATAATAAAACTGTAATTATTTCTCCTTTTCAAAAAGATCTTGATCTTTTGACTCTTATACCAAAAGTTTCTATTGGAATTGGATGTGCAAAAGGCATTTCAAAAGAGTTAATTCAAAAAGCTTTAAAAGAATTTTTGAAAGAAAATAAAATTTTATTGGAAGATATAGAGTGTTTTTGTTCTTTTGAAGCAAAAATGAAAGAGAAAGGTTTAATTGATTTTGCAAAAGAGTTAAACAAAGAGCTTAAATTTTTTTCTAAAGAGGAGATAGATTCTGTAAAATTGGATCCTTTTTTGTCTCTTTCTAAATCTTTTGCAAAAGAAATTTTTGAAATTGCTGGAGTTGCAGAACCTTGTGCAATTTTAGGAAGCAGATTCAAAGAGTTAATAATTAAAAAAAGAGCTTTTTTTGGCAAGATAACATTTGCACTTGCAATTTAAAAAGTGGCCGGGAGAGGGGGATTCGAACCCCCGAAGGTGTTACCCTTGCCGGTTTTCAAGACCGGTGCCTTCAACCGCTCGGCCATCTCCCGAAAAATGAAGAAAACTTGGAGGCGACACCCGGATTCGAACCGGGGATCAGAGCTTTGCAGGCTCCTGCCTTAGCCACTTGGCTATGTCGCCTCCGGCCATAAAAAAAAGGAGGTGGTGCCCGAGGCCGGACTTGAACCGGCACGGCCAAAACGGCCAAGGGATTTTAAGTCCCTCGTGTCTACCAATTCCACCACCCGGGCATTTTGGAGCGGGAGACGGGATTCGAACCCGCGGCCCCAACCTTGGCAAGGTTGTGCTCTACCATCTGAGCTACTCCCGCATCTTGTGAGTGAAATAATATCAATTTTTTTTTAAAAAGAGCTTAATTTGCTCTTTTTTTGAAGAAAAAGCAAAAAATTAATCGATTTTTAGTTTTTCTTTGAGATATTTTAGAGAAGTTTTCAAAATATCATCGCTATCTTTGCTTGGAGCATTTAGAATAATTTTATCTTCTTGATCATAAAAGTCTATAAAAATTCTTTCAGCATAACTTGAAATTTTAGAGATATTTGCTTTTTTTGCTAAAACTTTTATCTTGATTAAATCCAAATATTGCTTGGAGAGTTTGTCCAATTTTCCAAAACGATCATTTATTTCATCTTCTATTTCTCCTATTTCTTCAAGACTTTTTGTAAGAGAGAGTCTTCTATAAAGTTCTAAACGCAATCTATCTTCTTCAATTAAGTCTGGACTTAAATAAGCATTTACTTGAAGATTGATCTCTACTCCTTTTGAGGATTTTTCTTTTTGACCTGTAAGCTCTTTTATTGTATCTTCTAACATTCTTAAATAAAGAGAATAACCAATTTGTTTAATGTGTCCAGATTGAGCTTCTCCAATTAAATTTCCTCCGCCTCTAATTTCTAAATCATACATCGCCAAAATTGCACCACTTCCTAATTCAGAATGTTTTTCCAAAGCTAGAAGTCTTTTTTTTGCTTTTGGCAAAAGTTGTGTTTGATCTTCAACTAAAAGATAGCAATATCCTTCATTTTTTCCTCTTCCAACTCTTCCTCTTAATTGATGCAGATCTGCTATTCCAAATCTTTCTGCTCCATCTACAATTATTGTATTTACATTTGGCAAATGAATTCCAGACTCTACAATTGTAGTAGAAAGAAGAAGATCATACTCTTTTGCCTCAAATTTTAACATCTCTTCTTCCATTTTGCTAGGAGATACTTTTGAGTGTAAAATTGTTATTTTCAAAGATGGTAAAATCTCTTTTATCTCTTTTGCTTTTTCTTCAATTGCTGCAATTGAATTATAAATATAAAAAATTTGTCCACCTCTTTTTAATTCTCTTAGAATCGCTTCTTTTACGATCTTAGGATTATACTCTTTTACAAAAGTTCTAACACCTACTCTTTGAGTTGGAGGAGTCAAAATTTCAGAAAAACTTTTGATTTTGGAAAGTGCCATATTTAAAGATCTTGGAATTGGAGTAGCAGACATTGAGAGCATATGAGTATCAATACTTATTTTTTTTATTGCTTCTTTTTGTTTTACTCCAAATTTATGCTCTTCATCAACCACAACTAAAGCTAAATTTTTAAATTCAGCCTTTAAAAGAGTATGAGTTCCTACTATAACTTTTAAAGAACCGCTCTTTAAATCTTCTAAGATCTTTTTTTTCTCTTTTGGTTTAGTGTAACGATCTAATTTGGCAACTTCAATATTCCAATTCTTAAATCTTTCTTTCAAAGTTTTATAATGTTGAGAACAAAGTAGAGTTGTTGGAGCAAGCAAGGCAGTTTGATATCCAGCTTCTACTGTCAAAAAGATTGCATTCATAGCAACTTCTGTCTTTCCAAATCCAACATCAGCACTAAGTAAACGGTCCATAATTTGCCCACTTGCTAACTCTTCTTTGATTTGATTTATTGCTTCTAATTGATCTGGAGTATGCTCAAACCCAGCATCTTTTAAAAAATTTTCAAACTTTTCTTGATCACAAGTAATTTTAAAACCCTCTTTTAATGCACGCTTGGCAGAAATATTTATAAGTTCAGTTGCTATTGCAAAAAGTTTTGATTTTACTTTTGATTTTAAGCTTTTAAAGCCTCCTTTTCCTAAGCGATCAAGTGTTGGCAAAGAGCCGCTATTTGCAATGTATCTATCAATTAGATCTAAATTTTCTACTGGGATATAAAGCATCTCTTGTTTTTGATACTCAATTGCAATGAAATCTCTTTTTACTCCTAAAATAGATCTATTTTCTACACCTCTAAAAATTCCAACTCCATAATATTGATGAACGACATACTCTCCAACTCCAATTTCATCCAAAATCAAGGAGGCTCTTTTTACCTTTTTGAGACTTTTTTTGGTATTTAAGGATAAAATTAACTCTTTTTCTCCAATTAAATTTACAAATCCATCACTATAAATAAACTCTAAGTTCTCAAAATTTTTAATTGGACTTGATCTGAGGCTCTTTTTGTCTTTTACTAAGATTTTTATCTGCTTTTTACCTCTATAAAAGTCTATTAAACCATTTAAATCAACTTTTTCTAACTCTTTATATTCATTTGAATTTGGAAGAATATTTTTTAAACTTTTTTTTAACTCTTCTTTTATCTCTCCAAAACCTTGAGATTCTTCTATTTGTGTAGAGAAATCTTTGATTGCAACTAAAGGATATTTTTTAAATAGAAATTCTCCAAAATCTTCAAGTGCCCATAATCCAAAAGATTCAAGATCATTTAAAAAAAGAGTTTTATAATTTTTTTGAACTCTTTCTTGAAGTATTTGATACTTAACTTTATCCAAAGCTAAAAATGCAGGCAAAATTTTGATTTTTTCAAGCTCCTCTTTAAACCTTTTTTGACTTTTAAGATCAAATTCAAAAATTCCTTCTACCTCATCTCCAAAGAGATTAATTCTGTAAGGATTTTTAGCATTTGGAGGAAAGATATCAATAATATCTCCTCTAAAAGAGATTTCTCCTTCTTGTGTTACTAAATCTACAAAATTATATCCCCAATAAAAAAGCTTTTCTTTTAGCTCTTCTAAGTTTAGAGTCTGAGCAAATTCGATTTCAAAACTTTTAAAAAATTCTCTCTTAGGAGCTAAAAGTTTTAATGTATGAAATGGTGAGATAATAATGGTATCTTTTTGATAAAAATCATAAAGTGCAAGTAGATACTCTTTGATTTCTTGATAAAAACTTCTAAGATCATCTTTCCAAAAAACTCTAACATCTGGAAAGAGAGTGGCTTCAATTTTCAAAAGATCGCATAAAGCTTTAATATTTTTTGCTTCTTTATCATCTTCACAAACTAAAATTTTTGGAAGATTTTTTCTATTTTTTTGTAAAAATGGATATAAATTTGCAATACTCGACACTTTTTAGCCTCTTTTTGTTAAGATTTTTAAACTAACAAGTGTATCTACAATTTCATCTACACTATTTTCTTTTTCTATAATTCCAGCAATTTTATTTGCTCCTTGAATAATTGTTCCAAAGGAAGAGATTTTAAACTCTTCTGGCAAAGCTTCATGTGCAAGTTGGGCACTCTCAAAATCTGGGAATATAAAAAGATTTCTAGAATCTAATTCTAAAGAATCTTTTTGAAGAAGACTTTTTTCAATAATTTTTGGATACTCAATTGGTCCTAAAATATCTAAAGTTGGATTTAACTCTTTTAAAATTTTAGTTGCATCTTTTAATTTTTCGAAGTTTGAATCTTTTATTAAAGCACTCTTTGGATAAGTCACCATTGCAATTTTTGGGGTAATGCCCAATTCTAAGAGATTTTTAGCACTTTCATTTGCAACTATTGCAAGATCTTTGCTAGATGGATTTTTATAGATTTTATAATCTGCAAAGAAAATTGGATTTCGTGGAGTAAGAACCGTTAAAAAACTAGAGAGTTTTTTTATCTCCTTTTTACGTAAAATAGATAAAAATTCCAAAATATCTAAAAAAGAATCATTTGGACCAAATACTATTCCATCTCCTTCTCCTGCATAAAGTGCTATTATGCTAAAGAGAGTTTTATTTGTTCTTAATAAATCAGAAGCATTTTTTAAAGATAAAGCTTCATCTGGTCTAAGTTGATATAAAATCTTTGCATATTCTCTTATTTTTATCTCATCAAAAATATCTAAGACCTCAACTTCATCTAATTCTATTCCAAGTTTTTTAGCTTTTCGAAAAATCTTATTTCCAACTCCTACTAATTTTATTCCATCTATTCCTTTTCTTCTTAAAATTTCAACTGCTAATAAAATTTTTTCATTCTCACTATCAGAAATTAAAAGAGTTCTTTTCAGAAGAGTTGCTTTTTTATCTATTTCCAATTTAAAAGAGATTGAATCTTTTAATCTTTCTTTTGAAATTTCTAACTGTTCTAAAATTTCATTTTCATCTGTATTTTCCCAAAAAAGTCTAAAGGCAGTTGCGATTTTTTTCCTATTTTCTACTCTAATTGTAGGTTTTATTTGAACTGTTTCTGGAATTAATTCATGCTCATGCCAATTTGTATATAAAATTGGAATACAAATTTCTTCTAAACCGGCCAAAAGATTTAACAGATTATGACTTAAAGCTTCTCCACAAACCAAAACTCCTCCAGGAGGTGGAGTAGAAATGCTATTTGATGAGGTTATAACTCCTAATAAAAGATCTAATCTATCAGTAGAAGTTATTAAAAATTCATAAGGTTTAAAAGATTTTATAAGTCTTTCAAGCCCCATTGCTCCAACTTTAAAAGTACTAATTTCATACTCTAATCCTTCTCCAGCAATTTGTTCTACTGGAAGATGTTCTAAAATATCTGCAAGGCTTAGTCTTGAGAGTTCTTCTGAAAAAGGAATAAAAAATAAAGGAGTCTCAAGCCATTTTACATTCAACTTTTTTAACTGTTTATAAGTAGGTAAAGAGCAGTAATTTGCAAAAAGCAGATCAACTCTTACCCCTTTTGTTTTAATAGATTTTTCCCAAGATTTTGCATTTTCAATAAGCTCATTTTGATTCATCTCTTGAGCCAAAAAGACTCCAACTACACTGCAATTTAAGGCTTTTGCAATTTCTAAATTTACATCTACTCCAGCCAAAGAGTTTAATTTTGAGCTATCATCACTCAAAAGAAGTACAAAATCAAAATTTTCTTTTATATTTTGGTAATAAACTTTAATCTCCTCAATTAAAGCCTCTAAGCCCTCTTTTAGCAAGATTGCTTCTGCCATTTCTAGAGGAATAGCTTGCATATCTTTCAAGCTTTGATCTAAATGAAAATATTCAACTAAAGTCTCTAACTCTTTATCTTTTATACTTGGAGCAAAAATTGGTTTAAAAATTGCAATTTTTTGGTAAAATCCTCTCAAAATACTTAAAAGTCCTAGAGCTACAACAATTTTTTTAGCTCCATTATTTTGTGATATTATAAATATTGAATCTCTCATAATCTCTTTGGGCAAACCCCTCTCTCCTTTTAGACCTTAGTACTCTTTGAAATTCTACCAAAAAACGGTCGAATAAGTTATATTACAAAACAAAGAGAAAAATTTTTATTTAAATATTAATTTTATTTTAAAACTAAAGTAATATAATCTAAAAGATATTCTTATAAGGGGGAAAGGGATGAAAAAGAGTTTAATTTTTTTAGTAAGCATATTTGGTGTGGCTACAAGTTTGAGTGCAATGGGGCATTATGTCTGTTATGAAGATAGGAATATCATCCATATTGAGGGCAATCAATACTATATGGAGTATATTGGATGTCAAATCTCAAGAAAAAGTTGTGAAAGTATTGGACTAAGAAGATTTGGGCACTATCCAAATAATTACGAAACAAGAGAAGCTCTAAGAAGATGCATTAAAGCAAAACCAAGATTTGTAGATTAAAAATGGAGTCTATTTAAGTAAACTACTTGAGAATCTTTGTATAATTTATCTCTTGCTACAAAGCTATAGTAGTTTACTGCTCCTACATCATAGACTTTTACAGAAGAGAAGTTTTCATTTGTTACAATCAAAAATCCATCTTTATCCAAAGCATAAATTTTATTGCCCACAACTGCAATTGATAAAAATTTTCCAAATTTAGTAAATTTTCTAGAGTTAATCTCTTTTAAAGTTGGAGATAAAATTATAACTCTTCCATCTCTAGTTAGAAGATATACTTTTTTATTTGCAATCATTACATCTGCTATTGGAGCTTCTAGTTTGTGCATTTGTCTAGGAGCAGCAGAAATCAATTTTGAAGGAGTTGCTGCAATTATTCTATTTTCAATCTTCCCTAAAAAGATAATATTGTTTAAATTAAAAGATTTTCCTATGCTCATCCCAGAAGCGCCAGTTGGTTGATTTGGATTTACTACAAGAAGTTTTCCATCTAGTGTTGGAACTACTAAAAGATTTTTTATTGGCATAGGATTTGCAATTCTTGTATCTACTGCATAAGCTCTTCCAACTTTGGCTGCTACTAAATTTCTATTTTCAGTAATGCTATAAATTCCAAAGATATTATTCAAAGCAATATAAAAGATTTTATCATTCAAAACTTTTCCAGAAACAATTGGAAATGGGAGCTTTTTTGCGATCACAACTTTTTTTAGAGCTTTATCGATCAATATAAATCTGCCATTATCTTTTGAGGCTAAAACAAATTTAGAATCTTGATCTATAAATTTAAACTTTTTGGGCAATTTAAAAGGACCAAATCCTTCTCTTGTTAGAAAGCTTCCATCAGTGTAAGTTATACTATCTCTTGCTCTACTAAAGAGAGTTTTATCAATATCTTTTATTGCAAAAGAAGCATCAACTGCTTCTCTAGGATCAATTCCTGTCAATTTTTTTAGCTCAGCTAAATTGACTTTTTCTACATAATTATTGCACCCTACAAAGAGAAAAACTATCAAGCCAAAATAAAAGAGCCTTTTCATACTTTTACTTTGTAAGTGTTAAGTGCTTTAGTAAATTAGCAATATTTGAAAGAGGAGAATTTACATCAATTAAAGCTAAAATCTCTCTTGCTTTTGTTTTTTCTCCTTTTTTTAAACTTTCATAAGCTTTTTCAATTTTGGAGAGATCTTTATAATAATTTGAATCACCTGGAGTATTATTTAAGATATTGATATGATAGTGGGCTAAATCCATCAATATTTTATCATCTGAATTTGCTAAAGTTTTAAGAGCTTTTGAATCTTTCTCTTTCAATGCTTTTGAATAAAGATAAAGATTATAAAGTTTTGGATTATTGTTTTTTAGCTCTTCTAGGGCTTGAGAATCTTTCGGATTTGCCTCAAGCTTCAAAAGAGCTTCATTTGCTATATTTAATTTATGCTCTTTATAGGCTGTAATTGCAGCTTTTCCTCCAAATCCTCCAATTAACAAAATCAACCCAGCCCAAATTTTTATCTTATGTTTTTTATAAAACCTTTCTAATTTAAAAGCATTTTCTAAAAGCTTCTCATCACTGCTTAATTCTTTTTTTACATATTCTAATTCATCTTTTATACTCAAAACTTTCCCCTTAACTTAAAATGTAACTAAATTTTAGCAAAACTTCTTTTCCTCTTACTGACACCCAACGCACTCCATACTTCTATCTTCTACACTCTCTGTTGATTTTATTTCTTCTGGAGATTGGCTTCTAAGATAATATGTAGATTTTAGACCAAATTTCCAAGCATCCATATAAATGTTATTTAAATATCTTCCACTTGCTTTATCAAGAGCAATAAAAATATTTAAACTTTGTCCTTGATCAATCCACTTTTGTCTAACAGCTGCTGCTTTAACCAAAACTCTTTGATCAAGTTCATATCCAGAGACATAATAGCCCCAAGTCTCAGCACTTAAATTTGGAGCAACTACTGGGATCATTCCAGAAAGATTCTTCTCATACCACTTTTTCTTAAAGATTGGCTCAATTGCTTGGGTAGTTCCAGTTAGAATTGAAATAGAGCTAGTTGGAGCTATTGCCATTAAATATCCATTTCTCATTCCATCTTTTTTAACTTTTTTCCTCAAACTATCCCAATCATATTTATACCCAAAAATTCCACCTCTATCTACCAACTTGCAAGCATCTTCATTTGCTTTATCAATTGGGAAAATTCCCTTTGACCAGTCTGACCCTTCAAAAAGTGGATATTTTCCTTTTTCAAGTGCCAAATCACTTGAAGTTTTTATTGCATAGAAGCTAATTGCTTCCATTATTTCGTCAATTTTACGAAGATGTTCATTGCTGCCCCACTCAATTTTTCTTTCTGCAAGCATTTGAGCCTCACCCATTACTCCAAGCCCAATTGCACGATTACTAAGATTTGTCTTTTTGACTTTTGCTACTGGATAAAAATTTAAATCAATTACATTATCAAGCATTCTTATTGCAATTGGCACAACTCTAGCAATATCTTCATCTGTATTTATTTTAGACAGATTAACTGAAGCCAGATTACAAACTGCTGTTTCCCCATCAATTTTGGCTTTATCTACAATCCAAATTTTTTTGCCATTAATTGAATCAAGTGCTGTTATAAATTTTGCCTCTTTTTTAATTCCGTTATCAAGCTTGACAATCTCTTCTTCTTCAAAAGTAGCCTCTGAAAAGTCCTCAAAAACAACCTTGATTTTATAGTGATTTGGAGAAGTGTTCTGGAAAATCTCGGTGCAGTTTCCAGTTACAATTCCATTAAAAATCAAAGAGTGATTAATTAGTTGAGTGGTATCATAAACATCCTCTTTTCCTACATACTCAATACTTTTAATATCAACTTCAAAATACTCCTGTTTTCTACTGATTTGACTATATTCTCTCTTTTCTCTCTCTCTTAATACTTTTAGAGCTTTTTTCTGTTTTTTACCTAAAAGTCCTATTAGAGAGATAAAGTTTGTAGCATTTCTACCATTGATATTTAGCCTAAAGAGTTCACCACTTTTATAAACTTTTCTTTGCCCATTCTTTGTAGTATACTCAAAACTATTATCCCTTTTCATTTTAGAGATTTTAGACCTTATTCCAAAGTTGCTAAGCAGAATTTGTATCTCTTGCAAAAACTCTCTACTCACACTAGCTAACTGAATCACAAAAGTAGGAATACCATCATTTTTGATAATATTTATAGTTGAATCAGAGGTAAAAAGTCCTTGTAGATATCCAACTACTGTCTCTCTTTTACCTTTATAGATAAACTCTGGCACTTTTAGCTTAGTCTCTTTTTTGAAGTTATACTTCTCCTCTAAGACTCTACCAACTCTAGCATTAGCAAATCTTATCTTTTTAGAGTTTTTGGTATGGTTAAACTCTTTTGGCATAATATTTTTGATACCAGCCTTTTTAGGGTTTGGAAGGGTAAGATAATCTCTGTCTATTATCTTCTTCAGAGACTCTTTTATCAAATCTTTTAAAATAATATCTTCATTGTAGAGGTCAACCATTGCTATTTGATGGTTAGCTCTGTTTCTAGCAAAACTCCCATCTCCAGCAATAAATCCAGCCACTAATCCAAGTTCATAGTATCCCTCTTTTCCAAACTGTCCAATATCAGACTGAATTAAAAGTTTATCCGTAACTTTTACATCTTTTAGAGGAAGTTTAAGTATTGCTTTATCTCTTAGCACATAATATTCGTGCCAATTTGTAGATTTTATCTCATATCCATCTTTTGTTGTAATTTTATAGATATCAGCACTCTCTTTTGTCTTATACATTTGGATACACTCTGCTACTCCAACCCCATAATCTCTTCTATCTCCATTGGTTCTATAGTCATAAGTTGCATAGATTTTTTTATTCATCTGCTCAAGCTCATCAGCTCTGACAAGTCCAAATTGAGTAGCAAGTCTTGTATCGCCTGTTACACACAAATTACTACTTCTAATAATTCCACTATGTCTATTTGGATTTGCTCTATTTGCACTATCTTTGAAGGTCAAAAATGGATTTCCAGTCTCAAAGTAGTTTCTCAAAATCTCTTTCCAGAGAGCCTTAGCTGAGACTACCTCTTTTGTGATACTCTCATCACTTTCAAGCTCAATATATCTTTTCTCAAACTCTTCTCCATAGAGTTCAGTAAGCTCTGGGACTTCATATGGGTCAAAGAGAGTCCAGTGGCTATCTTCTTGCACTCTTCTCATAAAGATATCATTTATCCAAAGGGCTGGAAATAGGTCGTGAGCTCTTCTTCTCTCTTCTCCAGAGTTTTTCTTTAGCTCAATAAACTCTCTTACATCCATATGCCAAGGCTCAATATAAACAGCAATAGCCCCTTTTCTTGTGCCAAGCTGGTCTACTGCAATTGCTACATCATTTGCAATCTTTAAAAATGGGACAATCCCCCCAGCTGCTCTTTTATGTCCGCTAATGCTTGAACCCATAGCTCTAACTTTAGTCCAATCCCAACCTATTCCTCCACCAAATTTAGATAAAAGTGCCATCTCTTTGTAGCCATCAAAGATACCTTCGATATTATCTGGAGTTGAGCCGATATAACAGTTATGGACAGCTACACTATTTACTACATAACTATGGTCATCTTCAACCTCTAAATTATAAACTTTCTCATCAGTTGTTTTTGTAGTAATATCTTTTACCTTGGCAAAAAAGTTTCCATCAAACCAGAATTGATTAATAGCTCTTCCAACAGGAGTCCCATCTTTTTGGCTCTCTTTTACTGTAATTTTATGTAAATCTTTACCCACAAGTTCAATAAACTCTTTGTCATTTAGATATTGGATTTCTAAAATATATGGTTTCTCTTTTGCCAGTTTAGATGGTTTTGGCTCTCTAATCTTTGGAGTAAGCCCTTCTCTTAGAGCAATAGTATAGAGTTGTTTGATGAGGTCATAATTTGAGAGAGATAGTGCTATACCATTTTCTATTGTGCAACTATCTCCTCTAAAAGCACCTACTAAAATATGCTTTTGATTTTTAGCATAAAAGAGAGTTTCATTTAGATACTTTTTATTAAATCCACTTCCAGCCAAAGCATAAATAAACTCTCCTAAAAGTTTACTATGGACAGAGATTACTGTGGAGTTGTCATTTTTCTCTTTTATCAAGACTTTTACATCAAATATCTTCTCCAGCAATAAGCTACAATCTTGAATAAACTCCCTCTCTTTAGAGCCAAAAGTAAAATGAATAGAGCTTAAATCACTGCTGGTATATCCCTCTGCCAAGTAGTAACCAATTAGCCTCATAAAATCATCATCTAAAGCAATTTGGTTATTTATTGGAGAGATTTGATTGTTATAGAAGCTTCTTGAGTAATACTCATACCCACAGCTCTCTCTTTTTATCATAATTTTTCCATCTACAACCTCAAGACCTTTAAGTTTTACAAAATCACTTACTAAAATCTGCTCTTTTTTGTGAGTGTAAGTAGGGAAAGATATCTGGACAAAATCACCCTTTTTGATATTTTGAGCTTCAATCCATTTAGCTACATCTGAAAAATCTCTATTTAGAAGCTCACAATCATTTTTGTACTCACCTTCAACTCTAAAGCACTGTTTATAGTTTCCTTGATTAATGATGCAGAGCTTCCCTTTTCTGATACACTCCACCTCATCAGCCTTAATCGTTAGAATTGGATGCTCTTCAGTGCATCTTATAGTCTCTCTCTCAAGACCTGCAACATCAAAAGTAAAAAGCTCTTTTGTATAATCTCTTTGCAGAAGTTCATAGACTCTTTTAAATCTATTTTTATGGGTAAGAACAAAATCACCCTCTTTAATATCTTCAATATTTTTATACCCATCATAAGTAAATACTCTCTGTCCCTTTGGAAAACAGCTACTGAGTTGGTGTCTTGTTGTTCTTGCATTTGAGAGTGTTGGAGTTGCTGCCATTACTTCAAATTTACTCAAAATATCATAAAACTTTTTAGCCCAGCTTTGACAATCAAACTCATTTTGAGCCAAAAACATAGCAACACCCATAAAAAGATGTTGAGGAAGTTCAATTGGATTATTCTCTTTATCTTTAATAAGATAACGATCATAGAGTGTTTTTATGCCAAGATAGGTAAATTGAAGATCTCTTTCTGGTTTTATATAATTATTTAAATCATCCAAATCATATTTTTCTTTGAGTCCTTTTAAGATTCTGCCTTCTTTTTCCCCTCTTTCAAAATATTCCTTTAAGTGAGGATAACCAGTAAATCCCGCAACTTTATGATAAAGATCATACAAAAAAAGTCTAGCTGCAACAAAAGTCCAATCTGGTCTATCTATATCTATTTTATCCACAGCAGTTTTTATCAGAGCAGTCTGTATTTCAGAGGTAGGAATCATGTCGTAAAAGTGTAATTTTGCATCTATTTCTAGTTCACTTTGACTAACATTTTTAAGACCTTCTACTGCTTTTGATGTAAATTTTTGAATTTTGCTAATATCCAACTTTTCAACTCTACCGTTTCTTTTGACTACTCTTATCATCTATTCCTGCCTTTTGAGATTTTTTCTTTTAAAAATAACTTAAAGCCCAAAAAATGGGAGTTTTAATAAAAAAATAAAAATTAATCAGAGAGTGAATTTTAAGCACTTATGGCTTATATTTTGCTTTTTAAAATTCTTTTTAATCTTCTAACTCCACTTTTGGGAGTAAAGATAAGAAGGAAGTTTTTCTTTTTGTCTTAAAAATTCCCCAAGCAAAATTAAAGCTACTCCTTTTATACTAGAGACTTTTTTAGAGATAGTTTCTAAATCTCCTTTATAGATTTTTTCTTCTGGCCAAGATGCTTTTTCTACGACCCAACAAGGAGTATTTTTTGGGTATCCCATCTCTAAGGCTTTTTTTATAAGCTCATCAATAAGAGTGATGGAAAGATAAAAAACTAAAGAAGAATTTTGACATCTTAAAATATTTTCTAAAGGTTCTGGATTTGGAGTTTTACCTTCTACTCTTGTTAAAATTAAAGTTTGAGAAATTCCAGGAATTGTATATTCAATTTTGCAAGCACTGCTTGCTCCAAATGCTGCGCTAACTCCTGGGATTATTTCATATTCAATCTTTTCTTTTTCCAAAAATTCAATCTGTTTTGCAAGTGTAGAGTATAAAGTAACATCTCCTGTTTGAAGTCTGACCAAATTTTTATTTCTATTTTCTTTAAAGATTTCAAAAATCTCTTCATAGCTCATTTTATAAGAATTTTTAATAATAGCATTGGGATTGCTCCATTTCAAAAGCTCTTTTGGAACCAAAGACCCCGTAAAAAGCACAAAATCTGCTTTTTGAAGGGCTTTTAAACCTTTTAGTGTAATTAATTCTGGATCTCCTGGTCCGGCAGAAACAAAACTTATCAATTTAACCTCTTAAATTTTTTTGAAAATTCAACTTTAATTATGCATTTTACCATGCATCATTTTATGTCTCATTCCTCTAAAGCCTTTTTGAGGATAATTTTCAAACATCCAATTTGCAATAGCTTCTAATTCCTCTTTTGTAACATTTCCTTTTTGAGAAGGCATCAATCCAAATTTTTTGATTCTTTGAGGCATGCATACAGCTTTTGAAGGATCTGGATTTAGAGCATAATCTACAATAAAAGCAACTGCCTTTTCTTTTTGAGGAAAATTCATCTTTATATGTCTCATTACACCATTTAAAGCTGGAGCAACCATTGTATTCATATCTTTTGGCATTCCCAAAATATGACAAGAAGAGCATTTTTTTACAAATAGATCTTTTCCTGTACTATTTGCAGAGACTGCTTTTTTTTCTTCTACACTTTTTTTTGCATCATCTTTCTTATTTTCTTCTCTTTTGGGTTTTGTTGTTGCAAGTTTTAGGAGAGTTTCAAATTGCTCTTTAGAAAGAATTTTTTGAAGATCACTTATACATTGCAAATGAGCTTTTGTAAGATTGGCTCTTAATTTTGCAATCTCATCAACTAATGGATAAAGATTCTTTGGATCTTTTTTTTCTTGAATTATAGATTTTGCAAGTTGCAATTCCAAAGCTTTAATCTTTTTTGCTACTTTTGCAGCAGCTGGAACTGTTGTATTTTTTTTCTCAACAAGCTTTTTTAACTGCTCTTTAGAGAGTTTTAGCTGATCACTATTTGGATGGAAAAGTGCAACTCCTACTAAAAATGGAAGATTTTGGTTTACCAAGAAGTAATCCTTTGGGAAAGCTTCTTTTTGAGCTCTGTAGTAAGGAGACTTTTCTCCAGCCATTTTTGCAAGTTTTTTTGGGCCATCTCCCATTTGCATATTTGGATTAGCTATCAAAAAAAAGCTAAACGCAGTTAAAATTCCAAGAGAAATTCCTATTTTTTTTATCATCTTTTTAATCCTTTTTCATCAATTTTTGAGATTTTAACATTTCTAGAGCTTAGGATTGATTATTTTTAATTTTTATAAGAAAAAGTTTTCTTTGAGAGTTTGCAATTTTTGACTCTTTATTCCAAGTTGTCAAATCCAAAGAGATCACTTCATACCAAAAGCTACTTTTTTCTAAAGTCTCCACAGCTTTACTTAATGTATTTAATGTAACCGCTAAAATTATTAAAATCCCGTCTTTTTTTAATCTATTTATTAGATATTCAAGCTCTTCTAAAAGCTTGACTCCCCCGCCTCCGATTAAAATCCTATCTGGATTATTCTCAATTTTTTTTATTGCCTTTAGGGCATCTTCTTTAAAAAGAGTTGCTTCAAAAACATTGTGTCTTTTTAGGTTTTCTTCAATAAAAGAAGTGCGCTCTTGATCTTTTTCAAATAAAAAGGTCTTTACTCTATATTTTATAAAAGCTTCAATAGCACAACTTCCACTTCCAGCTCCAATATCCCAAAAAATTTGATTATCAGATAGCTCTAAAAGTTCTAAACAAAAATCTCTTTTATATTTTTTTGTAATTACTCCTCTTTGAGTTTTAAAGTCTTCGTCAAACAATCTTTTTGGATACTCAAACAATCTCTCAAGTAAAATTACATGAGGCTCTAGAAGATTAAAATTATTTTTTTTTGGATCAAACTCTCCAATAAATTCATCTTTATATCCCATTTTATATCCAATAATCCAGCGTAAATTTTTAGATGGAATATATTTTAAAGCTTCTAAGAGTCTTTTTAGACTATTTTGATCAGTAAGAATAAAGGTAAATCTTTTTTTTAAAAACTTCTCTAAATCTATATTTTTTCTTCCATGAAGAGAAATTACTTCAACTTCACTCTCAGAAATTGCAAGTTTTGCTAAAAGGTATTCTTTTGATGAGGTTGCTGGATAAATTGTTAGATATTTTTTTGGAATATTTTTAGCTATGATTGTAGCAGCTGAAAAAAAAGTAGGTGAGCCTGTTACAACATATAAAATATTTTTTGTTTTATAATTTTCTAAGATAAATTTTTTTGCCTCTTTGTAGGAGAATTTATAAATATTTTTTCCTTCTTCTTTAAAATTTTTATCACAGACTATAAAATCAAAATCTGATAAATTTATCTCTTTAGGAAGATTTGAAAAATTATATTCTCCCATTCCATTTCCAACAATACTAAGCAAAATTTCTCCTTAAAAATATTTTAAAAAAACTACTATAATTTTTATTAGTTTTTTTGGCTAATGAAAAACTCTTCTTCACCTTGCTTTTTGAGTACTATTTTTTTCTCTTCTAAAAGCTCTTTTAGATTTTTTTTACTCTGCTGATCAAAGAGAATTTCTACATCATTTAATTTTAGAGGTCTTCTTTTTAGAGTTTCTAAAATCTGTTCTTGAGTAAAGTGAAATTTTTTCTTAGATTTTTCTTTTGCTTTAGTTACAATATTTATATTTATCTCCTCTGGAAAGAGTAAAGAAAGCTTTAATAAATCCTCAAACTCAACTTCTTTTACATCATAAGCTGGAGGACGATCAATTGTTCCAAGATCTACTCTTTTTGGATTTATCTCTTTTAAAAAGTTAGCAATTTTTTGAATCTCTTCTTCTTTATCATTAATCCCTTTTACTACTAAAATTTCGATTATAACTTCTCCATCAAACTCCAAAGCAAACTCTTTTATTCCCTTCTTAATTTTATCAATATCCAAATTTAGAGCTCTATCTAATTTTTTAAAACATTCTTTAGAAAAACAATCCAAAGAGAGTTTTACTATATCAAATTTTTTGAGAGCGTTTTGAATTTTTTTCTCAAAAATTTTAGAAGCATTAGAAAGAATTAAAGTTTTAATATCTCCTTTGAAAAGATTAACCTCATCAATTACTTTGTCTAAAAATGGATAAAGTGTTGGCTCTCCATTTGCTGTAAAAGTTAAAACATCTATTTCTGGATATTTTTTTAGAGCTTGTTTTATCTCTTCTATTACTTTTTGAGGCAAAATAATATCCTCAAAATTTTCTATTTTCTTTCCTGGTAAAAGTTCACAATAAAGACAATCAAAATTACACTGTTTATAATTTGGGCTAAGATCAACTCCCAAAGATTTTCCAAATCTTCTGGATAAAATAGGTCCAAAAATAATACTCATACTCTACCTTTTAAAAAATCTTTAACTTTTACAAAAATAATCTCTCCATCTTTTACTACTCCAACTTCTTTTTGACAAGCAAGAGAGGGTAAAGAGATATAATTTTTTATTTTTACTCCTTGATGATAGTGACCTTCTATTACAAAATCTAAATTCTTTGGATAAAAGGATAAAATCTCTTGGACTCTTGTTTCAAAACCTTTAAACTTTTTACAGATATTTTTTGACTTTAGGTGTTCAATGTTTTTATCTATTACAAACTTTTCTGCTATTTTTAAAATTTTGAGAATTACCTTGTGACGAATCAAAAAAGAGTAAACTTCATAAAAAAAGCTTGTTTTAAATTTATCACCATGAGAGATCATTCCTCTTTTTTGTGCTAATTCCAGCTTTATTGGCTGAAGAGCTCTTGGATAAATTTTAATATTTGGAAAAAGTGGTTTTAGATAAAAATCATGATTTCCTTCTAGATAAATAACTTCTAGCTCATTTGAAATTTCATTTAAAAGTTTAATTGCATCTTTTGAAAAACTTTTTATATACTCTCCACACCCAAAAAGAAGATCAAAAATATCTCCTACCAAAATTAATTGAGAAACTTCTATCTTCTTTAGTTTTATTGCCTCTAAAATTAGAGTAAACTCACTCCCAAAATGGGGATAGTGAGCATCTGCAATTAAGAGAGCTTTTTCTTTTAGTTTATGGGACATAAGCTATTTTGGGAATCCCTAAAGTCTCTTCAAAACCCATCATCAAGTTCGCAGCAACTACTGCTTGAGAAGATGCACCTCTTAAGAGATTATCAATTGCAGAGGAGATAAAAAGAGCTTTTTTGCTACTTTTTGCAAAGATATCACAAAAATGGGTTCCTAAAACACTTTTGGTATCTACTGGCTTATCCTTGATTCTAATAAAAAATCTATTTTGATATTTTTCTTTTAAAATTTCTATTGGATCAATTTCCTCTTTTAAAGTGGCATAAATACTTACAAGCTCTCCTCTTGTAGTTGGAATTAGGTGTGGCACAAAAACAACTTGAGTCTCCTTTTTAAATAGTTGCTTAATTTTTTCCTCAATTTCTGGAGCATGACGATGAGAAATTGGATTGTAAGCAAAGATATTCTCATTAATTGTTACAAAATGAGTTGTACTGGAGAGTTTTTTTCCAGCACCACTGACTCCAGATTTTGCATCAATAAAAATTGGCAAAGATGTATCAATATAAGGAATAAAAGGCAAAAGCCCAAGTAAAGTTGCAGTTGGATAACATCCAGGGCCTGCTACTAAAGAGGCTTTTTTAATTTCTTCTTCAAAATACTCTATCAATCCATAAATTGAATGTGATAAATTTTTTGAATCTGTATGCAAACAGTAAAACTTTTCATAAGTTTTTTGGTCTAACCTATAATCAGCAGATAAATCTACAACTTTTATTCCAAGTTCTAAAAGCTCTTTTGCAATTGTCATTGCTGTTTTGTGAGGAAGAGCTAAAAAGACAAGTTTTGCAACTTTTGCTATTTCTTTTGGATCTGTCTTTTTTATATCTAAATTTTTTGTTACTTTTTCCAAAGATGGATGTAATTTAAAAAGATCTTCTTCTCCATTTGTAGTTGAAAGATAAACTATCTCAAACTTTGGATGAGAAATTAAGATTTTAATTAATTCAAGCCCAGTATATCCACTTGCTCCAACTATTGCAACAGGAATCTTTTTCATTACTACAACTCTATCTTTTGATATTTAATCTCTTCAATTTCAAAGTGTCTTTTTCCACTTGGAAGATTTACTTCAACCTCATCTCCTTCTTCTTTTCCCATCAAAGCTTTTGCCAAAGGAGAGTAGATAGAAATTAATCCTTTAGAAGGATTTGCCTCTTGAGTTCCTACAATTGTATAGGCAAACTCTTCTTCTGTATCAATATCTGTCAAAACTACTGTAGATCCAAAACTTACCTTTTGATGAGGTAACTTGGAAGGATCAATTACTTGGGCTCTACCTAAAATATCAGAAAGCTCAGCTATTCTTGCTTCAATATGACCTTGTTTTTCTTTTGCGGCATGATATTCAGCATTTTCTTTTAAATCTCCAAGCTCTCTTGCTTGTTCTATTGCTTTTGCAATTTCAATTCTTGCTTCTGTGCTAAGGTATTCAAGCTCTTTTGATAATTTATCAAATGTCTCTTGTAGCATTGGCTCTTTTTGCATACTATCTCCTATTTTAAATAATTTTTTAAGGTATTATATCTAAGCTATTAGAAAAATTTTAGAAAAGTCTAAAGTATTTTGCTGAAAACTTTCCTCTTAAAACAATACTTCTTAATTCAATTGGCAGAGGAAGATCATTGATTGGAAGAGGAGGAGATATAAAAATTTGGCGTTCAATTTTTTTCAAAACACTTTTTGTCGCAAACTTTTTTATTTCTAGATAATGTAAAACTTCAGCAGCATTTCTTTTGCTTTTATTATATTTACGGTTTTCTTTATCTAAAAAAAGTGTATTTGCCAATTCGCTTTGAGTCCTTTGAGCAATATATTTTGCTACTGAGATATTTTGTTGTCTAATTTTTGCAATTCCTAAAATAACAATTGAAATCAATAAAACTGAAACTAAGATTTCAATAAGTGTAAAAGCCTTTTTCAATAATAATCTCCTCCTCTTAAAAGATAGCGATTTTGCTCCCAAAACTCTTTTGCCTCATTCAAAGATCCAAATTTTTGGATCTCTCCAAAATAAGAAGGAATATAATAAAACTCTCCTTGATTTTCTACAACCATTTGGGAAGTGCTTCCATTTGGATAAAAAATAAATCTAAAGCAGACTTTTTGATCATCGACTCTTCCAAACTCTAAACTGGAAAATTGCCCAGTATTATCTAAAATATAAGCTTTTAGATCTCTAAAATTTGTATTGATCTTTTTTAAATTTAATTCTGAGTCTACTAAAAAGCACTCTCTACATCTATTTAAGCAGACCAATTCATAATATCCGCTAGCACCTTTTAAAATATTTTTGATATTTGCAATTCCTACAACTTCTCTTCTTTCATCTGCTCTTTTTATATTTCCTACAACAAAGAAGGAGAGCAAAGAAAGAAGAAAAATTACAATAATAAGCTCTAAAAGAGTAAAAGCTCTCCTATTTTTATTTAACATTATTTTTTCTGACATCTAGAGTAATAAATATCTGCTCCATCTCCATCGCCACCTTCTTTTCTGTCAGCTCCAAGACTAATTAAATCGAAACTATTCCCATTTTTGACATAAACAAAAGGTTGTCTCCAAGAATCTTTAGGAAGTTTTTTGAGATATGGCTGAGTAGAGTAATTTGGATATTTATCTGGATCAGGATTTGATAAGAGTGCATTTAATCCTTCTTCTGTCTCAGGATAAGTTCCATTATCAAGTTTAAACATATCTAAAGCTTGTGCAATACTACTCATTTGAGTACATACAAGATCTCTTTTTGCTTTTTCTCCAGCTCCTATTAAGTTTGGAGCAACAAAGGCTGCAAGAAGTCCTAAGATTAAAATTACAACAAGTAATTCAAGAAGACTAAAAGCCTTTTTTTGTGATCTCTTTTTTCCCATCACACCATCCTTTTTAAGATATTTTTACCTTTTCAATAAATTTATCATATTTTTTAGTATAATACTTTTGTAGTTATACTAAAAATCAATAAATTGGAAAAGGGCTTTGAAAAGTATAGCAAAATTAAGAAAAGGGATCTCTTTATTAATCACTCTTTCTGTAATTACTGCAATGCTAGCTTTAATTGGAGTAATGTTTAATTACATTAGCATTGCTCAAAAAAAAGCAGAATCAAAAAGTGCCATAATTCAAGCTAATCTTTTGGTTAAAGATTTGAAAGATATTTTGGATAAACAGCTTGGAAAACATCCATCGAAGGATAAATTGCAAATTCTTTATACTACACCTTTAGTTGTCCAAAGTAAAAAGGGAGATTTTACAATAGCAGCAGATTGCAAACCTCTTTTGGATAGAGTTTATATTGTTTGGCTTGGCTTAGAAGATAATAGAAAATATGCAAATCAATTTGATTTGGCAAAAAATCTCTTTGATCAATTAGCAGATCAAGCAGAATTAAAAGATAGTGAAAAGCTTTTTGAGATGATCAAAGAGTATTTAAATGGTTATAGTGGATATTTTAATCTTCCAGCTTTTATCAAGAGAAAAAAGTTTACAATCTCTAAAGCAGACTTTTATAGGATTTTGAATAGATATAGATTTGAAGCAGATGATAAAAATGTTTATAAAATAAAGTGGGATAAATACTTTACCTTTGTTCCTTTACAGAAAAACTTTAGAGGAATTGATTTTGATTTTTTGGCAAAAGATCTTGTGACATTTTTATTTGATGTAGATGATACTTTTGTAAAAGAAAATTATACTCCTGGAAATATGGGAGAGTTTTTGGCAAATATTGGAGAAGAAAAAGATAGATACAAGTGGCTCTTTAATAAACAAAATTCAGCAGCCATGGAGTGTAGTATTACTTATAGCTTCAGAGAAAAAAACTATATAATAAACTTTAATTATATCGACAAAAGGATATCTAACTTTGAAATTATTCAGAACATCTAACAATAATAAACTCCTATTTGTCTTTAGGGATATGGCACAAATTACAGATGCTAAAGAGAAGTTTGATTTGGTAATTACACCTCAACTTTATATTATGAAAAGGAGTGATTTACCAATTAAATACTCTTTTCAAGCAAAAAAGATTGCTCCTTCAATTTTGGAGGAATTTGCTCTTGGAAAAGAGCTAGCTTATGAAGTGATAAAAGAAGAAGAGACTAATGAATGGATTTTTATTGGATATAATCCAGAAAAAATTGAAAAACTTCTTCTAAAAAAGGGTCTAAAGCCTGAACAAATTGGAAATATCTATTTTGCTCAACAATTTCAAGATCAATTAGAAAAAGCACCTTTGATCTTAAGTGATAAAGAGGCCTTAAGCGTAATTAATAAAATTGTAACTTTAGTACCTGCAAACTTAATTGACGAAAAAGCTCCTAAAATTACTCCTTTTATGCTTAAAAAACCTCAAAAAAGTTTTCGCTTTAAATTTAAAAAACTATCTGGAGCTAGTAGCAGTCTAATTGATACAAAACTTGCAATTTTAGCATCTGTTGCAATGGGACTTTTTGGAGTTGGATGGTGGCTTGATGGAATAAAAGCCAGCAGTGCTTTTGAAAAGCTAGAAGAAAGCCTGAGTGAGCAAATTTCAAGTTATCCATCTTTGCAAAGCTCAATTACTAGGAAAAATATCTATACAAAATATTCTAAGATAGATAAAAAACAAAGAGCAATTAGAGAATTTTTAAAGGGTCTTGGAAAGCTTGTTACTAGAGACTCTAAAGTTGTCTCTTTGAAAATTGACAATAAAGAAGCTCAAGCAATTTTGAATGTAAAACCAAATTATTTAAATAGAATTCAAAGAATTGCAAAAAAGCTTGGATATGGTGTAGATAAAAAAAGCTCTACTACCTTAGTAGTTAAAAAGGCTATTTTATGAGAAAGATTTCATATATTGAAATTATCTTAGGTGTTACCTTTTTATTTATGGTTAGTGGTTTTTTTTACTCATGGAGTAAAAACTCTACGTTAAATCAAAGATCTAAAGAGATTTCTAAGATAAAACAAGATGTCTCTCAAATTTTAAACTATAAAAAAACTTGGGAGATGAAAAGAATTAATAGAAAAGTTGAACATTTAAGAAGAGTCTTAAAGTCAGGAAATATTAAAGATTTTAAAATTTCTCGTTCAAAAGCTTATATCAGATTGGTAGATTTAGATATTAGAACTATAAATAGATTTTTAGTAAAACTTTCATCTCTTCCTGTGCAATTTATAACTTTAGAAGTAGATTCTAATGGAGAGAAATATAATATGGAGTGTAGGTGCAAATGGTAAAAAAAACTTTGATTATAATTTTGGCTTTTTTTATTGGCCTTTTGGTTTTTGCTCCTAAAAAAAGTCTGTATTATCTTTTAGAAGGAGAATTAAAAAATAATGCCATAGTCCTTTCTGATGAAAATATCTCTACAAATCCTTTTGGGCTTAAAATATCAAATGCAAAAGTTTATGTAGAAAATACTTATATTGGAGATATAAAAGAGATCTCACTACTTACACTTTTATTTTATAATGATATTTCAATTATAGAGTTTGAACCAACAGAAAGTATTAAAAAGATGCTTCCAATTTCTATCAAAAAAGCTGATATTTTATATGCTATTTGGAATCCTTTAGAAGTTAAAATTTCTTTAGATGGAAGTATGGGCAAAGCAGATGGGAAATTGGATTTAGCAGAACAAAAAATTATTATTCGCTTTGAAAAAGGGGCAAATATAGCTCCAATTAGAGAGTATTTGAAAAAAGATCAAAATGGGTGGTATTATGAGCAAAACTTATAAAATAAAGGGTCTTTTAAACTATTTACTATTGGCATTATTGACTTTTGGAGTAGTAAAGCTTTTGTGGAGTATTGTAGATTTTATCTTTTTACCCTCTGAAGGAGTAAATATCACTCAAAGCAATTATAAATCATCACTTTATACTCCTTTTAAACTTGCTCTATCTACTGCCAAAAGAAAAGCTCCTGTAAAAAAGATAAAAAGAGGTGTGAATCTTAGAATGTTAACTTTGGTAGGACTTTATAGAGATAATAAAGATCCTAAAAAAAGCATTGCGATAATCTCAAAAGGCGGGATGCCAAAAGTTGTTTCAGTTGGAGAGAATATTTTTGGATTTGAGCTAAAAGATGTCAAAGCAAATTTTGCTATACTCCAAAAAGGTGATAAAGAGTACTCTTTAGAATTACCAAAAAATAAAGTTGATCAAAGTAGCTATACCCTCAAAAAAAGTACTAATATCTCAAAAAGTGCTACTGGCTCTTCTAATAAAAACAGTTTAATCAAAGAGATAGATGGCCAAAGGATAGTTCCAAGAAGAGTTATTAGAGAGTATAGTAGAAATATGAGAAAAATTTGGCAAAATATCTCTTTGAGTGATTACAAAAAAGATGGAAGTCTAAAAGGTTTTAAAGTAAGGTTTGTAAGAAAAGGAAGCCTTTTTGATCAGCTTGGGTTAAGACAGGGCGATATAATTACAGGAATTAATGGCGAACCTGTAAAAGATTACTCTTTACCAATGAAAATCTTTTCAAATATAAATGGTTTGGACAATTTAATCCTCCAAGTAAAAAGAGGAAATAATGAAGTGGAGTTGGAATATGAAATTAGGTAAAATTTTGTTTATTACTATTTTAGTCTTGTTATTGGTTGTAGATGCTCAAGGAAGAAATAGATCTTCTTCTCATCAAAATAGCAACACAAATAATACAAACCAAGATGATGAGTATATCACTCTAAATTTTAGAAATATGGGACTCCAAGAGTTTGTTACTACTATTGGAAAAATTACAAACAAAAATATTTTGATAAATGGAAATTTACAGGGAAAAATAAATTTTATCTCTACAAAGCCGATTAAAAAGTCTTCTTTATTTTCTCTTGCAAACTCTATTCTTGCAAGCAAAGGGTATGCTTTGGTTGATCATGGAGATTTTATGGAGGTTGTAAAAGCAAGTGAAGCAGCTGGAATGGGATTAAAGGTTGATAATAATGTAGAAGGTGAAACTATGAAAACTGTTCTTTTCCCTCTAAAAAATTCCAATGCTTCAGTAGTTAGAGCTAAAATCCGTCCACTTCTTCATAGAAATGCAAAAGTTATCTCTTTTAAAGAAAATAATGTTTTAGCAGTAACTGCTTATCCTAAAACGTTAAAATCAATAAAAAAGTTGATAGATTCAATTGAAAGTGCTGGACATAAAGGCTCTTTGATTATTAAACTAAAAAATGCAAATGTAAAAGATGTCTATACAAATGCTGTAAATATGGCAAAGCTCCTATTTCCTCAAACAATTCCTAGTGAAAAAGTTGGAATTTTTAAAGATGCATCTAGTAACTCGATAATCATTGTTGGAAAAAGATCTAATGTTGAACAGATGGCAAAATTTGTAAGACAACTTGATCAAAAAGGAGAGAGTGTAGATCAAAAACTTTATGTAATTCCTTTACAAAACTCCAATGTAGAAGATATGGAAAAAATTCTTGGAAAACTTATTGCTCAAATGAATAGTATTAGCATGGCATCTGCAAAAGGTGGGAAAAAGCCTCAAAAGGCGATGGTTGTAGGAGACAAAGAGAGAAACTCTTTGATCGTACTTGCAACCGGAGAAGAGTATAAAAACATTATGCAAGTTGTAAAGAGAATCGATGTTGAAAAGCCTCAAGTTTATATTAAAGCAAGAGTTGTAGAGATCAATAGCCGCTTAGCTCAGCAAATTGGAACAAAGTATGGATTTGAAGGTGGAACAATTACAACAAGAGGTCTTTTTAGTCTAGCATCAAACCTTGGAGCCCCATCTTTGATGATTTCTCAACAACTTCTATCTTTTATTACTACTCAAGAGACAAAATATGATCAAAATGGAAACCCAATTACAGATTATAAAAATCCTTTTAGCTTTGGAAATGTTGATTCTTTGTTTGCTTTAGGGGTAAAACTTGATCTTTTACAAAATAATGGAGCCGCAAGAGTCTTGAGTGAGCCAAGTGTACTTTGTACAAATAACCAAGAATCAGAACTTTATGTGGGAGAGACTAGATCAGTTCTTACTAGTAGTAGTTCTGGTACAAACAAAGATGATGTAATTAGAAATAATTGGTCAAGAGAAGATATTGGACTTACTCTAAAAGTAAAACCTCGTCTTTCTAGTAACAATAAAGTAGCTTTGAAGGTTGATGCAGTTGTTGAAGATGTTGTGCCTGGAACTTCAGCAGATTCTCCAAGACCAACAACTACCAAAAGAAAAGTTACAACAAATGCTATTGTAAAAAATGGAGAGACTGTTATTTTAGGAGGCCTTATCAAAAACTCTTCTGGAAGGAGTGTTTCGAAGGTGCCATTTTTAGGAGATATTCCAATTATTGGTAGAATCTTTTCTGATGAAGGAAAAATGGAAAATAAAGTTGAACTTGTAATCTATCTTACTCCTTATATTGTAAGAAGAAGTGAAGATTTAGTAAAACTTAGAAAATTTCTAAGCGAATTAGAAGATGTTCAAAAAAGATATGCAGATTTTATTGCAAAACATATGGGAGATAGAAGCTTTTTTAAAAAGAAAAGCTCTAGTAGAAGCTACTCTCAACCAGTAGTAGAAGAAGAGTATGTAGAACCAGAATCTACTAGCTCTTATCAAAGACCTCATCAACAACACAGAGATCCTCTAAGCATTTTAAGAAGCCATCCTTAAATTAATTTTTAATCGCCTCTAAAGGCGATTTTAAAGGATTTTAATCTGATAAAGATTATTTATAGCCTTCCTTTCCCTCTAATTATTCTAATTTAGAGAGAATTCTTTGGTAGCAACAGTTAAAGAAAGATTCTTTATTATTCAACTATTTCTACTCCAGTTGAAGTTAAATCTTGATTTTCTTTCTCTTCTTTTGGACATTTAGCAATTGAAACAACTTTATCTCCATTTTCAACATTTACAACTTTAACTCCTGAAGTTGCACGTCCTGCTTTTCTGATTGAGTGCATATCAACTCTAATCATCTTTCCAGCACTAGTTAAGCACATTAAATCTTTATCTTCTTCTACAAAGACGACTCCAACAACATCTCCAGTTTTTGGGGTTAACTTCATTGCAATTACACCTTTCCCAGCTCTACTTTGCTCTCTATACTCACTAGCTGTTGTTCTTTTGCCAAGCCCTTTTTCGCTAATTATTAAAATTTCATCATCTTCACTTTCAATTGTAGTTGCACCACAGACAAAATCTCCCTCAATTTTAAACTTAATTCCAGTAACTCCTTTTGCAACTCTTCCAACTTCTCTTAAATCTTCTACTTTAAATCTAATACATTGTCCTTTTTTAGTAACAATGAAGATCCATTTTGTATCTGGTTTAATTATTTTTGCATCAATTAGAGTATCACTCTCATCTAAAACAATAGCTTTTACACCGCTTGAACGAATATTTGAATATTCTTTTAAATTTGTTCTTTTGGCAATTCCATTTTTAGTAAAGAAAACTAAACTTTTATTTTCGTTAAAGTCAGTAGTAGGAATTATTGCTTTGATTTTTTCATCTTTTTGGAGATTGATGAGGTTAACTACTGCTTTTCCTTTTGCTGTACGGCTTGCTTCTGGGATTTTATAAACTTTTAACCAGTAAAGTTGTCCTTTATTTGTAACAAACATCAATGTATCATGAGTATGGGAGATAAAGAATCTTTCAATAAAATCATCTTCATAAGTAGTAAGAGCTGTCTTTCCTTTTCCTCCTCTTTTTTGTTTTTCATACTGTTTGAGTGGAACTCTTTTGATGTAGCCTCTGTGAGTGATAGTTACTACCATTGGTTCATTTGGAATTAAATCTTCAATATTTATATCATCATAATCATCTACAATTTCAGTTTTTCTACTATCTTTGAACTCATCTTTAATTTTTAAAAGTTCTTCTTTGATAATTTCTTCAATCTTTTCTTCAGATTTTAAAATCCCCTCCAAATATTCAATTTGCTCTAACTTTTCTTTAAGTTCTGATTCAATCCTTTCAATTTCAAGTCCAGTAATTTTTCTTAATCTCATTTCCAAAATTGCTTTTGCTTGCTCTGCGGAAAAAGAGAATTTAGAAATTAGAGCATCTTTTGCTTTAGAATCACTCTGGCTTGCTTTGATAATTTTTATTACTTCATCAATATTATCTACTGCAACTTTTAAGCCTTTTAAAATGTGAGCTCTTGCATTAGCTTTTTCGAGCTCATAGATTGCTCTTCTAATTATTACACTCTTTCTATGAGAGAGAAATATCTCAATTAAAGATTTAAGATCTAAAATCTTTGGCTCTTTATTTACAATAGCAAGCATAATAATTCCAAAGGTAACTTGAAGTTGAGTTGATTTGTATAGATGATTTAAAACAATTTCACTCATTGCATCTTTTTTTAATTCAATTACGACCCTAATTCCTTCTCTGTCACTCTCATCCCTTACTTCACTAATTCCAGTAATTTGTTTTTCTTTTACTAAATTTGCAATACTTTCAATCAATTTTGCTTTATTTACTTGATATGGAAGTTCATCAATAATGATTGCTTCTTTATTTTTATGCTGCTCAATATGAGTTTTAGCTCTGATTTTAATTCTGCCTCTTCCTCTTTTGTACGCATCAATTATTCCTTTTTTCCCAAAGATAATTCCCCCAGTTGGAAAATCTGGTCCAGGCAAAAATTTCATAAGCTCTTCAGTAGAGATTTCTGGATTCTCTAAATAAGCAATGTGAGCATCAATTAATTCTGAGAGTCTGTGAGGCGGAATATTTGTTGCCATCCCGACTGCAATTCCACTGCTTCCATTTAATAAAAGATTTGGGACTCTACTTGGCAATACACTTGGTTCAAAGAGACTATCATCATAGTTTGGGATAAAATCTACTGTATCTTTTTCTATATCTTTTAAAAGTTCTTCAGAGAGCTTTGTCATTCTAGCTTCTGTATTGTGGTTTATAAATCCATTTGCTACAAATGAGTGACAAGAACTATCAACTCTTACAGAATAAACTACATCTTCTCCTGTAACTTCACAGCTACTAACTGTTGCATAGTAGTAATTTTCTTCAAAAAACTCTAAAAGCTCTCTTTGAAGCTTGATTGAGTCAATTTCAGCCAAAATTCTTGATAGATTATTTTCGATTCTATCGTATCTATCGATATTATATTTCTTTAAATATGAACTTTTGGTATTTAATCTAATATACTCACTCAAAAATGGGACGAAATCTTTTGAGAGTGAACCTTTTTCTTTTTCTCTCCTTAGGATCTCATCTTTTACAATTTTGGAAAAGCTTTTCTTTTTTTTAGTTGCAAAGTTGATGTTTTTGTAAAAATTTTTGATATTTTGAAAGTTGCTAATATGAACTTTAATTAAATCTTTGCTTTTACTCAACTTCCCAACTACTCCAAACTCAAGCAAAAGTAGTTGAATATCTTTTGCTAAATTTGGGCTAATTGTAGAGTATAAGATAAAGATAGTATTATTTTCTACTTTAGAAAAACTTCCATCTCCCTCAAATAGATACTGCAAAAATATCTTTACAGCCTCTTTTGGCATCAAAAAGATAAAATCAGGAACTCTTTTTTCTTTTGATTTTAAACCAACCAACTCTTTATAGAGTCTTGAGCTTTTAACTTTTTCAGAATCTTTTGAGTGTTTTAGCTGCAAATCAAACTCATAAATACTCTTTTTAGATTTTAGCTCTTTTTTTAAAGTATAAAAGTTATCTCCAAAGACCCTCTTCCAAGCCTCTACAAAATTGTCAAAATACTCTTTATCTGTATTAATA
>Ga0256843_1000378_pt1 | contig 38239 bp, 33 predicted proteins | sample AlvinellametaG_FD_191572 | JGI IMG/M metagenome (GOLD analysis project Ga0256843, IMG submission 191572) | Pompeii worm associated microbial communities from hydrothermal vent at the East Pacific Rise, Pacific Ocean - Alvinella | ecosystem: Host-associated > Annelida > Integument > Unclassified ...
ATAAAATGAGCAGTGAGTTTCAAATCTTGGGCTTTTACAAGGTCTAACACTTTTTTGATAAGTATCGGGTGAACTGAATAGGGAGAATGGATAGCAACAGCAGGGATAAACCCTTTTTTCTTTACATGTAAACTTTCTTTGAGTCTTTCTTGAAAGTCATTAAAAAGGATATCGGCTATGTTTGCTTGTGAACCTATAAGTTCATTAAAAAAAACAACATTTTGTTTTGCTTCTTTACACGCTTCTAGATCCATAGCATGGGAACTGATCGCTCCAAAAGTAGTTATCCCACTCTCTAGCATAGAGTCTATCGCTTTTTTCATACATGTAACATCACATTTTTGGATAAGATCTTCTCTGTTTTCTATCACACTGTAAAGCCAGTTGATAAAATTTCCATAGCTAAGTTCCGTTTTATTGCCACTAAACTCTATATGTACATGTGCATTGATAAGTCCAGGAAATAGTAAAGAATTCTTTGGATATTCAAAGATCTGTGCATCTTTGTTCTCTTTTAAAATCCTACTTTTTGGAGCGATATCAATAATCTTCTCATTAAAAACCACTGCATGATTTTTTAAAAGTTTCTCTTTCGTATAGATATAATCACTGATAATGATCTTTTTCATAAATTACTTCTTTTTAAACTGTTATTTTAATTTGATTTGATAAAATAATATCCAAATATCACAAATAAAAGGTAGAGTATGAAAATAGTCGTTATCCAAGGTCCAAATCTTAATATGTTAGGTGTTAGAGAACAAAATATCTATGGTCCTATGAAACTCGAACAGATCCATGCACAAATGAAAGATTTTGCACAACAAAACGGTGTAGAGATAGAATTTTTTCAAAGTAATTTAGAAGGTGAGATTGTTGATCGTATCCAAGAATGTTTAGGTGATGCAGATGGAATTATTATTAACCCAGCAGCATATAGCCATACTTCTATAGCGATCCGTGATGCAATTGCAGCTGTTAATCTTCCAGCGATCGAAGTTCATATCTCTAATGTTTATAAAAGAGAAGAATTCAGACAAAAAGATATCGTAGCTCCTGCATGTGCTGGAATGATCACTGGTTTTGGTCCGTTTGGTTACCATATGGCTATGATAGGTATGCTTCAAATCCTGAATGAGATCAAAGCAATGAAAGAAGCACAGGCTCAAGCAACACAACAAGCGCAAGGATAAAAAACTAAATGTATCTTACAAAAAGGATAGAAAACAATTTGACACATATAAAAGGAACACTATTTCCTTATGTTTCATTGAAGTCTTCACCTTTAAGATACAAAGTCATTATAGGGATAGGAGGAAATATGGGGGATACAAAAAGAGTATTTGATAAACTCTTTTATTTTTTTCAAAGAGAAAAACTTGTATCAACTCAAAGAACTTCCTCTATCTTGAAAAATCCACCTTTTGGATATCTAAATCAACCGTTTTTTTTTAATTCAGTAATGATTTTAGAAACAAATCTCAGACCACATCAACTTTTACGGTATCTTTTACATGTAGAAAAAAGATTTCGAAGAAAAAGAAGTTTTAGTGATGCTCCAAGAACGCTTGATTTAGATATTTTGTTTTATGAGAACAAGAAGATAAACAAAAAAGATCTAACGATACCACATCCACATTGGTTCAAAAGAACAAGTGTAGTTATACCACTAATGGAAGTAATAGATAAATGAAAGTAGTCACTTTTACTGGTTCAACACCTTCAGAAGCTCTGAAAAAAGTTAAAATGGAATATGGCGATGAAGCGATGATCATCGAAACAAAAACAGTTCGTAAAAAAACATTACATGAAGAAGGGTTATATGAAATTTTAGTTGGTATTGATGAAGAACTTGAAAAACAAAGTAGCTTAAGAAAACAGCAAAATACTATCCAAGAACCTTTGTTACAAAAAGAAAGTGAAGATATCCTTTTTGATATTTCAAATGCAGCAAAACAGATATCAAAAGTAGCCAAGGTTACAAAAGACCCTTTTGCAGATCTTTATAAAACCTCTACACAACAAGCAGCAAAATCGCAATCTAGTGATCCTAAAGAACTCAAAGAGATCAAAACAGAAATCACAAAACTCGCTGATAAAGTCAAACTGATCCAAAATATGTTTTGGGAAGAGAAATCTCCTGAACTCAACCACCCTATCCCACCTGAATTTGCTGAAATATATAAACTTGCTAGCCAAAGTGGTATGGATAGAGAACATCTTGATTCTATAATGAAACTCACACTAGAGCATATGCCAACAAGACTTATGGAAAATTCTCAAACAGTCAAACGCTATTTTCAAACACTTCTTCGAAAGATGATCCCTATCCGCTTAGAATCTTTGCCTACTAAAGGTGCAACAAAAGTGATGATGTTTGTAGGACCAACAGGTGTTGGAAAAACAACTACGATCGCAAAACTGGCTGCTAGGTATTCATTTTTGATGGAGAAGAAATATAAAGTCGGTCTTATTGTACTTGATACCTACCGTATAGGTGCTGTTGAACAACTGATGCAGTATGCAAGAATGATGAAACTTGGTATTGAAACCGTAGTTGATCCTCCAGAGTTCACAACCGCTTTAAATGCACTGAGTTATTGTGATTTTATCCTTATAGATACAATGGGTTCAAGTCCTTATGATAGAAAAAAGATAGAAACGATCTATGAATGTTTAGAAGCAAGTAATGGAAACTATAATATCGATGTTTCTTTGGTTTTACCAAGTTCACTCAAATATGAAGATCTACTCATTGCACATGAGAACTTTTCAACGCTCAATATCGATACAATAATTTTTACCAAACTTGATGAAACAAGAGGATTTGGGAATATCTTTTCTTTTGCACTTGAAACAAAGATGCCTATTAGTTATTTTTCAGTTGGGCAAGAAGTTCCTGAAGATCTTGTAGTTGCAAGTAGTGACTTTTTAGTAGAGTGTCTTTTACATGGATTTGATCGGAGTAAAGCATAATGGAACATCAGGCAAAAAAACTTGAAGAACTTGTCAAAGCATCCGAATCAAAAAAATCGAAAAAAACCCGTTTCGTAGCGATCACAAGTGGAAAAGGTGGTGTTGGAAAAAGTACTATCAGTTCTAACTTAGCTTATTATCTTGCTCAAAGTGGTTTAAATGTTGGTATATTTGATGCAGATATAGGTTTGGCAAATCTTGATATTATGTTCAATGTCAAAATAAAAAAGAACATCTTACATGTACTCAAAGGGGAAGCAACTGTTTCAGATATCTTGATTCCGATTACTCGCAATCTCATCTTAATCCCAGGGGAAAGTGGAGATGAGATACTTAAATACGCTGATAAAGCACTTTTTGAGCGATTTATGCAAGGGGCACAGATTTTAGATAATCTTGATATTATGCTTATCGATACTGGAGCTGGAATAGGAGAACATATCCAAATGTTTTTAGAAGCTGCTGATGATATTATCGTCGTTACTGTTCCAGATCCTGCAGCAATAACTGATGCCTATGCTACTATAAAAAGTATCTCTACATTTAGAGATGATATAGCAATGATCATGAATATGGTTCGAAGTGAAAAAGAAGCAAATGCTATTTTTCAAAAGATTCAAAAAGTAGCTCATGACAATATAGGGCATCAACTTAATCTACAGCTACTAGGTAAGATAAATAATGATCAAAAGATCGCATCAAGTATACGCCAAAGAGAACTTTTTACAAAACTCTATCCCCATTCTGCTATTACAAAAGATATAGAGAGAATAGCTCAAAACCTAGCAGACAAAATGGAACGAAATGTGCTAGTGGTTTCTAATGAGAGTGGTCTTAGTGGACTCTTTAAACGATTAATGGAACACTTTTAAAAGTAAGGAACTCTATGCCAAGCGAAAATTTTATCTATTTTTTTACAGTACAAGGGTTTTTTATAGGGATTATCTTTAGTATCTTAAAATCCCTATCAGCAACAGAATTTTTAACAGATACACTTATAATAACAGCGTTTTTTTATCTTTTTAGCCATATTGTTGTTGGATTTTATTATAAAACTATGCATGTAAAAACATACATGTTTCCTAAACAGCTTCATGAAAAAGAATTAGATATGTTCGTTGAAGAGATCAAAAAAAGAGAGCAACTCATTGAAAAAGCGATCTCTATGACAGATGCACTTACAGAACTGAACCAAAAAGACACTTCTGGAAAACACTCATGAGTACATCTGCGTACGAACAAGAACTACAACATAAAAGTGATGAGCTTGCTATCCAGTATCTGCCAGCAGTAAAAGCTATGGCATTTCGATTAAAAGAAAGACTACCAAGTTCAGTTGACTATATGGATCTCTCAGCCATAGGAACTGAAGAACTCATCAAATTAGCTCGTAGATATGATGAATCAATAAATGACTCTTTTTGGGGATATGCGAAAAAGAGAGTTTACGGAGCTATGTTAGACTACCTTAGAAGCCTTGATGTAGTAAGTCGTGCAAGCAGAAAACTGATCAAACAGATCGATAAAGCGATCGATGCTTATATGGCAGAATATGACAAAGAGCCTACAGATGCAGAACTTGCTGAAATAATTGGAGAAGATGAACAAAAGATCCATGAAGCACGACTTGCATCAGCAATCTATACTGTTATGCCGATCGATGATCATCTTCACAATGGAGATGATGGAGAAACCTTAAAACGTATAGAACAAGAAGAACTTGTAGAAGTTATCAAAAAAATACTTTCTACATTTAAAGAAAGAGAGCAACTCATCATACAACTTTATTATTTTGAAGAATTAACATTAAAAGAGATCAGTGAAATCCTAAATATCACAGAGTCACGTATCTCTCAGATACATAAAGCAGTTCTAAAGAAAATACGAGAGAGTATAGGAGCATAATATGGCAGATATACTTTCACAAGAAGAGATCGATGCACTTTTAGATGTCGTAGAAGATGAAGGGGAGGATATCCTTGAAGCCGCAGAAGACAATCTCCTTCCACAACGTCAAGTAACACTCTATGACTTTAAACGTCCAAACAGAGTTTCAAAAGAACAACTTCGTGCATTTCGTGGAGTGCATGATAAGATGGCAAGAAGTTTGGCAAGTCAGATATCTTCTATTATGAGAAGTATCGTTGAAATTCAGCTTCACTCAGTTGACCAAATGACCTATGGTGAATTTTTAATGTCCTTACCAAATCCAACAAGCTTTAATGTTTTTTCAATGAAACCACTTGAAGGAAGTGGCGTTATAGAGATCAACCCTTCTATCGCTTTCCCTATGCTTGATCGACTTTTAGGAGGAAAAGGGGAACCTTTTGATGCAAGTCGTGAGTTTTCTGATATAGAGCTTTCTTTATTTGAAACGATCCTTCGAGTTATGATGAGTACGCTTAAAGAAGCATGGGGTCCAGTAATGGAGGTTTATCCAGCTATAGAATCTAAAGAATCAAGCCCAAATGTCGTACAGATCGTTGCACAAAATGAGATCGTAGTTATGGTTGTTATGGAGATCATTATCGGTCATAGTTCAGGAATGATGAATATCTGTTATCCAGTTATCTCTCTTGAACCTATTTTACCAAAGCTTGCAAGTCGTGATTTGATGCTCAATGAAACAAATTCTAAAAAAAGTCGTAACAAAGAGCTTCAAGTTCTTCTTGGTGGAGCAAAGGTCAATGTTGAGGCAAACCTTGGTGAAAGTGAACTTTCTTTACGAGATATTTTAGAACTTGACAAGGGTGATATAATCCGTCTTAATACTCCAGCAGATGATACAGTGATACTCAGTATAGATGGCAAAGACCGTTTCAAAGGGGAAATAGGTCTAAGACGCTTTAGAAAATCTGTTCAGATAACTGAAGTGATAGAAACAGAAAAAGATGAAGTGAAACGTATCCTAGAAAAACTTGAAAAACAAAGAAAAGAAAAAATCTCTGGGGTAAAAGAGATAATGGAAGAGGAAGTAGAAGATGAATTTGCTGATGAGGACTAAAAAATGAATAACTTTATAAAACTTTTAGAGAGTGAGACTGTCGCAACAATAGAAGCACTTGTTGGTATAGCTCCTAGTTTAGAATTCAAAGAGGAACAAGATCTCAGTATCATTTCAAATATTATTCCACCTATTGTGCTAGCACATATTAATGTTAGTGGAGATATTGAAGCAAAAATGATGATAGCAGTTCCAGCAAACCTTTCAACAGCACTTTCAGATCTTATGTTAGGTGAAGAACCAAGTGATCGAGAAGATGTAAGTGATGATGATCTTGATGCGACAAAAGAAACTCTTTCTAATATCTTAGGAGCAGTATCAAATACTCTTTCAGCACAAAAAGAGATGCCTGTACTTTCTTTTAAAATAGATAATATTGAATTTATTTCAGAAGACAATGAAGTAAGTCTGGAACAATATGCAAAGATGTTCATTTATAAAGTAACACTTGAAAGTGTTGCTTCTCAGATAATGTTTATCTTTGATGAAGAGCTCTCAAAAAAACTTTTTGAAGAAGAAAGTGATACAGTAACACCACCAACTTCAGAGAAAAAACTTTCATCAGATGAAGATCTATGTCGAGATGATGTAAAACTTAGTGAAGAAGAACTAAAAAACATCTCTTTGATCCTTGATGTCAAACTCCCTGTTCGTGTTCGAATAGGAAAGAAAAAAATGCTTTTAAAAGATGTTTTAAATATGGATATAGGCTCAGTAATTGAACTTAATCAACTTGCAAACGATCCACTTGATATCCTTGTTGATAATCATGTCATAGCACAAGGAGAAGTTGTGATCGTAGATGGAAACTTTGGTGTACAGATCACAACAATCGGTACAAAAAAAGACAGACTAAAACAACTAAAGGGCTAATGTGGCATTACCTCAAAACAATACACTTGTTAAAAAATATCTCAAAGATATCAAATCAGCTGACACATGGAGTGTCTTTAAAATCATCAGTGACTTTGTTAAAGGTTTTGATGAGCTAAGTGACCTAGGTCCTAGTGTCACAGTCTTTGGTAGTGCAAGATTTGATGAAAACAATAAATACTACCAACAAGCTCGAGAACTTGCTTCAATATTAGCACACCAAGGATTTAGTATCGTTACCGGCGGAGGTCCCGGGATCATGGAAGCAGCAAATCGTGGTGCCTTTGAAGCTGGTGGAGTTGAATCTATAGGTCTTAATATCGACTTACCACATGAACAACTTCCAAATCCCTATGCAACCAAAACACTCGAATTTGAATACTTTTTTTCACGTAAAGTAATGCTAGTAAAATACTCTATGGCATATGTGATTTTTCCAGGTGGTTTTGGAACATTGGATGAATTATTTGAATCTTTAACGCTCGTACAAACAAAAAAAGTGACAGGAGTAAAAATCTTTTTGGTAGGCAAAGAGTTTTTTGAACCTTTGATAGAGTTCTTAGAAAAAAGCCTCCTTGCACATGGAACTATATCCAAAGAAGATCTTGAACTCTTTGAGGTATGTGATGACCTGTATGAGATCGCACAAAAGATCCATACCTCTTTACTTGATCAGCTTCACAGTATCAAAGAGCTTGGACTAGCCAATACAGCGTATTATAAATCATTAGAAAAACTTAAAGAAAGAATAGAACATGAATAAAAAAGTTCTTGTAGGGATGAGTGGTGGAGTTGATTCTACCATAGCGACACTCCTTCTTAAAGAACAAGGGTATGAAGTAGAAGGACTTTATATGAAGCTTCATGCAAAACCTGGTTATCATGAGATCCATCTTGAGCGTGCAAAAAAAGCAGCTAAGTTTACTGGAGTGAAGCTTCATGTACTTGATCTACAAGAACGCTTTAACCAAAGTGTCATAGAACCTTTCATCCAAACTTACAAAGAAGGAAGAACACCCAATCCTTGTGCAGTTTGTAATAGAAATCTTAAATTTGGTGAAATGATCCGTTTTGCTGATAAGATAGGAGCTGATTATTTAGCAACAGGACATTACATCAAATGTGATGGAAAGTTCTTTTATCAAGCCGAAGATGATACAAAGGATCAAAGCTATTTTCTTTTTTATGTAGAACCTTCTATCTTACCTCGACTGATATTCCCACTAGGAGAACGTAAAAAAAGTGATATTAAAGAATATGCTGCATCTATAAAAGGGTTAGAATCTTTTGCAAGTCAAAGCGAGTCAACAGAGATCTGTTTTGTAGAAAATACCTATGTTGAAGTTTTAAAAGAAAACCTTGACAATGTTGATAATGAAGGGGAAGTCCTCAATACAAATGGTGAAGTAGTAGGCAAACACAAAGGATATATGCACTACACAATAGGAAAACGTAGAGGTTTTAGTGTAAACGGTGCTCATGAACCACACTACGTTATCGATATGATCCCTGAAAAAAATCAGATCATTGTAGGGAAAAAAGAAGAACTTGAGTGCAAACGAGTTGAGATAAATAATATCAATATGTTTATAGACTCTCAAGAATTTGATGCAGAGGTAAAACTACGATACCGTACAAAAGCAGTTCCTTGTCATGTTAGTATCCAAGACAACAAAGCTACTGTCGAACTCAAAGAAGGTATCTTTGGTGTTGCTACAGGACAAGCTGCTGTCTTTTATGATAAAGACAAACTCTTAGGTGGAGGATGGATCACTAAGAACCATTAAATAAGTTTACATGTAAACTTATTTTTGCCACTTTTCCCACCTATTTATACCATTATCATAAAAATAACTTGCACTTTGATAATAAGTAATGGTATCCTCTTCAAGCTCTTTATCTACTGCTATATCTTTATATTTGACACTTGTAAGTGTTTGCTTTTCAATCTTATACGATTTCGATGTTTTATCTGGAAAAAGAACTGTCAATATATCATTTTTCAGATATCCAAGTTTTTGATAATTTCCTATAAAAGCCCTTTGTTTAAAACTCTCTTTTAAAATATCATTTCCATAGAATAAACTTTTATAACTAAAGTTTAGTATCCCCATAATCGTTGGCATCACATCTATCTGCGAAGAGAGTTTATGGATAGTTTTTGGTTGGATAATCTCTGGTGCATATACAATAAACGGAATCTTATATCTCCAAGTTGGCAAAGTATTTTTTCCAGCACTTCCTCCATTATGATCTGCTACTATAACAAAAAGAGTATCTTTGAACCATGGCTTTTTCTTAGCATTTTCTATAAACTCTTTTATTGCATAATCAGTATATTTCACACCCCCTGCTCTACCACTATGAGAAGGGATATCTATACGACCATCGGGATAGGTATATGGTCTATGATTTGATGTAGTCATAATAAATTGAAAGAATGGTTTTTTATTTTTATATGAGCTATCTGCTTCTTTTAATGCTTTATTGAAAAGATCTTCATCACATACTCCCCACACATTTCCAAAGGTTTCTTCCTCTTTAGAAAAGCTATTTCTATCTACTATTTTAAAACCATTATGGGAAAAGAAGTCGTTCATATTATCAAAATAACCATATCCACCATAGATAAACTTGTTTTCATACCCTTTTTGTTCAAAAATAAATCCACTACTATACATTCCATGAGAATCTGGACGTTTTACTATACTTCGTCCAGGAGTTGGAGGAAGTGAAAGGGTTACCGCTTCCATCCCACGAACTGTTCTTGTTCCTGTAGCATAAAGATTATCAAAAAAGAGAGACTTTTGCGTAAGTGCGTCAAGATATGGTGTAAGGTTTTGATCATCTCCATATACACCCATATATTTTGCACTCATACTCTCTATCATCACCAATACTACATTATAATGTTTCTCATCTCCTTTGTTCTCTATCACTTTGAGATGTTTATCATCCATCTTTTCAAGTTGATAAAGATGTTCCATCACCTCTTTAAGAGGCTTTGTTTTATAATATATATCATATTCTAAGGTATTATGTCTAAATGCAGAAAAAAGAGAGTAAAGACCATCTTTAGCGAGTTCATTGTTATAAATATTATCCGATATTTTTGACAAAGGTTGTTTATCTAAAGCAAAGAAAAAAACGATCGGTAAAACTAAAAAAAGTATCCCTTGCTGAAAAGTTTGTTTCAATTCATATCTTTTAGAAAAAACATCTTCAATAATATATGAATATTTTAGTATAGCCCACCAAAGTGCAAAATCTAAAAGAAGGATCACACTTAAAAGTAACGGTATTGGATAAGATTCCAAAATATTTTGAATCACTTCATGTGTATAAACAAGATAATCAACTGCTATAAAGTTAAACCGTTTTCCAAATTCCTCCCAAAAGAACCATTCACTTACACCGTTGAAAATGATAAAATAGGTTATAACAAACATCACTCCAATGAGAAACTTTTTATGCCATGGTTTATAAAATATCTTTGCAGGAAGTAACATAATATAAAGAACAAACGGAATAAAATAATAACTTGCAGCTACTAAATCATAAAATGCTCCAACTCCATATATCAAAAGTAGTTGTATAAATGAAATATCTACTTCACTTAGACTATAAAACAATAAGATAGTTCTTGTTATAAAACTTATCCCTAAAAAAATCGCTACCATTAATAGAACTAATCTATATCTACCTTTGAACATATTTCTCTCTTAACGTTGAATTAACATTGGTTGAATATAATATAACAAAAAAAAGAAAATATAAAATATTTATTTTACATTTTTAGATATAATAGTCTAAGATTGTAAAAAGAGTAAAAACTTTATATATAAAGAAAATATGATGAACACACTACAGATAGATGCTACAAAATACACACCTTTTATACGACTAGACCCAGATGGTATTCTTGAAATATCTGGGAAGTCTTATCCGGAAAATACTTTTGAGTTCTATCAACCATTACTAGAATGGCTTGAAGAGTATTTTCAAAATCCTGCAAAGAAAACAATACTCAATATGGAGATCATCTATTTTAACTCAAGCAGTTCTAAACTTTTTTTTGATCTTTTTGATCTTTTTGAAGAAAATCAGAAAAAAACCGATCTAACGATCAACTGGATCTATGATAAAGAGAATGAAACAGCACTTGAAGCTGGAGAAGAATTTCAAGAAGACTTTGAAACCCTCCATATTCATCTACAAGAAAAAACATAAAGAAACCGATAATGAAATATGACAAGACGATCACACAAATTATAAACAGACTTGAAAAAATAGATGATGAAGAATGTCTTGCACTAAAGAAAGATCTAGAAACCCTTTTAGAAGTATGTCAGAAGAAGGACCAAAGACTCCATAAAATCATCAAACTCTCAGATAAACAACAAAAAGCAATCTTAGAGCTCAATGAAGAGCTCCATATCTATAAAACACAACTTGAAGATAAAGTAGAAGAAGAGATACAAAAGCGTAAAGTACAAGAAAGTCTTTTATTTGAACAATCACGTCTTGCAATGATCGCTGAAATGATAGATGCTATAGCTCACCAATGGAAACAGCCATTAAATCTTATATGGCTTAAAATAGAACTTCTCTCTCACGAAATAAGAAAAAAAGGTGTTATCAAAGAAGAAAGTTTTAATGACTTTAAAGAACATTCTTCAACACAGATCAACCATCTTATTGATACCTTAAATAATTTCCGTGACTTTTTCAAACCAAATCAAAAAAAAGAGTATTTTTCCTTATTACATTCTATTGAAAGTGTCCTTAAACTCATTAATGATGAACTTGTTCAACATCATATTGATATTCATCTTGACACTACTCAGGATATGATGATATATGGTAATGAAAATGAATTTAAACATATATTTCTTAACCTTATCAGTAACTCTAAATATGCTTTTATCCATAAAAATATTCAAAAAAGAGATATTACAATCTCAATAGACAGCAAATCAAAAACATTGATCTTTCAAGATAATGCTGGTGGTATAGATCCTAATATCCTTAAAAATCTTTTTGATAAAAGAACAACAACAAAAGATGATGAAGGTACTGGTATGGGACTTTATATGTCTCAACAGATCGCTAAAAAACATAATGGCATACTCAGTGCATATAATACAGAAGATGGAGCAGTCTTTACTTTTTCCTTAAAGGATAATTATGATAACAACCAATAAAGAGATACTTTATAACGACAGTGCATTACTCCTTTCTTATGGTGGAGTCTTTACCCAATCTCTTATAGCAGGGATGACAGGTGTTTTAGAAAAAGAGATCGAAGCAGTAGAACTTCCCATGAAGATCTCTAACAATATCTTCGTAGTCTTTATAGAGCTAGCACAAAACATCATGAACTATTCAAAAAAAACAAACTCTATAGACAAAACAGATCCAAAAGGGATCATTTCAGTTAAAAAAGAAGATAGCAATTATATCGTATGTGCTGAAAACATTATCACACAAGAAGATAAAGTAAAAATAGATGCTCTAATGAAGTTTATTCAAAATGCATCAGAAGATGAGATAAAACAACGCTATAAAGAACAACGAAAACAAAATAGAAATAGTGAAGAAAAAGGGAGTGGACTCGGTTTTTTAGAGATTGCAAAGAAAACTTCTCATATCCAATACAATTTTGATCCAATCGAACAAGAACGCTTTATTTTTAAAATCTCTGTAACACTCTAGTGAGGAATCCCTATGTTCAAAATCATTTTGATATTTGTATTATCTACTATTCTCTTTGCAAAACACTTTAGTGTTTCCTATGATCCAGATTACGCTCCTTTCTCATATACCCAAGATAAAAAACCTTATGGACTTTTTATAGATATATGGCAACTTTGGGCTACAAAGAATGGTCATACACTTAGTTTTATTCCAGCAAAGGATTGGGACGATGCTATAGATTTGGCAAAACAAAAAAAAGTTGATTTTTTCCTCGGTACGACTCCATATGAGAAGTGGATGCAGTCAAGTGAAACATACTATAAAACGAAAAGTGTTTTCTTCTTTTTAAGAAACTCAAAAAAACAACTTCATAAAATAGGTATTATCGGTACAGACTATAAAAAGACTCTTCAAGAAAAACTACCACATGCAACCATACATTCATATGAAACGTATGAGAAACTCGTACATGCGTTACTTCAAAACGAGGTAAATGCCATCTATGATGATGCATTGGCTATTAGTTTTTTTGCGATAAAACATGGTTATTCTCATCTACTCAGTCGCTCAGATATCCTTTCAGAGATATCAGATGTTAAAGCAATAAGTGCCACAAAAGAGAATGTAGAACTCTTTTCCAAAGGATTTAAAAAGCTTTCACTCAAAGAGCTCGAAACTATAGAATCAAACTGGATTGAAGACCAACATGCTCGATACTATAATAATGCTCATTTTTTGAAAAAAAAGAGTTATCGTTTCATATACCATCCAAATAATAAACCACTAGAATTTACAAATGAAAATGGTGTCTATTCAGGGATCATTGCCGATATATTGAGCCTTATTAGTAGTAAATCTTGTTTAAAATTTACATCTGTTCAAACAAAAACTTGGGAAGAATCTTTCAAAAGATTCCAAAGTGATCCTGATATAGAAATGATAAGTGCTATAGAACCAACACCGTCAATCAAACAAAAATATAATCTAACACAAAAAGATATTTTTTCATTTAATGCTGTTTTACTTTCTCAAAAAACACAAGAGGTCTCATCTTCATTTCAAAATCTAACCATAGGTATAGTTCATAACGAACTTGCAACATGGTTAGAAAAAAACTATAAAGGTATCCACCTTATTCAATTTGATTCTTTCGATGAAGCACTTAGTGCTCTAAAAGACTCTCAGATAGATCTCTTAGCAACAAATAGTATAAAAGCTACCTATACCATAAATGTTCTTTCTCAAAAAAAACTTAAAATAGCACGGATACTGCCTTATAAGTTTCATCTGAAAATAGCTTTTAAACAATCTGTCCAAAAAGAGGTTCTAGCACTGTTAGATGAAACACTTTCTATGATCAGCAATAAAGAAAAAAGTGATATCTATCACAAGTGGACTACATTGGTAATAAAAAAAGAACTAGATACAAAACTTATTTTTACAATTGTTACAGTTTTTATCACAATCATTGCCTTTTTTATATTGATAAATAAAAGGCTTAATACTTTAGTACAACAAAGAACGGCAGAGCTCAAAGAGCTCAATGAAAACCTTGAACAAAAAGTAGAACAAAGAACAAAAGAGCTTATAGAGATCAATAAAAAGATGGAAGATAATATTCGGTATGCTTCATTCATACAAAATGCCATATTACCTTCTTCACATGAGTTTGCACGCTTTTTTAAAGATTATTTCATTTATTGGGAACCAAAAGATATCGTCGGTGGTGATATCTACTTCTTTGAAATTTCAAATGAAGATGAAGCTTATTTATTTGTCATAGATTGTACAGGGCACGGTGTTTCTGGTGCATTCTTAACAATGCTTGTAAAAGCGATACAAGAACAACTTCTTTCTACACTATCACAAAAAAAACATACACCAGCATCCATCCTACAAGATATCAACACGATCTTAAAAAAATTACTTCCACAAGAAGATTCACAGGCAAATGTAGGGTTAGATGCTGGAATTATTTATATCAATAAAAAAGAGCAAACTCTTTCATTTTCTGGAGCAAATATTCCTCTTTATTATATTGAAAAAGATCAACTTCATATCCTTAAACCAAATAGAACTTCTATAGGGTACACAAAATCTAAAAAAGATTATCACTTTACAGAACAAACTCTCAAATATAAGGACGATATCTATTTTTACATAACAACAGATGGATTTATAGATCAAAATGGTGGGGAAAAAGAGTTTCCATTTGGGAAAAAACGTTTTAAGACACTCTTGCTTCAACATTACAAAAAAGCTATGTTAGAACAAAAAGAGATCTATAAAAAGGCATTATTAGAGTATCAAGGAAAACATGAAAGGAATGATGATATTACACTTATAGGATTTTCTCTATAGCGACCAAAAAAAAGTCGCTATATAAATTTCAATATCTCTTCTTCTATTTTTTCTTTTTCTATGATCGTCTTTTGAGCAATAGGTTTTTCAAATAATTCTTTTATCATTGGAGGGATAGGTAGATTTGCTGTTTTTGAAATAGATTCTAATGCATCAATATCTCTTGTATCTACTTCACCTGTTAATGCATTGGCAATTACTGGAGAGAACTTTGTCCACTCAGCTGTAGAATATACAATCGACTTCAATGGTTCTTTTACACATGTTGTATATGATTTAAAACATGTTGCAGTATGAGGGTCCATCAAATATTTGTCATTCTCAAAAGTTTCTTTTATATATTTTTTTCCTTCATCATCACTACACCAGTCTGCATCGAAATATTCTTGAAGTTTAGAAAGCTCCTCAGCTGTAAGTTCATAAAAGTTTTCTTTTTCAAGTGATTCCATCAATTCTCTTGTTCTCTTAGTTCCAAAAAGATCATACAACACTCGTTCTACATTTGAAGACTTCAAAATATCCATAGCAGGAGATGTAGTAGGAACAACACTATTGTCTCGAAGATCATATCTTCCCTCTTTTATCAACTGAGTTAAGATATTATTCTTATTTGAAGATATAATAATCTTTTCAACAGGGAGTCCCATCTTCCAAGCATAGTATCCTCCAAGTGCATTTCCAAAGTTTCCACTAGGGACATTAAGATATACTTTTTCTCCCATCATAATAGCATTTTGACGTACAAGTTCAAGATAACTATGTATATGATAGATAATCTGAAAGATAATACGACCAAAATTTACAGAGTTTGCCGCCGAAAGCTTTGTATGTTTTAAATCTAAAGCTTCTTTAAATTTCTCAGAAGCCAAAAGTCTTTTTAAAGCTGTTTGTGCATCATCAAAAACACCCTTGATCCCTATAACTTTCAAGTTTGGTGCATCTTCTGTAACCATTTGAAGGCGTTGTACATCACTTGTTCCACCATCAGGATACATACAAGCAACTTTAACATTTGCCCTATTTTTAAAAGTTTCCAATGCTGCAGGACCAGTATCTCCACTTGTTGCTGCAAGGATAAGATAGTTTTCATCCCTTTTTTGAGCAATATTTGAAAGAACAACTCCAAAAGGTTGAAGTGCCATATCTTTAAAAGCACGTGTTGGACCATGATAAAGTTCACTTACATAAAGGTCCTCTTTTACTTTTACTACTGGTACAGGGTTACTCGCATCATCAAATCGATCATAAAGATCAAGTGCTTCTTGAAGTACTTCCTTTTCAATATCAATATCAAATCTATCAAGCATATCTAATGCCATTTCCTTATAACTGCTTGAAAGATGTTTATTTAAAAACTCACTTCCTAATTCTGGAAGTTTTTCTGGCACATATAATCCACCAAAAGAAGCTATAGGATCTAATATAGCTTCTGAAAAAGTTACTCTTTCTTTTTTGTTTGTATCTACACCACGAGTTTGGATAAACTGCATATAATCATCCTAAAAAAAATTTATGCAATTATACCGTTTTTATCTAAAAAGTCGTATAGGATTAATATGATATGACTTCTGTGTTACTTCAAAAATGAGTTCATTTTGTACTCTTCCTATAACATACCCTTTTTTTATCCGTTTTCCTTTTCGAATGTTTGGTGCAATCTTTGAAAGATTTGCATAAATTGTATGAAGACCGTTCTTATGTTCTATAATGACCAGATTTTTTAATACTGCCGTTTTTTCAGCATATATAACCTTACCATTTAAAACATTATAAACTCTTGCGTTTGGTTTATTAGGCTTCATAGATATGGATTCGTTAAAAATTTTTATACCATAAATAGGATCAGTATAAGTACCGTATTTTTTTGTGATAGTATAAGATTTAAGCGGTGCTATCGTCTTTGGACCACGATAACGCTTTGTTTTTACACTTTGATAACTTTTTCCATATTGCTTTACTTTTGGCATATTTTTTGTACTGATTTGTTTTTGTGAAGTTTTAGAGAATGCTCTTTCTTGTTGAGCTTTCTCTTTTCTCCGTTTTTCTTCATCAATCTTGACAATATTGAGTCTAGAAAGTGTTCGCTTTAGTTCATCTTGTTTTTTCAAAAGTTTTTTTAGTTCTTTTTTATAAGTTGCTTTTGCTAACTTAAGATTATGAAGATCTTTTTTTGTTTTTTTCTGTATCTTTAAAAGTCTTTTTTTCTTTGCATCTATTTTAGCGATTGCTTTTTTTAACTGTGTTGTTTGGTAATTGACCTTATTGATATTATTTGAAAGTTGAAAATATTTTTGATTGTATTTCTTGATCTCATTCTTATAGTGAGAAAGTTTTGCTTTTAGTATCTCTAATTCAATGACAGTATCTATATTTTTCATGTATTGTTCATCAAGTAACACAGACAATGATACACTCTTTGCAATAGCAAAAACAAGTTTTTCTTCAATTTCACTAGAACTTGATTTAAACTTTTTTTGTAATTTTTGAAGCTCTAAAAGTTCTTCTTGACTAGCTTTATATATAGCAGATTTTTCTTGAAGCTCTTTTTCTAATTTTGCTATTGTCTGCTTTTGTGAAGCTATCTTTTTTTTTAAACGAATGATAGCTTCAGCTGTTTTAGCCATTTTTTTGTTTAGTTCTTTATAACTTTTAGAATAATTATGTAAAACTTTGGTCGTTTTTCTAATCTTTTTATCAACACTTGTTGATCCAAAGATAGTACCGATAAAAATGAAAAAAATAAAAACTACTCTTATCATACCTCTTCTTTATGACCAAAGACGACAGCACTAGCAAGTAATAAAGAGAGTCCAAGTGCTGTTCCAAAAAGTATAGAAAAATCACCCACAAAATCAAATATAGAAATCTCAATATCTATCGTGCTTAGTTTGTCTAACAACCATTGACTCTGTGCTATATAACTAAAAACGATCAATATTAGTATAGAAGCAATAATAGCATCTACAATGGCAAGTCGAAACAATACTGCAGAACTCAACCATTTAGGTGCACCAAAAAGCCCCATTATATTCATACGGTCATTGTGTATGTATTGCCAAATTCTCAGTTCTTTAGCAATCAACAAAGAAGTAATAACAAAAACAACAACACTAAACACTTCCACAACAATTTGAAATAAAATCAAAAGTTTATACGTAACATCATGAACTGCTTTAAAGTCCTCAACTCGTTTTATATCCTTTAACTCTTTTAGCTTTGCTATTACATTCTCAATCTCTTTAGATGTTGGGTATTTTGAAAATGTAGCTTTATAGAACTTTGGTAATGTCAACTTTAACAGTTCTCTATTTTTTGCACTCATATTTGGATCGATCTTTTTGATAGCATCATCTAAAGAGATCGGCACTAGATTATCTATAAGTTTTATTTTAGACTTAATAACCTTTTTATCAAGTGGTTTATTCGCTACTATAACTATCGAGTATTTTTCTTTTAAATTGTTTTCATAAGCATCTATAGCTCTATTAGTAACTATAAGTGTTTGTAAAGCAAATAAGATACTAACCAATGCAAAAACAAGGGAAATATGATTTTTAATTGACTGCATGAATCTCCCCATGTTCTATATGAAAATGTTTATAATCAACGCTTAATGTTTGTGGTATTCTATGTGTTACAACAAGTACTGTTGTTTTAAGCTGTTCATTGGCACCCTCTAAAAGATTCCAAATAAGCTGTGCGGAATAATCATCAAGATTTCCTGTTGGTTCATCTGCAAGTACCATTATCGGATTATGAGAAAGTGCTCTTGCCATAGCAACTCGCTGTTGCTCTCCACCACTTAGCTCTAAAGGATATTTTCCTATTTGATGCTGTAATCTTACATGTTTTAAAAGCTTTTCAATCTGTTGATCAATAAGATTTTTCTCATACCCATTAATAATCAAAGGAAGAGAGATATTTTTTTCTATTGTCCATTCTTTAATGAGCTTATAATCTTGAAAAACAATACCTAAATGACGTCTAAGGAGATTAAGCTTACTTCTACTCACTCCATTAAGCTCTACTCCACCAACTACCAAACTTCCAGAAGCAGGCTTCAATGCTCCATAAATCGCTTTGAGTAAAGTTGATTTTCCACTCCCACTAGCACCTGTAATAAAAACAAAATCACCATTTTCAACACTAAAGTCTGCAGAGTTTATGATCATTTCATTTTTTTCATATGCCAATGAAAGCCCTTGAGCAATAATAACTTTTTTAGCCATATAAAACCTCTAAGACTTTTTTATGTGCAGAAAAATTCAATTTTGATCGCAGTGGATCTTGTGGAAAATATTCGACTTTTTTATTTTTTATGATTAGATACATATGTTCAGGTCTATCAAAACTCCCTAAGGAAACTTTAATTACAAAAGAGTTTTCATCTATTGTATATATGCGCTCAAAATGAACGAAATAACCATCACTGACAATTTTTTTTCCATGCAAAGAAGCTATATGTTCTAGATCTATGTTTTTCTCTAAAAATTCAAAATCACCTTCTATTTGCAGTGGTTCTGAATGAACATCATTTATCATTGTCAGATCATAGATATTTTTTTCCATTTTCTTCCAACGATCTTCATACTTACTGCTAATAGCGATATCTTTATTCTTTTTGATTTCAACATCAACTTTATTAAAACTCATATAAGTTTCATAAGAATACGCATAATAGTTCTCACTATCTGTACGGAGTTCTAATCGTCCACCAACTTTAAGAACTCGCATCGCTTCAGCTACGAAACTTTTAGATATAACACGTCTATGAGGTTTCTTATCCCATGGAACAGGAAAATGAACAAAGATCTTCCCTACGATATTTGATGGAACCTGTTCCATAAAAAGTCGTGCATCATAATCTAGTACATACACATTTTCAAGTTTTTGAATATTGATCTGCTTTAATACTTGTTCTATAGAGGGACGATGTATCTCGATCCCTATATAAAGTTTATCAGGATTATTTTTTGCTTGATATAACAGATGTCTTCCTGAACCAAAACCTACTTCAATATTCACTTCTTTATCAGTTGGAAAATCATTTGCAAAAAACTCTATCGTTTTTAAAGCACTTTGATCTTCTAAATGTGGATTAGAAATCTTTTGTGGAATGTTTGATTGTATGATCTCTAGATCAGCTAAATCTGCATATGTTTGCAATGCCTGATGGATCAAAGACACTGATGCAGGTCTTGTAGTTTTATCACTTTTTAATAAGACTTTATTATTATCCTCTTTTAAAATGAGAAAAAATTCACTCTCTTTTACCTTTGTTTTTATCAGTTTCTCATTTTGAAAATTGATATTTGAAGCTAAAAATTCAAAATGTACTTCCCCGCTCTTTGCAGGGAACTCAATCTTCTTAAACTCTTTTACAACCAAATGAGGCATTATTCAACATCCACATCAAGATTTTCTGCAGGTACTACCTCTTGAATATCATTTGATGGTGCTTGATATTTCGGTATAGTTCTCTGCATCGGTTGAGACTGTTGTTCTACATTAAATGACTGTGTCGTCGGTTGTTCATGTGCTAGTACTGGACGCACACTATCTACATTTATAGTTGCTTCAACTGAAGGTTTTGACACTAAACCATTTTCATCTACTGCATATACTCTATACGTGTATTTTGATTTTGGGACTATCGCAGTATCGATATATTCTGTTTTAAGTGTTTTAATTCTATTTGTAGTTGAATTAAATAAACCATTTCGTGTTGTTTTTTCTAAAATATAACTTTTTGTTCTTGGATCAACTTTTACCCACTTTATAATGATTTTCGATCCATCAAAATGAACATTCGTAAAGGTTGGTGCAAGCGGTTTTGCTAACGTACTTCCCATTACGATCACACCATTTTTATTAGATTCTAAACCATCTTTATCTATTTGGGATACTTTATAAAAATATTGTGCACCATCTTCATTGATCTTATCTGTAAAATGGTTATTATATAGTTTTGCTATAAGAGAATAATGCCCTTCTTTGTTTGATGCTCGATAAACATAATATCTTTCAAAGTCCTTGTAAGTTGACTTGTCCCATTTTAAGAAGATTTTCTTTGGAAGATTTTGTGTTGCTTCTAAACCTGTTACCACCGGTGGAAGTGGTCTTGTTACTACTTTTACTACTTTACTTGGAGTTGAAACGATACCATCAAATGTTTCTACTCTGACTCTATACCAATAGTTACTTCTATTATTTAAATTTTTATCAATATATTCAACTTGTAATCGACCTTTTATTTTTGCTATCTCTTCCCACTTATTACTTTTAATAGTTTTTCTTTCAATAATATAATAGATAACCTTTTGGCTTGGATGTGGTCTCCATATAATCTTTGCCATTTGAGGCAGACCGCTTCTTGCATAGATCCATGAAACAGAAGGAAGTATAGGTTTAGAATAAACTTCTATCCTCTTTGCTTTTAAAGAGATAGAGTTCCCTTTATATGTACGGAAACTATAAATGAACTTTTGATTTGGTTTTACATCAAGATCAACATAATGAGTTGCATATCGATTGTCTATCGTTGCATGAAGGTAGGTTTTTGTTCCTCCTGCTTTACTTCTATAAACTTTAATACCTTCAACCTCGATATCTGTTATAGGTTTCCATTCAAATGCTATCTCGGTCATTTCTGAGATCAGCCCTTTTTGTGTAAGTTCAATAGCTGGTAAATTTGGATTTATTTTCTCCGTTTCTAAACTCGGTGCACTTAATTGATTATTGTTACATCCACTAAGACCAAGCATTAGTGAAGTTGTTATGAATATACTCAGGTATAATCTTCTCATTTAATTTCTCCATATCAAATTTTTTCTCTAAAAATCCTTCAAACACCTCATCGAATTTTGCACTAAAAAAAACGTTTTCCTGTGTTATTGGATGTTTAAAATAAATTGTATAAGCATGAAGCAAAATTCGTTCCGCACTTACTTTTGCGATATTTGCTCCATACACATTATCTCCTACTATCTGCCTAGAAATAGATTCTAAATGAACACGTATTTGATGTGTTCTTCCTGTAAAGAGTTTACATGCAATAAGTTGTTCTTTTTGGCTTTTAGAAAGTTCAAGTGACAAAAAAGCTGTTTTTGCTTCTTTTGCACCACTGACCACACCCATTTTTATTCTATTAGAGGGATTTCTACCTATAGGTTTTTCTACAATACTCAAAACCTCTTTTAGTGGAGGAGCAATTACTGCCAAATAGTATCTTCCCATACTTTTATCTTCAAGCTGTTTTGCTAAAGCAGTATGTGCCTCATTCGTTTTGGCAATAACCATCACACCACTTGTTCCTTTATCAAGCCTATGAACGATCCCGTGACGTTCCTCTCCGCTTATAGTTGATAGACGTATCCCTTTATGTTTTAACCAGTCCACCAATGTAGCTTCTTTCACACTTGGTGCAGGATGAACTGTTAATCCACTTGGTTTGTTAATAACCATCAATGCTTCATCTTCATAAACTATTTCTACATCAAAATCTATATCAAGAGCTGGAGAAACTTCTTTTTTGGGAAAAACAACTTTTACATGTTGCAATGGTTTTAATTTTAAACCAGGTTTTAATGTCACTTTTCCATCAATGCTTACAGCACCTTTTTTTACCAAATTTGCACTTTGTGATCTAGTTTGATCCAATCTTTCTGCTAAAAAAAGATCAAGCCTTTGAGAATGTTCTACTTTAAAACTACTTTGGTCTTCCACATCTATCCTGATTCAAAAAATAAACCGAATTCTACCATAGAATATGTTACAATTATAATCTATTACATGAAAAAAGGTTGATGGTTGTTTCGTTTTGATAAAAGCATACTCTACAGATTTGATTTTATTTCTATTTTATTGATTATTCCACTTGTTGCAACATCAAATCATCTTATCTCAGAAGCGATACCAGCACTAGCACAAAAACAACTCGCTTATATTAGCTTATCGATAGTTATCTTTTTCATAGTCTTTCTTATTCCTCTTCGAAGGATGAGTTGGCTTATCCCTATTTTATATTGGATCAATATACTTTTGTTGCTTGGAGTGGAGTTTTTTGGACATTCAAGACTTGGTGCAAAACGTTGGATTGAAATCCCATTTATCAATGCAACCATCCAACCATCAGAATTTGTAAAACCAGCACTTATTTTGATGCTTGCTTATCTTATCTATAAAAACCCTCCACCTTTAAATGGATATAGATGGAAAGATTTTGCCAAAATGTCTATTTATATCCTTATCCCTTTTATCCTCATAGCAAAACAACCAGATCTTGGTACAGCGACTGTTTTACTTCTTATAGGTTTTGGGATATTGTTTTATGTAGGAGTTTATTGGAAAATTTGGGCTATATTGGTCACATTGGTTCTTACACTAGCACCATTAGGATATAATTTTTTACTTCATGACTATCAAAAAACAAGGATCAAAGATTTTTTAAGTGAGAAACCATCCTATCATGTCCAACAATCGATCATAGCTATAGGCTCAGGGGGATTAACCGGTAAAGCAAAAGATGAAGCCACACAAACACAGATGAAATTTCTTCCTATTGCAACGAGTGACTTTATCTTTGCTTTTCTTGCTGAACGTTTTGGTTTTTTAGGAGCATTCTTTGTGATCCTACTGTATATATTACTTATATTACATCTTTTAAGCCTTAGTATATATAATAGTGATTATTATATTAAAGTGGTCTCTGCAGGGATCGCTTTTATGTTCTTTATCTATATGAGTGTCAATATTGCCATGACCATAGGTTTTGCTCCAGTTGTTGGTGTACCTCTACCAATGTTTAGTTATGGAGGCAGTAGTTTTATCACTTTTTCTGTCTTACTTGCTATTATGCAAAATCTTATCACATTTAAATACCGTGATGAGTATGAAGATATCGGTAAAAAAAGTTTCTTGTAGGATACCAATATGAATATCAATAAACTCCTAGATGAACTGACAACACTGTTAGAAATGAATGAAGAATACATTTATGAGAACTACAATGATAAAAAAGATCAGCTTCTCATAGATGCAAAACTTGTAAAAAAAATTTTAAAACATATAGCTACATATACATCAGATACAACACAACAAAACAACTTACTCAAATCAATATTAAGAAAACTATTTGAACTTCAAGAGAAAGACCTTCTTATTATTAAAAAAGGGCATGTTTTTATCAAATATATAAGCATGTTAGAGCAAAATATTCCTCAAGGAAGAGAAAATAGTAATCAAGCAAGATATAATGGTTTTGATGAAGAGGAACTTAAAGCGTTTTATAATGAGTTCTGCGATGAAAAGGAACTACAAACCCATATAAAATCCGTTGCAAAAGAATTTGTAAAAAAATATATCATAAAAAATAGAATTTCCAGTGATGAGTATGAGAAAAAAGTTTTTACTATTATCAAAAATCTTTATTTTAAATTCCTTACAAAAAAATATGAAGAAAAAGATGAATTTCTTTTAGGGTTTGCTGGTTATCTTTTTAGAAATAATTTTGAAAGAACCTTTTTATATATTGCTGAAGAACTTTTAGTACATCTAGCACATAATGAATCTCAAGTGATTAAATTTTTAGAATACTATTCTCAAAATATTGTAATTCTAAATGCCCAAAAATATAAAGTTCCCTCTATAAAAACACCTGAAGGACAAGTTTGGAAAGTGATCTCAATGCACTCTGTCATTAAAGTTTATGTCGGAGCAAAAGAGATGATAACAATCCTTAATAAAAAGATCAAAAATCTAGATAAAGCTATTGATAATATCTCTAACTTTTCAACCTCGCCTGTAGAACAACAAAAACAATTAAAAAATCAGATCATCACACTTAACAATATAATCAATGAAAAATCCCATAGGGTTGAAAAACTACAAGAGGCCATGAGAAATACAAAAAAAGAGAAAGAAAAACTTAAATATAAACAAGAGATACGTTCTTTACACAAAGAGATCACCCAACTTCAAAATGAAAAGAAAGAGATCGAACAAAAAACTCCTGATGAAAAGATCATACTTAAATATCAACAACTTCAAAGAGAAAAAGAAACACTTATTAAAGAACTTAATAATAAAAAAATGATTTTAGAAAAAAACGAACAACAATATAAACAACTAAAATATGCTTTAGTCAAAGCACTTATTCAAAAAAAGCAAAAAATTTAATAACCTTTTACACACTTTTTAGATAAAATTCCAAACTTTTTTTAATTAGGGGATATACACTTGTTTGATATAAGAAGATATAAAAATTCTAACTGGAAAAACGACATCCTATCAGGTCTTGTTGTTGCCGTTGCTCTTGTTCCTGAGGCTATCGCTTTTAGTTTCATCGTCGATGTTAGTCCTATAGTAGGCCTTTATACTGCCTTCATTCTAGGACTTATAACAGCTCTTATAGGTGGAAAACCTGGAATGATCAGTGGAGCGACTGGAAGTGTTGCTGTTGTTTTAGTTGGACTCACTTTAGAAGCTTCACATCTTCTACAATCACAAGGACTCAGTGGTGATACGCTAGCTTATGGTATCTTAGGATATATTACACTCAGTGCGATCTTAGCAGGACTCATACAAATAGCTTTTGGTATGTTAAAACTTGGAAAGTTCATCCGTCTTGTTCCACAACCTGCAATGTATGGATTTGTTAATGGACTGGCTATAGTAATTGCTATGGCACAATTTAAGTTCTTTGAGAATCAAGGGATAGAAATGTATATCCTTGTGGCAATTACTATGCTTATAATGTATATCTTACCAAAATACACCAAAGCAGTCCCAAGTGGACTTGTTGCTATAGTATTACTGACTCTAGTGGTTTATTTCTTACATGTAAACACTATTACCGTAGGTGATCTTGCAAACTTGAGCGAATTTAAAGGAAAGTTTCCTGAATTTAGTATCCCCCAAACACTTTTTAGTTTTGACGCGATTAAGATGGTGTTGCCTTATGCTGTGATCGTTGCACTTGTTGGTCTTATAGAATCACTTCTTACCCTTTCAGTTCTTGATGAAATGAGTGGAACAAGAGGAAGTGCGAACAAAGAGTGTATTGCTCTTGGAACTGGAAATGTTGCATGTGGTTTTTTCGGAGGAATGCCAGGATGTGCAATGATAGGACAAAGTATCATCAACTTTACCTCTGGTGGTCTTGGACGACTCTCAGGAATAACAGCTGCTGTTGGACTTATGGTGCTTGTTGCAACATTTACCGATCTTTTAAATATCATTCCGGTTGCAGTTCTAGTTGGGATTATGTTTATGGTAAGTATAGGAACATTTGAATGGTCAAGTTTTTCTCACCTAAAACATATGCCACGTATCGATGCATTTGTAATGGTAGCAGTAACAATCATCACTATCTTTGAAGACCTAGCCATTGCAGTGATCGCTGGAGTTATCATCTCTGCACTTGCATTTGCTTGGAAGCATGCACGGATCTATGCACGAACACATATAGAAGAAGATGGGACAAAAGTATATGAGCTTGAAGGTCCACTTTTCTTTGGGAGTGCTACAACATTTAGTGATGTATTTGATATTCAAAATGATCCGGATAAAGTGGTTATTGACTTCAAAAATGCACGTGTAATGGATAGTAGTGGTGTTGAAGCAATTGATAATATTACAAAAAAATATGAAGATGCAGGGAAAAGCTTACTTTTACGACATCTAAGTCCAGATTGTAAAGCAATCCTTAAAAAAGCTGGACCACATTGTAGTTATGAGGAGGATGACCCAACTTATAAAGTAGCTTATAACTACTAAAGAACCTCTTCTATATGTTCTAAAGGCTTTGCTATATAAAAGCCTTGAGCATAATCAATGCCTATATCTTTTATATAATCATATATCTCCTCACTTGCAACAAATTCTGCAACAACCTTTATATTGGTTTGATTACATATACGAACAATAGCATCTACTATTATTTGACTTTGTTTATTTTCAACAATATTTTTAATAAAAGCTCCATCTATTTTTAAAAAATCGGGATGAAACTCCAACAAGCGCAAAAGGTTGGAATTTTCTGATCCAAAATCATCTATAGCAATTTGAAATCCCAATTCTCTAAGCCTATTAATTTGTTGAATAATATTGCCTTCACTTAATGTCACGATATCTTCAAGAAGTTCCAATACAACACGGGAAGGATCAATATTGAATTTCTTTACATGTAAAAGCAAGAACTCTTCTAAATAACCAAGACGTATATCACTTGCTGTTATATTGATCGAAAATTCATATTCAGTTTGTGAAAATTCTGCAAAAGCATTTTTAATGATACTTCGAGTAATCAAAGAATAACTTCCAGTAAGACGAGCAGCTTCCATAAAACGTATCGGTGATATAACCGTTAGATCATCCTTGATACGTGCTAAACATTCAAATTTTTCTATCTTTCCTGTTTTAATATTTTGAATGGGTTGGTAATATGCAATCAGTCTTTCTTCTTCAACTGCACTTTTGATTTTATTGATCCAGTAAATATTTTCATGTTGTTGTTTTGTATATTTGGAATTAACAGTAAAAAGCATATAAGAGCTTTTTGCATTAATCCTTGCTTCTTGAAGTGCCATTTGAGCATGATTTAATGTGATCATACCACTTCCCATGGCTATTCCAATACTGACCGATATTTTTAAAGAAAATTCTTCATCCGCATGTAAAACATCAATCTCCATATAATTAAAAAAAGAGATCACTGCTCTACTGAATTCCTCAATTTCACGGAAGTTCATAAACTCCGATGTGACAAAAACGAATTCATCACCATCAAATCGAAAAAATATCATATCTCCAAGCTTTAAAGAATCAAGATATATAGCTACCTCTTTTAAAACTTTATCTGAAGTGATATAGCCATACATTCTGTTTATATTCGAGAAATTATCAATATTTACCGTAAAGATAGTTAAGCGACTACTACTATTATGTTCAAGATATTCTAAAAGTGCAAATCTATTATAAAAACCGGTAAGCTGATCTTTATAATAATCCCATTGTTTTGACTCTATACTGAACTTCATATGTTTCCTATTTACTTCTGTAATCGTATATACTCTTGAGGTCTTTTCCCTTTATACATTGGCATTGATATGCCTATGTTTGCATTAATATATGTAGGATCTGCAACTATATATTTTTTAGATCCTATCATAAAACCATCACCATTAAGAGGAATATATAATGCTGTTGCCATATAATTACTATATTTTAACGCATAAACATCAATATCGAAAAGTTTCTTTACCAAATAACTATAAAGAACCACTCTATCTTCACAATCAGAATACTGATAAAATAAAGTTTCTTCTGCGAACATGATCTTTTCTTTATGAAACTGTTCAATATCACGTTTATACCCAAAGCTTTTTTGAACAAAATGTAAAAGAAAGTTCAATGCTTTATTTGTTTTCATCCCATTTATATGATCTTTGAGAGACTCTACCAATGAATTATAAGTCACTTCTTCCATAGGAGCGTTCAAAAAAACACTAAATTCAACTTGAGGATAGGTTTTATAAAAATCAATCATATTTTGATTATATTTCAGTGAAATTTTATATTTTTTTGATTCTTCTTCAAATTCGATCATTTTTACTTTATAATTCTTTTGCAATAAAGGAAGCTCTTTTAAAGAAAAGTCAAAACTTCTCGTATCTTTTTTCATTATTTCATTGTGTACATAAACAAGTGTATTTGATGGTGCACTAGCTGATAAAAAATAATAATCTTTCTTTTGATATCTTATTTTAATCGCATCGTAAAGTTTTTGCTTGATTGCATAAATACTATAAACATGCTCACCAGCCAATGCTACTTTTATATCATAACCCAATTTCTGAAATACAAACCATTGAAATAATTCCTTTTCATCTTCCTGTTTATAAATTACAGATGATAATTTATTTACTAACTGATATACTCCCCAATCATTTAATTTATATGCTTTTTGAATTTCTTTGATCTCTTTTAGTATCTCTTGATAATCACTTGCTGCTAAAACACTAAAATAAGAAGCTATACCATCTTGGTTATAAGGATAAAACCGTGCTTCTTTGATGATGGTATTAACCGAAAAATAGAACTTAGAACCAAAGAATTCAACAGAAGTATCTCCATTAAACATAAGTTCTGGTGTAGTGTATTCCAAAGATCTTGTTCTATTTTCATCTGTTTGAATAAACACCAATGGACCTACATTTTGAACTGGATATTGTTCTCTTTTAGGTATTTTCTGAAGCTTCATCTCGCTATATAAAGAAGCTGTCTTTATACTCTTGTATCCTTTCCATTCCTTTTTCAATTCTGTTTGGATCTTTAAATCTTTTTTTGATTGAAACTGTTGTATAGGAGGCACAAACTGTTTATGGAACTTCTCAAAGTCTCCATATACCGATGAAGCTATACAAAAAAAAACAAAAAGACTAAAACGGCCAAATAGCATGGATAATTTTTGATCCCCAACCTTGATTAGTAGCACGATCTACATCTCCTTGTGTTTTATAAAGTATCTTCGCATCACTCATCTGATTTGAATTTATTCTATTGAACTGATCAATATCATAAGGACGGATCACACCACTAACTTCAATGATCTGCTTTTGATCATCTATAAGTATTTCCCTTGTTCCATGAACAAAGATATTGCCATTTTGAAGAACCTTAATCACTCTTGCACTAATGGTTGTCGAGAATGAAGCATCTTTCGTTGCTGTCCCCTGCCCTTTAAAACTACTTGTGCTATCAGCTTTAAAAGTTGTTCCAGTATAATTGTTTATCTTACCTATATAATCATTAAGTCTTTGACTTGTACCAGCATTGGCAAAAGCCCCTCCCCCTAACGACAACGTATCATTTTCAGACAGTTCTTTTTTCCCACTCGTTTTACTTTTTGCAGTCTCATTGATAACTATCGTTACAATATCATTGACCTTCATAGCTTTATGATCACAAAAAAGAGGGTTTTCTCCTTGTCCAAAAATACTACCAGGACTTGAAAATTCTCTTTTCGTTTCTTTTGCAGGCATTTGTTCTACATATTTTGGAGGTTCAAAATCGATCTCTGGATCAGTCAAATCCGCAGTACATCCACTAAAACTCAAAACGATAAAAATCCCAAACGAAAAATAATAAAGTATATATTTCATTTATAAAGTATCCTCTTTGTACTATTTTGATATAATTAAAGCAAAAACAATACCAAAGGATACAATTTTGAGCCTTAAGAACACAATACTAAACGATATTAAAGAAGCTATGAAAACAAAAGATATAAAAAAAAGGGATGCTCTTCGACTTTTATCAAGTGCGATCAAACAAATAGAAGTCGATGAAAGAAAAGAACTTTCAGATGAGGATATCATCAAGATCATTCAAAAACAAGTAAAACAAAGAAACGATTCTATCACTCAATATAAACAAGCAGGTAGAGAGGATCTTGCTGAAAAAGAACTTGAAGAGATATCTTATTATGAAGTTTATCTTCCTAAACAGCTTACTGAAGCAGAACTTCAAGAGAAGATCTCTTCTATCATAGCAAAAACTGGTGCATCTTCAATGAAGGATATGGGAAAAGTAATGGGTATAGCTTCTAAAGAGCTTGCAGGATCAGCTGATGGCAAAAGGATCAGTCAAGTGGTTAAAGAGCTTTTACAAAAATGAAAAAATATCTATTTTTATCTCTAGTAGGATTAGGATCATTACATGCAGATCAATTCTATTTACAATTTTATAATGATCTTTTTGCCCATACAGATAAACACTTTACTAACGGGATCAATATTGGTTGGATAGACAATGATTCACATGCTAATGAAGATGAAAAAACCTTCTATGCTCAAGGATTATATACTTTAGCTTCTAATCTTAATATTCCTGCAAAAAAATATAATGCAGGAATAAGTATAAGCCAATATATGTTTACTCCAGAAGATATCACTAAAACAGAACCTCAATATGATGATGTCCCTTATGTAGGCTATCTTTCTATCGATTTTTTCCTTTTTACAATACAAGAGAATTCTTTTCAAGAGTTTCGTCTAAGCCTTGGTGTTGTAGGGAAAGAATCGGGCGCAGAATGGGTACAAAAAACGATCCATAAAATGACTGGAAGCAATGAACCAAAAGGTTGGGATACACAACTCGGAACAGATTATAGTGCAAATCTTTTATACCGTTATGGTAATATAACTTGGGAAAAAAACCTTTATGACAAATGGCATATAGATTGGTTTAACCATATAGGGTTTCAAGCAGGTAATTTCTTATTAAATGGATTTATTGGTTCAACATTTCGTATAGGATATAACTACATTAAAAATTTCAATTTACATTACCCTTATTTAAAAGAAGATTCTAGTATGCTCATCATTGATGATGTAGAAAAAGGGTTTGGATGGGCATTTTCTTTAAGTCTTAATGCTTCTGCATTAGGGTATTCTTATATCATTGATGAAGCACAAAAAAGAGGATATGATATAGAAGAGAACAAGTTTAATCCTGTTGGATATGCTGGTATGGAAATTTCATACAACCGTCATAAACTTACTTTCTTCTTTCAATCACAAACACCATTCTTAGAACAAGATAGTGAATCAGAAAAATTTGGTGGCTTTAATTACGTTTACAACTTTTAAACTTTTTACATGTAAATAAAAAAAGTTGTAAAATTTTCCTATGGAAATAATTATAGCTGGTGCAGGAAAAGTTGGATTTCATTTAGCAAAGACATTATCGATAGGGCATAATGTCACTATAATTGATAAGAATGAAGCTGCTTTACAACGAATACAAGAGAGTTTGGATATATTACCTTTAAAAGGTGACCTAGAAGACTCTCAAACATATGAACCTTTTCAAACAATACAAATCGATCTTTTTATAGCTGTTACCAATGTTGATAATGTAAACCTCATTGCAACAATGCTTGCAGATTCTATTTTAGATATAAAACGAACTTTCGTTCGGTTACAACATCATTTTAAAGATGTTTTTATTATCAAGGAAAAACTGGGCGTTGATAAGATCATCTTTCCAATACGGTTAGCTTCTAAAGGAGTCGCTTCTCTTTTGGACTATCCAAAGGCAAACAATATAAAATTTTTTAAATACACAAAACATAAGCTTATTTCGATTCGTATCCATAAAGACTTTGAAAAAAAACATATTGTATCTGATAAGTTCATTAAAGTTGGTATTGAACGAGAAAAGTCATTTTTTATTCCTCAAAAAGAAAGTGAAATTCAACCAGGAGACCTAGTATATCTCTTTGGAGATGAGGAGGAGATACGACTTACATGTAAAACCCTTGATCCCTATACAAATAAAATAACTAAATGCGTTATCTATGGTGGAGATGAACTAGGAGTCAATATTGCCAAATCTCTTCTTGAAATGGGACGAGAGGTAAAACTTATAGAAAAAGACCTCATACTTTGTGAAAAAGCCAATGAAGAGCTGGAAGGAAAAGCAAGCATCATAAATGCAAAATACGATTCACATGAGATCTTCGAAGAGGAAAACCTTAGTGCAGCAGATATCTTTATCGCTACAACTTCAAATGATGAATTTAATATCATTAAATGTCTAGAAGCCAAAGAAAAAGGGATCAAAAAGATCGTTGCTATCAACAATGACATGGAATATTATAATCTTATGCATACTTTAGATATTGTTGTTGTTCGTGGACCAAAAATGAGTGCCTACAATAAAATCATGGAAGAGATCAGTTCAACAAATATCGTTATCCAAAAATGGTTTTGTGGTTCTAAAGCTGTTGTTTTTATGCGTAAAATCTTTGAAGATTCTCCTTTAGTCGCTAAAAAGATCAAGCCACTTTCTTATCCAAATGTAAAAATAGCTTTCATAAGAGATGAACAGCTTTACAGAATGGAAGAAAAAATCATTTTAAAACAAAATGATATAATCGTTGGATTTACTACAGCTCAACAAAGCGCGAAATTAAAGCAGTGGATCTATGGACTATAAAAGCATATTAAAAATACTTTCTCTTATAGGAATGACACTTAGCTTGATCTTTCTAAGCGATATTTTCATTGGTATATTATATGAAGAGAAATATAAGAAATTTTTACTTTTTGATCTTGCTTTTTTTACTATAAACTTTTTTTTATGGGTTCTTCTTTATAAACACCCTTTAAATCTTAAGATCAAAGAGAGTATTTTAACAGTTAATCTTTTATGGATACTCCTTGGTATCGCTGGTGCGATCCCTTTGGTTCTTTATACTCACATCAGTTTTGCATCAGGTTTTTTTGAATCGATCAGTGGTTTTACAACAACTGGTGCTACTATTTATACAGATATAGAGGCTCTTCCAAAGATGATCCTTTTTCACAGAAGCCTTATGCATTGGCTTGGAGGTCTTGGAGTAATAGTTCTTGGTGTAGGACTTCTTTCTATGATAAACCCATCAGGGAGTCTCTCCCTTTTTAAAGCTGAATCAACAGGAATACAACTTGAAAAACTCACCCCAAAGATAAAAGACACAGCTCTTCGTCTATGGCTTATCTATATAGTTCTAACTTTACTCGACACCATATTCCTTAAACTTTTTGGTATGAACTGGTTCGATGCGATCAACCATGCTTTTTCAACTGTTTCAACCGGTGGTTTTTCAACAAAGAATAATTCTATGGGATATTTTAGCCAAGATGGGATCATCTGGACAACCACCATCTTTATGATACTCTCTGGAATCAACTTCTTAGTTCATCTTCGAGCTATTCATAAAGATTTTAGTGGGTATAAAACAGAAGAAGTACGATGGTATCTTCTCATAGGTCTAGCTCTTTCTCTGGCTCTAGCATTTGTTCATGTCGATATTGGAGGAGATAGTTTTTATGATGCCTTTAAACACTCTTCTTTTACTATTGCTTCAGTGATAACAACAACAGGTTTTGCCACTATTGACTATGGTAACTGGTCACATTTAGCCATATCAATCATTTTCATCGGAATGCTTATAGGAGGAAATGCAGGATCAACTGCCGGAGGGATCAAAGTGATTCGTCATATAGTAATTTTTAAAACCCTTTTTAATGAATTTAAACGAACACTCCACCCAAACATGATCATTTCAGTCTTTATAGATGGAGTAAAACAACCTCAAAAAGTGATCACATCCACTTTTGGATTTTTAACACTATTTTTAATTACAACTGCCATTGTCACAATTTATATATATGCAATAGGATATGATGCAATGACAGCAATTTCAGGAGCTTTTGCACTTGTTGGCAATGTTGGACCTGGATTTGCACTCGTTGGACCTTCAGATAACTTTGCTTTTTTTAGCGATAACGATAAACTCTTTTTTAGTATAGCGATGATCATAGGTCGTTTAGAATGTTATACTTTTTTTGTTCTTTTAAGTAAATCTTTTTGGAAAAAATTTTAATTTTATCGACATTAAAAGATTAGATTTATTATATCTGCTCTATAATTATTTAAGAACCATATAATATATATAACAAAGGTATATAAAACAGATGAAGCTTAATTATAGAATTGCTATACTTTCTTTCATTTTTATTGGACTTTACCTGTATGCATCATATACTTATATTCAAGAAATCTATAACGAACAACTTCATGAAAGATATACGAAAACTTCAAATATTATTCGAGGAAAACTTCAAACACTTATCAATGAAAAAAAAGAGGCTATTTTACTTTTAAGTATTGCTCTGAGTGAAAGTGATACGATCAAACATCTCCTTGTAACAAAACAATATCAAAAATTAAACTTAGATAGTTTTTCAGATAAATTAAAACACCATTCATCTTTGCATAATGTCTGGTTTCAAATAATTAATCCAAATGGTCAAAGTGTTTATCGTTCTTGGAGTTCAAAAGATGGAGACAATATTTTATCAATAAGAAATGAGATTAAAAAAATAATCAACAAACCACGTATTATTTCTCTCATAAGCGTAGGAAGATATGATATCACATTTAAAGCAATTGTTCCTATTTATCATCAAAAAAAGTTTCTAGGATTGATCGAAACCATTGCTAAATTCAATTCTATAGGGAGAAAACTTCAAACAGAAAATATAGATAATCTTCTCATTGTAGATAAAAGATACAAAAATCAACTCAAATTTGCTAATAAAGAACATTTCTTTAATGGTTATTATATTTCCAATAAAAATCCAAATAAAATTTTTCTTCATCAAGTAGTAAAAGAACTCCCTTTATTTATTCATATTAGAAACTTTATTATCAAAGAAGAAAAACTTTTTACAACATATACACTTTTTGATATTGACCAACAGCCGATGGCTTATTTCGTTTTAGCAAAACCACTCTCACAAATCGATATTTCCGATATAAAAAATCAAAAAATAACTCTTATTTCCATTGCTATAATAATATTTATAGGTATAGCATTATTTATCTACTATATCTACTTTATAAATTATAAAAAATTTGTAAAAAAACAGACTCTTATTTTACAAAAAAATGTAGCTCATAAAACAAAAGAACTACAAAAACAAAGCGAGATCCTAAAATATCAAGCTGAACATGATCCATTAACAAATTTACCTAATAGACTCCTTTTCTTAGATAGACTCAAACAAGCTTTAAAATATGCAAAAAGAAAAAATGGAAAAGTTAGTGTACTCTTTTTTGATCTTGATCGTTTTAAAGAGATTAACGACACCTATGGACATGAAGTAGGAGATAAACTATTACAAGAAGTTACAAAACGTCTTACAGAAAATCGACGTTCTGAAGATACTGTTGCACGACTTGGAGGCGATGAATTCACATTACTGTTATTAAACCAAGATCAAGATGGGATCATACATGTTGTAACCTCAATAATGAAAAAAATGGAAAAACCTTTTTACATAAATAACTTAGAACTTTATACAACTTTTAGTATAGGTATCAGTAGCTACCCAGAAGATGGCACTACACATGATGAGCTTCTAAGAAATGCTGATACAGCAATGTATGAAGCTAAAATGAATGGAAAAAATAATTATCATTTCTATAATTCAAAAATGACTGAAATAGCAATAGCAAGAACAAAACTCGAGAAAGAACTTCGTAAAGCTCTTGAAAATAAAGAATTTATCCCTTATTTTCAACCAAAAATTGATGCAAAACATAACAAAATTGTAGGATTAGAAGCTCTCGTACGTTGGCAACATCCAACAAAAGGAATAGTATTTCCTGATAAATTTATACCATTTGCTGAAGAGATTGGCTTGATCACAGCCATTGACAATTATATGATGAAAGCATCTATGAAACAAGTCTTACTATGGCAACAAGAAGGGATAGAGTGTGGAAAACTTTCTATTAATCTCTCCGCTAAACAACTTAATTCCAAAAGCTACCTTAACGAACTCAAAACAGCATTAAATGAAACAAAGTTCGATCCTAAGTACTTAGAAATAGAGATTACAGAAACTCATATTATGCGTAACCCATCACGAGCTCTTACTATATTAGAAAAAATCAAATCATTAGGAATCAGTATTGCTATTGATGATTTTGGAACTGGATATTCATCATTATCATATCTTAAAAAACTACCTATTACCAAACTCAAAATAGATAGAAGTTTTGTCATAGATATACCAGAAGAAGATGATGATGTAGCAATAGTTAGAACAATTATATCTTTAGCAAAAAATCTTCGACTAGGCATAATTGCAGAAGGTGTTGAAAAAAAAGAACAAGTTGAATTTCTTGTTCAAGAAGGTTGTAATGATATTCAAGGATATTATTTTTCAAAACCACTTGATACACAAAATTGTAAAGAATTTCTAAAAAATTATCAATAAATTCTTACCGACTGTTACCTCTTTTCACAATGCTTCTTTGCTTTGCATAAGTTCATTTTATTATTTACATGTAAAATAGTATATGTGTCATAATTTCATATAGATAAACTTTAAGGGATTTTATGCAAAGACACATAACAGAGCAAACTGCTATATTTTTTAGTGTCACAAAGTGGGTCTTTTTATCCTCTGTTATTGGTATAATTATCGGTGCAGTCGTTACCTTCTTTTTAAAGATACTTGAATACTCTGAAAATTCACGAGACCTTCTCCCTTTTCCACACTACTATCTGCTCCCTTTTGCATTAGTTGCAACAGTTTGGCTCGTTAAAACATTTGCTCCATCTGCCCAAGGGCATGGAACAGAAAAGGTCATAGAAGCCGTTCATAAAAAAGATGGAAAGATCGATATATCTGTAATCCCTGTAAAACTTCTAGCAACTGTTCTTACGATCTTTTCTGGAGGTAGTGTCGGCAAAGAAGGTCCTGGCGCGCAAATAGGTGCAGGAGTTGCTTCTGGTATCTCTTCTTTATTAAAATTTCGTAAAGGTGATAGAAAGAAGCTTGTTATATGTGGGATTAGTGCTGGCTTTGCTTCTGTATTTGGGACACCAGTTGCCGGAGCTATTTTTGGTGTTGAAGTACTTATCATCGGTCTTATTATGTATGATGTACTCCTTCCCTCTTTTATAGCTGGATTTGCAGCATTTACCACTGCACAATTTTTAGGTATCCAATACACATACTATAATCTTCATTTTTTTCAAGATATTTCACTCAATGTAAAACTGATTTTTTTAGTAATGGGAGCAGGATTATTTTTTGGTATTATTTCTGATATTGTCATCACCATAGTACAAAAAATAGAATCTTTTATTAAAAAAATCAAAGTAAGTATCTATCTCAAAGCATTTACAGGTGGTTCTATCCTTGTTATTATTACCTTAATTGTTGGAACACAATATATTGGTCTTGGTTTAGATACAATCTCTAATGCACTGAATCCAAACCTTGTCTACTCTAATGATCTGCATTGGTATGATTTTATCTTAAAAACAATCTTTACTGCCCTTACTCTTGGAAGTGGTGGAAGTGGAGGGATCATCACCCCTATCTTCTACATAGGTGCAACAAGTGGGCATACCTTTGGAACTCTTTTTTCTCCAGAACACATTACACTCTTTGCTGCACTTGGATTTGTAAGTGTTGTAAGTGCTACAACAAACACACCAATAGCTTCTACCATTATGGCTATAGAGCTTTTTGGTATCGATATAGCTCATTATGCTGCACTAAGTGCTGTTATAAGTTTTTTGATCTCCGGTCATAGAAGTATATTCTCTACTCAAATCATCTCTATGAAAAAATCAGAAATGCTCTCTGTCAAAATAGGTGAAGAAGTAGAACATATCAATATAGAACTTGAAGAATATGAACAAAATAAAATCGAAAAAATCAAACAACGGATAAAAAGAAAAAAAGAAGAACTTGC
>Ga0256843_1000380_pt1 | contig 38219 bp, 38 predicted proteins | sample AlvinellametaG_FD_191572 | JGI IMG/M metagenome (GOLD analysis project Ga0256843, IMG submission 191572) | Pompeii worm associated microbial communities from hydrothermal vent at the East Pacific Rise, Pacific Ocean - Alvinella | ecosystem: Host-associated > Annelida > Integument > Unclassified ...
TATAAATATCTGTAGAGTTGGGGCATCAACTCTTGGTACAGATGGCGTAAGACTGGCTATTTGTCAGCAACCATCGCTTTAAAACCAGAATCCCCCGCATTTATGCGTGGGGAGTATGTCAATTCTCTCTTATGAAATCTTCATCGTACTTTTTGGCATATTCACTAAGCTTTTGTCCAACTTTCTCGAAGTTTTCCCATCTATCATTGAGAGTCCCTTCAAACCAACTCTGATTTTCAAAATTCCAAACCCAACGACTCTGTTGAAAGCCCGCAGAAAGAGAGACTTTTTTGCCATCTGCAGAGATAACATCATTTTGGATATGCCAAAGATACCAATCTACATAATCTACTACCTCATCAGTAGTAATATCTACACCATTTAATTTTTTATCGACCACGCTTAGCTCAGCTTTAATTCCAAAAAGGCTAATCCAAACAGGTGTATGAGTAGCATTGTAGTAGTCTACAGCAGGACCCCAACTACCTTTTCTAGCTGTTGCTAAAAGCTCCTCTTTTAACTCTTCGTCATCTGTTCTTTGTGCTTTGATATAATCAAACGAGATATTAGCACTCCCTCCAACACTAATCAACCAGTAAGGTTTTCTTTGATTGTTTATTTGTAGATAATCACCTTCTGGTCCCCACCTCCAAGGAGTAATATCTACCATTCCTGCTCTACCAATTCCATGAGGCTTGTATAAAAATACTCTTTTTGGATTTGTAATTCTTACTACTCTTGAGATTTCAGCCATAAGATTGTTGTACCCAGGAGTTCTTACCCAATTTGTAATTGCTTTTTTTCTGTAGTTTTTAAAGCCTTCATAATGGGTCTCATTATTGTCTAGCTCTACTTTAAAATCCTTTTTCTCTATCAAAACATCATCAAATCCGTGATACTCTACAAAGTTTTCAAAAGCAACCAAATAGCTCATATCTTTTAAGCTTGAAGAGATTTGTCTCCACCAATCAATAATTCTCCTAAAAACTTCTTCTCTATCATTTACCATATCATTAATCAAATCTCCGTGAGAGCGAAAAGATACAGTAACAGGAATATTATTATCTACAAAAAGCTGTAAAACACTCTTAAACTCTTCGATATAGTCTTGGTTGAGGGTAGCACCTGTAGGATCTAAATCCAAATCAACCATATCATCTACAGGTAGATGAAAGCGTCCATTTCTTAATCCTTTAGCTTTCCACTCTTTTATTTGAGCATCTGTATATTTGAATCTACTATCTTCATAAGGAAAAGTTATAGTTTTGGAAAAACCTATCCCAGCTTTTTTCATCCACTCCTCTGGAGAGATTGGGGCATCTGGTGGATTACCCACTATCATATCTGTATCAGCGGGCAGTTGATAATTATAATAGCTATACTCATATTTATTATCAGGGTTTTGCTCATTCCACTTAGCTTTTGCTCTATTAAACCACTTCTCTTCGTACTCTTGTGTGCTAAAAATCACTCCAATATTATCATCTTTTTTATCTACTTTTAGAGTATCTTTTACATGAGCTAGAGCAATATTTTCATTTGGAATTTCCAGTACATTATCAAACTTTTCTTCTAGATTTTCTACCTCTTGGATATTGATATTTTCAGCTAAAAACTCTTTGGACTCATCAATATCAATACCATTACTAATATCTCCATCACTATCAATAGCTATCAAAAACTGTACAAGTTTGATGACATCTTCATTATCCACACTTTTAGAGTTTGTAAGTTCCAAAGGGGTTACTACTTTTTGGGTTTTTATCCCCAAATCTTCTGACGCCAAGACGGGCTTTGCTTCTCCTAAAAATATATTTCCAGCATAAAACTTGACGCTTTTACCTTCAATATACTCAAAAACGCCATCTTTATCAGTGACACCTTCTAAATCCTCACAAATATATTTAGCACCTTTGACTATCCCATCCAAGAGAGTAGCTTTTTGAATTTTATCTAATTTTTTTGGGGGAGTATTTGGAGTATTTGTAGATACTGTTGATACTTTTGTTGGAGAAGAACTACTATTGCATCCTCCAAATAGACCCAAAATACTTAAGCCTAAAGCCATTTTGAAAAAATATCTTTTCATCTAAATCCTTTCTAGTATTTAGCAGATATTAACATAAATCTCAACAAAACTCTAGATATTTTATCAAATCTCAAAATAAATAAAAATAGCTAACAAACTATAAATCAATCAGTTGGAGTTTGATATCAAATCTCTAATTTGGTAGAATATTTCATCAACTTCTCCCCCATATTCGTAGATTTCTTGATGATTTTAGGGGTTGAGGTAAATTAATTTTTCAAGAAGGTAAATTTCAAAATGTTTGATACACTAACAGATAGTTTTAAAAATGCGATAAATAAGATTAGATTTCACGATGATGAAAAAGCTCTAAAAAAGGCTCTAACTGAGCTTAGAAAATCCCTCCTAAAGTCTGATGTCCATCACAAAGTAGTCAAAGAGTTGATTTCAAAAGTCGAGATTGAGACAAAAAAGAGTGAGATTGGAAGGGATAGTTTTCTTTTGGCTCTTAAAAATGAGCTAATATCAATCCTCACAGCAAAAGGAAATCAAGGTTTTGTTTTTGCTCCTAATCCTCCTACAGTCGTACTAATGACTGGTCTCCAAGGTAGCGGAAAAACTACGACTACTGGTAAATTGGCATATATGCTAAAAGAGATGAAAAAGAAAAAAGTCTTAGTTGTAGCCGCAGATCTTCAGAGATTGGCCGCAGTAGAACAGCTTAGACAAATCACCGAGCAAATTGGTGTAGATTTGGTAGCAGATGAGAATGCTACTCCTCAGGAGATAGTAAAAAAAGCTCTAGAAAAGGCAGAAAAAGAACTTTATGATGTAGTGTTGATAGATACAGCTGGACGCTTGGCAATTGATGATGAATTGATGGATGAACTAAAATCAATTAGAGATTTGGCAAATCCTGATGAGATATTTTATGTAGCAGATGCTATGACGGGTATGGATGCAGTAAGGACTGCTAATACCTTTAAAGAAAAAATCGGAATTACTGGAGTGATTTTGAGTAAGTTTGATGCTGATAGCAAAGGTGGTGTGGCACTTGGGATTGCACATCAAGTGCAAGTCCCTCTTAGATTTATCGGTAGTGGTGAAAAGATGCCAGATTTAGAGCCTTTTATTCCTGAGCGTGTGACTAGTCGTCTGATGGGTTCTGGAGATATTGAAGGGTTAATTGAAAAGACTACAGCTGTCATTGATGAAAAGTCTGCCAAAAAGATGACAAGGAAGATAAAAAAAGGTGAATTTAACTTCAATGACTTTTTGGAGCAGATGGAGCAGATGAAAAAGTTGGGTTCTATGAAGTCGATTATGGGGATGATTCCTGGGATGAGTCAAATAGCAAAACAGATGGATGATATCGACTTGGAAAACTCTCAAGAAGTAAAAGTAATCAAAGCGATGGTCTCATCTATGACTCCTAAAGAGAGAGAAAACCCAAATCTACTAAACAACTCTAGACGCAAAAGAATAGCAAGAGGAGCTGGACTCTCTCAAGTACAAGTCAACAGAGTCTTAAAGCAGTTTAAAAGTGCTTCAAAGCTTGCTAAAAAACTATCAGGCAAAAATGGTATGAAACAGATGAATCAGATTATGCAACAGATGAAAAATGGTGGCTTTCCAGGGCTTCCAAAGTAAAATTATCTAGCTCAAACTCCTCTTTTTGGGGAGAGATGATTTAATATTTCAATTTAAAACCTCATTAAACTAAATAAACTACCGCTTTATTATGCTCATTTTTTGGGACTTTCAATGTCAAAATAGTTTTCTTTACGTTACAATTTGATAAAAGTGGCTAAAATTTTAAAAAACAAAAAGATGGATAAGATTATGGTTTATATGCTTGATTCAAATATTCTCTACTATATTATGAGAGGTCGCCCGACTATTGTCAAAGAGTATCTAAAAGGTGCTGTACTCAGGAGACATCGAATCGTCTTGTCTACTGTTACAATATTTGATGTCACAGCTGCTGCTAGGAGAATCCGCTCAGATGAGCTTTTGGAGTATATTTCAGATATTACAAAGAGATTTGAAGTCGAGGAGTTTATCAATGACAAAACAAGAAGAGCATACACCAGTCTAATCTATCAACTCAAGAGTAAACATATAAACTTTTATGGTAGAGATTTGCAAATGGCCGCTCATGCTATCTCTTTGAATGCTACTTTAGTAACTGGAGATGTGAAAAGATATGATAAAATTGAAGGTTTGAAGCTTGAAAACTGGACGATTTAGCAAGGAGTGGATTTGAGTAATAATTTTATCGACAATATCTACATCAGTGGTGCAAGAGAGCATAACCTCAAAAATATAGATTTGATAATCCCAAAAAATAAGATGGTAGTCATCACTGGCATTAGTGGGAGTGGTAAATCTACTTTGGCATTTTCTACACTCTATGCTGAAGGTCAAAGACGCTACATCGAATCACTCTCAAGTTATGCAAGGCAATTTTTAGGGAGAGTTGGCAAGCCTGATGTCGATAAAATTGAGGGTCTGACCCCAGCAATTGCTATCGACCAAAAGACCACCTCCAAAAACCCACGCTCAACAGTTGGGACAATTACAGAAATTTATGACTACTTGAGGCTACTTTTTGCTAGAGTCGGAACTCAACACTGCCACCATTGCCATAAACCGATATCATCAATGAGCGCTAGTGATATTATTACAGAGGTGATGAGATTGCCAGAGGGTGCAAAATTGATTATTTTGGCTCCGCTAATAAAAGAGAAAAAAGGGAGTTTTTCTACTCTGCTAGAGTCTCTACGAGAAAAAGGTTTCATCAGAGCAATGATTGACGGAGTGATGGTTAGACTCGATGATGAGATTGAGCTTAGCAAGACTAAAAAACATACAATCAAAGTGGTAATTGATAGAGTAGTAGTTAAAGATTCTAGCAAAGAGAGAATCGCAAGTGATATTGAAAAAGCTCTCAAAGAGAGTTTTGGAGAGGTGGAGGTCGAAGTTTTAAACTACGATGAGGTAGGGTTAAATAGAAAAGATTTTCACTACTCAGAGCATTTAGCCTGTTTTGATTGCAAACTTAGTTTTGAGCCTCTTGAACCTGTGAGTTTCTCTTTTAACTCACCAAAAGGTGCCTGTCCAGATTGTGATGGTTTGGGAATAAAGTATACTTTGGATATCAACAAAATCATAGACTCTAGCCGTTCTATTGAAGATGGTGCAGTCAAGATTATGTATGGTTTTAACCGTGGGTACTATTTTAGATTTTTAAAAGCATTTTGTGAAGCCTCAGGTATTGCTACAGATATTGCCTTCGAAGAGTTACCACTTCATCAACAAAAAGCTATTCTCTACAGTGTTGGTAAAAAGGTTGAGTTTGAGTGGAAAAGACATAAACTAAAAAGAGAGTGGCAAGGTGTAGTAAAATTTGCCTATGAGATGCTAAAAGATGAAAAAGAGCTTGGTGATTATATGACAGAAAAGGTTTGTGACAAATGCAACGGTCATCGCTTAAGACCTCGATCATTGGCTGTGAAGATTGGGGGTAAAAATATAGCTGATATTATCGATATGCCAATTGAAGAGAGTTTTGAGTATTTCCAAGATGAGAGTAACTTTTCACATCTTACTCCCCAACAAAAAATTATCTCAGCCCCAATTTTAAAAGAGATTAAAGAGAGACTTTTTTTTCTCTACGATGTAGGGCTTGGATATTTGAGTCTGAGCCGAGATGCTAGGACAATTAGCGGGGGTGAAGCACAAAGAATTAGAATTGCATCTCAAATTGGTTCTGGATTAACTGGGGTGATGTATGTACTTGATGAACCAAGTATTGGTCTACATGAAAGAGATACTATCAAATTAATTAGAACTCTTCACTCTCTTAGAGACAAAGGCAATAGTGTAATTGTAGTCGAACACGACAAAGAGACAATAAATTCAGCAGATTTTATTGTTGATATTGGTCCTGGTGCTGGTGAGTGGGGAGGGGAGATTGTTTTTGCTGGAAAAAGTAGAGATATTTTAGAAGCTAAGAGTCTTACAGCCAAATATCTCAGCGGTGAAAAAAGGGTCGAGTACAAACATTCCCATCGTGAACTAAAAAGATGGCTAAATATAAAAAATGTCAATATAAACAATATCAAAAATCTCTCTGTGGAGATTCCTCTTGGTAACTTTGTCTGTGTTACAGGTGTAAGTGGTAGTGGTAAAAGCTCTTTGATTCTTCAGACTCTACTACCTACTGCCAAAGAGATTTTAAATCGTGCAAAAAAAGTAACAAAGGTTCAAGGTGTCGAGATTTTGGGATTAGAATATTTAGACAAAGTGATTTATCTAGACCAAAGTCCAATCGGCAGGACTCCAAGAAGCAATCCAGCAACTTATACAGGTGTAATGGATGAGATTAGAAAGCTATTTGCAAATACAAAAGAGGCAAAGCTAAGAGGCTACAAAGTCGGACGCTTCAGTTTTAATGTCAAAGGCGGAAGGTGTGAAAAGTGTCAAGGAGAAGGTGAGATAAAAATTGAGATGCACTTTTTGCCAGATGTAATGGTAGTTTGTGATAGTTGCAATGGAAAAAGATACAATCCTCAGACTCTAGAGATTTTATACCGAGGCAAAAATATATCAGATGTTCTTGAGATGAGCGTAGATGAAGCTTTTGATTTTTTTGCATCAATACCAGCAATCAAAACTAAACTATCCACTCTAAAAGCTGTCGGACTTGGCTACATCAAATTAGGACAAAATGCTACAACACTCTCAGGAGGAGAAGCTCAAAGGATTAAACTTAGTAAAGAGTTGAGCAAAAAAGATACTGGAAAGACTCTTTATATTTTGGATGAGCCAACTACAGGTTTGCATTTTGGAGATGTTGATAGACTCACAGGAGTCCTTCACCATTTAGTGGAGCTTGGCAATAGCGTAATTGTTATTGAACATAATCTCGATATGATAAAAAATGCTGATTATATTATCGATATGGGTCCAGAAGGTGGAGATAAAGGTGGAGCAGTAATTGCTACAGGTTCTCCTGAAAAACTAGCCAAAGATTATAAAAAAAGTGGTTCTTATACTGGAGAGTACTTGGCAAAGGAGCTACAAAACTAAATCAAATCTCTCCTGCCAACTCTCCTCCTAGACCCAAAGCTCCTACATTTTTCTCTACTTTCAAAGTAGAAACAGCACTTCCACTTGAAGAGTTTTTTGAGCTGTAGCCACTCTCTTTTGTAGCTTCGTATGAGATTCCTACCATTCCCCAAACTTTAGCAGGAGGTGGTGATGAAGTAGTCCTTGCACAACCAGACAGATAAAAGAGTATATTTATTAAAATCAACAGATAAATTTTTGACATAATTCTCCTTTTGTTTGATAATTATAGCAAGTTCATGGACTCTTTATTTTCACTTATTTGCTCCAAAAGCTTTTTAACCTTTAGAAGATCATCATAGACAAATCTCTTTTTTGTCCGATTTCTCAGAAGATAACTTGGGTGAAATGTGGGCATCAACAAAAAATCTCCCATATCCAAAAAACTACCCCTTACTCGACTAATTGGGGTGGTGTCTTGAGTAAGATATCGGTAGGCTGTTCCTCCCAAAGAGATAATAATTTTTGGTTTTATAATCTCGATTTGCTTGAGGAGATAAGGACTACAACTCAAAGCTTCCCCAGGAGTGGGAACTCTATTTTTTGGTGGGCGACACTTGACAATATTTGCAATATAGTATTCTGTTCTACTTATCAATAGAGTATCTTTTATTATTTCTTCCAAGAGTCTACCAGCTTGTCCGACGAATGGTCTTCCTGTAGAGTCTTCTGTAGCTCCTGGTCCTTCACCAACAAACATTAAATCTGCATCTTTTTTGCCTTCTCCAAAGACAACCTTAGTTCTTGTCTTACTCAAATCACAAAGAGTACATCCTGATACTATCTCTTTTAGAGCTTCTAAATTATCTGGCAAATCAAAAATTTCGCTATCTTCTACTCCCATCTCAATCTGAGTTAAATCTGTATATTCAAAGCCAAGCTCTTTTAATCTATAAAGCTGTTTCAACTGCAAAGCAGTGTAGAGTCTATTCATTTTATCTCCTGACAAAGTGACCAAAAAAAGTTATAATTGTAAAAATATTATCAAAAAAGAGGATAAAAGATGGCAAAAAAGAGACAAAAAATCTACAAGACTCCCGTCATTGCTGGGAAATACAAAGGTAGAAATATTTTAATCCCATCAGTTAATACTACTAGAAGCTCAAAAGCAGTACTTAGAGAGTCTCTTTTTAATAGTATTAGTTTTGAGATAGTAGATAGTAACTTTGTAGAGGTCTTTGCTGGGAGTGGTTCTATAGCAATAGAAGCAGTCAGTAGAGGTGCAAAGAGGGCTTGGTGTATTGAAAGAGATAAAAATATCTATAGATTACTTCAAGAGAATGTCTCTAATATCACACAAGGAGAGATTATTACATTTTGGGGTGATAGTTTTGAGATTTTTGATAGAGTTTTAAGCGATATCCAACTAGATAATACAAAAAGCTTTTTCTATTTTGACCCACCATTTGCGATTAGAGATGGTATGGACGATATCTACCAAAAGGTTTTCAATTTGATTAAAAAGATTGATGTAGATTTAGCTAATATGATAATAATCGAATATATGAGTGGACTTCAACTACCAGAAAAAATTGGGGAGTTTAATCTTATAAAAAGTAGAAAGTTTGGTAAAAGTTCTTTGGCTTATTATGCTCCAAAAGATGATGAGGTCAAAGATTAATGAGTAGTAGAGTACCTTATTTTAGTATTTTTATTCTGTTTTTGATTATATTTATCTCATTTTTTGGGGAGTATTTCTACTCATCTTCTCCTTTTACTTTTGATAAAAATGCTATCTTACTTTCTCCATCTTTAGAGCATCCAATGGGTACTGACAGATTGGGACGAGATATTTTGGCTAGAGTTATAGAAGGTGGAAAAGTCTCACTTTTGATTGGTCTTGGTTCTGCTATTGTCTCATCTTTAATCGGTTTAATTATGGGAGTGAGTGCTGGCTATTTTAAGGGCTTTTGGGATAAAAGCTTCGTATTTATTGTCGACTTGTTTTTGACGTTTCCTACATTCTTTTTACTTTTGACTTTGGTTAGTTATATTCCTGCTTCATCTGTTATTTTAATAATTGTAATCTCAATCACTGGATGGATGGGGACTGCTAGATTGATTCGTAGTCAAAGCTACAAAATCTCAGCCCAACCATTTATCAAAGTATTAAAAATAGCAAAAGTCCCAAATCAAAAAATCTTTTTCAAATACTTTTTGCCACTTGTTGCCCCAATATTTTTCGTCTCTTTTACTTTTGGAGTAAGTGGAGCAATCTTAGCAGAGAGTGGACTTAGTTACTTGGGACTTGGAGTCACACCACCATCGATGAGTTGGGGGAGTATTTTAAGTGGAGGAAAGCCTCTGATGGATATTGCTTGGTGGGTCAGCTTTTTTCCAGGATTGATGATATTTTTAGTGACCCTCTCTTTGATTCAAATCTCAGACTATCTGCAAGATAGAGCAAATAGTAAAGATAAAAATTGAAATTTTAGGCTAGGAGATTTGTCTCTTAGCTACATCTTATCTAGATGATGCTACCAAAAAGCCTATATTTAAGAGCTTCTAGCTTAAATATCTAATCTAATCCTCTTATTAAGAAAAATCCTTTATAATAAAGTGCTATCCAAAGATATTTTGGATAATAATAAATAAAGGAGTATTAATGGCAAGAGTCTCAAATTTTGGAAAAGTAGCTCTGACATCTTTGGTGCTAGGAGCTAGTGCTTACGCTATGGATTTTATCACAATTGGAACTGGTGGAGTAACTGGTGTTTACTATCCAACAGGTGGTGCAATCTGTAGAATTATGAATAAGCATAAAAAAGATACAGGAATCAAGTGTACAGTAGAAAGTACTGGTGGAAGTGTCTACAATATCAGGACAATCAAAGCTGGTGAGCTTGATTTTGGTATTGCTCAAAGTGATGTAGTCTATCAAGCTAGCAAAGGTGAAGGAAAATTCAAAGATAAGCCTTATAAAGATTTAAGAGTAGTTATGTCAATCCATCCAGAGCTTCTTACTCTAGCAGTTAGAAAAGATAGCGGAGTCAAAAGTTTTACTGACCTAAAAGGTAAGACTATCAATATCGGAAATCCAGGTAGTGGACAAGAAGCAACTGTAAAGACTCTCTTTGCAAATAGTGAAAAGATTAAGCTAAAAGATATGAATGTAGAGCAATTAAAAGCTGCAGAGTGTCCAAATGCACTAAAAGATAAGAAGATTGATGGGTATTTTTATATGGTAGGACACCCAACTGCAAACTTCAAAGATGCAGCAAACTCAACTCCAATTGAGCTAATCTCTCTCAAAGATGTACCAGCAGCTCAAAAGCTAGTCAAAGAGAAGCCTTACTACGCTTGGGGAACAATCCCAAAAGGTATGTATAAAGGTGTAGACCATGACACAGAGACTTACGGTGTAAAAGCTGTCTTAGTCACTAGTACAAAAGCAAGCGATAAAGCAGTCTATGCTTTGACAAAAGCAATCCTAGATAACTTTGACAAGTTTAAGAAGCTTCACCCTGCTTATAAAAACTTGACAAAAGAGGATTTACTAAAAGGTTTTGACCACGCTATTTTGCATCCAGGTTCTGCAAAGGCTTTCAAAGAGGCTGGACTTTTGAAATAATCTAACATAAAAACTAGAGGGGGTTTTCTCCCCTCTTAAATCAAGGAGGAGTAAATGGCTTTAAAGGATGATTTGAAGGAGGCTGAGCGCGAAGTAGAAAAAGACTTCCATGTCGACAAAAATCTAGAGGAGGAGATATTAACCGAGTTAGAAGGACAAAGAAACTTCAAAAGTGGTACTCTATATTGGTTAATAGCTCTAATCGGTTTTAGCTGGTCACTTTTCCAGCTTTATGTCTCATACTACCCTGTAAACTCCACAATTGTTCGTAGTATTCACCTAGCTTTTGCAATGATTTTGGCATTTTTAATCTATCCTGTGATGAAAAAACCAAAATTTTTGGAAACTATAACTATTCCAGACTATGTTTTGGCTGTTGTTGGTGGATTTGGTGCTGCTTATATCGCTTTAGATTATGTAGGAATCTCAAACCGTGTCGGAGAATTTCTTGGTAGAGATATAATTATTGGTGTAATTTTTACTATTTTACTCCTAGAGGCTGGACGAAGAGTCATTGGATTGGCTCTTAGCATTGTAGCGATTATCTTTTTAAGTTATGATTTTTTTGGACAATATTTGCCTGACCTCATCAGCCATAAAGGGGCATCGCTTACTAAAATCACTTCTCAAATGTATCTAACGACCGAGGGAATCTATGGTGTTCCACTTGGAGTAAGTGCTGGTTTTGTATTTTTGTTTGTCCTTTTTGGGGCTTTGCTAGAGAGAGCTGGAGCTGGAGAATATTTTATCAAGCTAGCTTACGCAATGCTTGGAAAATATAGCGGAGGTCCAGCAAAAGCTAGTGTTGTTGCAAGTGGACTTACAGGAATTATTAGTGGAAGCTCCACTGCAAATGTTGTAACGACTGGAGTTTTTACAATTCCTCTAATGAAAAAAGCAGGCTTTCCAGCAGAAAAGGCAGCTTCAGTTGAAGTAGCGGCTTCTACAAATGGACAGTTGATGCCTCCAGTAATGGGAGCGGCCGCATTTATTATTGCCGAGTTTTTGGGGCTTGCTTACACCGATGTAATTATTGCTGCTGCCATTCCAGCAGTCGTAAGCTATTTGGGTCTTTTGTATATTGTCCACCTAGAGTCTAAAAAACTTGGTCTAAAAGGTGAAGACCCATCCAAACTTCCTCCAAAATGGGAAACATTTATTAGTGGCTTGCATTATCTTATTCCTGTTGGTTATTTGATGTATGTATTGATTGTCCTTCGCCAATCTGCTCAATCGAGTGCTTTTAGTGCAATCTGGCTTTTGATGGTAATAATGGTGATTCAAAAACCTTTCCTTGCAATGTTTATCGAAAAAAGAGGGCTCAAAAAAGAGGATTTTATTGAAGGTTTTGTCGATATTTTCCACGGGATGGTAAATGGCGCTAAAAATATGGTACCAATTGCTCTTGCTACTGCAATTGCTGGGATTGTTGTAGGAAGTATTACTCTTACTGGAATTGGTCAAGTACTTTTAGATGTAGTAGATACTCTCTCAAATGGAAATATCCTAATCGTTTTACTACTTACTGCTTTAATCTCTCTGATTTTGGGAATGGGCTTGCCAACTACTGCAAACTATATCGTCGTAGCATCTTTGACAGCACCAATTATGCTCCAACTAGCAGGTGATAACGGCTTTATTATCCCAGCAATTGCGGCTCACCTTTTTGTATTTTATTTTGGGATTTTAGCAGATGATACGCCTCCGGTGGGAATTGCAGCTTACGCTGCCGCAGGAATTGCTAAATCTGATCCAGTCAAGACTGGTCTTCAAGGTTTTGCGTATGATATTCGTACGGCTATTTTACCTTTTGTATTTTTCTTCAATACTGAAATGCTTCTGATTGCAAGTGTCAATGAGTATGATTTTAATGAGTTTACATTTATCTCCAACCCAATAAAAATCGCTGTTATTTTCCTTGTAGCGATGTTTGGAATGTTTAGCTTTTCTAGTGCTACTCAGGGGTATTTTATCAGGCATACAAATATAATTGAAAGAATACTATTTTTCATAGCTGTACCTCTCTTTATGCTTCCAAATATTGTCATAAAATATCTGCCATTTTTGCAGAGTGAATATGTCTGCTACATTCTTGGCTTGGCAATTTGGGGAGTGATATATTTTTGGCAAAAAAATAGGAGTCAATAGTGAATTTGGATGATAAAAAGCTTCTAGAGCTTTTGGGAATTGAGATTGATGGTAAACATATCTCTATTGACTTTGAAAAAGCAAAGAGTAATCTCAAAAATATCAAAGACAAACTAGATGAAACTGCACAAAAGATTAAAAATGATCTCAATGAGGGTAAAATCGAGATTCCAGCTGTGGGTATTGATGTAACTCCTCAGAGATTTGAAGTAGACATCCAAAAGACTAAAGAGAGTATAGAGTCTCTTCTGGAGAAGCTTTCATCTTTGAGTGTCGTCGATATTACCGATGAAAAGACCCCCACAGATTACTCCAAACCAGAGGCTCAAGAAGAAAATAAAGAGCAAAATAACCAAGCCCTTAGTTTTCTATTTTTTGAGATTGAGTCCAAAAGTTGTGACAAAGATAAAATCGCCAAAATTATTGGACTAGAGTCTACCTCCCAAAATAGTTGGCAGTTGGCTACTCCAAAAGTGAAAGAGGATGAGTTTAACCTCTCAAAAATGGCTCAAAATATTGTTGGGATTTTGCGATATAAAACTCAAGAGTTAAAAGAGATTCAAAAAGAGTGCGATACTAAAATGACTCTTCGAGGTGATATCTATTTAAAATCACAAAAGAGTCTCTCTTTGAGTGATGAGGTCTTAAGCTTCCTTGCAGAATTTGGAGTCTCCTTTGAGATAAATGTCAAACCCCTTTAATTGACAAAACAGCCCCAAGCTCTGGGGCTTAAATAATGACACACAAATTGCCAACATATTTTTAGACATCAAAAAAGCTTTTTTGAAATAAAATTGGATAAAATATTTCCCATTTCACTTTTAGGGATAACAATGAGTATAGATTTCCAAAAGTTAGCATCTAAATATGGTACTCCTCTTTATATTTATGATTTTGATAAAATCAAAGAGGATTATCTTCAGTTAAAAGAGGCTTTTGAGGGAGTAAAGTCACTAATTGCTTATGCAGTCAAAGCAAACTCAAACCTCTCTGTGATTAATCACCTCGCAAAGCTTGGCTCTGGAGCTGATTGTGTAAGTATTGGAGAGGTAAAAAGAGCTTTAAAAGCTGGCGTAGAGCCTTATAAAATTATCTTTTCTGGTGTGGGCAAAAGTGATGTAGAGTTAAAAGAGGCGATTGAGCTTAAGATTCTATTTATCAATGTGGAGAGTGAAGCAGAACTCAAGCACCTTGAGAGTGTCGCTAAATCTTTGGGTAGTGTTGCAAGAGTCTCAATCCGTGTCAATCCAAATGTAGATCCAAAAACACACCCTTACATCTCTACAGGCTTGAGCGAGAATAAATTTGGTGTAGAGATTGATATGGCAAAAAGAATGTATATTTATGCTAAAAACTCTGAGTTTTTGGATCCAATTGGTATACATTTTCATATTGGTTCACAGCTGACTGAGCTAGAACCAATCAAAGAATCAGCTCAGATTGTAGCAGATTTGGTCAAATCTCTCAAAGCGATTAATATTGATATCAAATTTTTTGATGTTGGTGGTGGAATTGGTGTGCGTTATGATAATGAGGAGTTAATCTCTCCAGTAGATTATGCTAAAGCTATCATCGATGCTACAAAGGGTCTAGATGTGACAATTATCTGTGAGCCTGGTCGATATTTAGTAGCAAATGCTGGCTACTTGGTAACAAAAATCCTCTATGAAAAAGATAGTAGCTCAAAGAGATTTGTAATTGTCGATGGTGCTATGAATGACTTGCTTCGCCCATCTCTTTACAACGCTTACCATAAAATTAAATTTTTAGGAGAAGATGGAAGCAAAACTAAAGCAGATATTGTTGGTCCAATCTGTGAAAGTGGAGATTTCTTAGCAAAAAATGTGGAGCTTCCAGCTACTAAAAGTGGAGATTTGATTGTAGTTTACAGTAGTGGGGCTTATGGATTTACAATGAGTAGCAACTACAACACTAGACCAAGAGTCGCAGAAGTAGCTTGTGAAAATGGAGAGTGTAGATTAATTAGAGAGCGAGAGAGTTTTGAGGATTTAATTAGACTTGAAGAAAAATACCTCATTAAATCTTAAGCCTTTTGAAAGGATAGATTATGAATCTAGAAGAGTTAAGAGTCGAGATTGACAAAATTGATGACTCTTTGCTAGAGCTTTATAATAAAAGGTTGGCTTTAGTAAAGATGGTCGGAGAGCTAAAGCATAAAACAAACGCTCCAATCTATCGCCCAGAGAGAGAAAAAGAGATTTTAAATCGTCTAAAAGCCAAAAATAAAAAAGAGGGTGGACTTCTCACAGATGAAGCCATCGATGCTCTATTTTTGGAGCTTTTTGCAGTAGCAAGAAACTATGAACTCCCAGAGATGGTAGCATTTTTAGGACCTGAAGCTAGCTTTACTCATCAAGCTGCAGAAGCAAAATTTGGGGCGATGAGTTCGTACATTCCAATTCATACAATCAAAGGTGTTTTTCGAGAAGTCGCCAAAGGCAAAGCGAAATTTGGGGTAGTACCGATTGAAAATAGCTTCAATGGAATTGTAAGCGATACAATCTCTTGTCTGAGTGATTATGATTTAAAAATCATAGCTGAAGTAATTGTCGATATTCATCATGTCTTTGGGACTAGAGCAGAGAATATAAAAGATATCAAAAGAATATACTCAAAAGATATCGCTTTTGGACAATGCAAGCTCTTTTTGGAGGATTTTGGATTAGATGAGATTGAACAAATTCCAGTAGAATCTACAGCCAAAGCAGCTCAGCTTGCACTAAAAGATGAGCAAAGTGCTGCAATATGTTCTGAAGTAGCAGCTAGGCTCTACCAGCTTCCAATAATGTTTAGAAATATTGAAGATGAGGGAAACAATAGGACAAGATTCTTCATTATTAGTGATTTTGAGAATGCTCCAAGTGGCAAAGACAAAACCACAATCCTTGCTAAACTCCCTAATCGTCCAGGTGCTTTGGTAGATTTTTTGAATGATTTTAAAGAGGCAAATATAGATTTGACCAAGATTAAGTCGCATATTATCGATGGACTTTCTATATTTTTCTTGGAATTTGACGGACACAAAGAGGATGAAAAGATTAAGAAGATTTTTGATAAGCATAAAGAATCTATCAAATTTTTAGGTTCTTATGTCAAAGAGGCAAGTGATGTCTAAAGGTAGAATATGAGATTTAAGCAGACTCTAAAAGATATTAAAAATTATGAAGCTGGCAAGCCAATTGAACTAGTCGTCAGAGAGTATGGGATCGAACCACAAGATGTGATTAAGCTCGCATCAAATGAGAATCCACTTGGCACCTCCCCAAAAGTGACAAAAAAACTCTGTGAAGTGGCAAAAAATGCTTATCTTTATCCAGATGATAGTATGTTTGAACTCAAAGAGGCTTTAGCAAAGAGATTTGATATTGATACCAAAGAGATTATTATTGGTGCTGGAAGTGACCAGATTTTGGAGTTTATCTCTAGAGCCAAGTTGACTACCAAAAGCTCTGTATTGATGAGTCAAATCACCTTTGCAATGTACCCAATCTATGCTAAGCAAGAGGGAGCAAAAATCTTGAGGACTCCTAGCTATGAACATAGAGTCGATGAATTTGTGAAGATGATTGAGGCTCACTCCCCAGATATTGTTTATATTTGCACACCAAATAATCCAACAGGTGATGCCACAAAAAAAGAGGATGTCTTCAAGATAATTAGAGCTTGCAAAGATGATACTTTAGTCGTAGTAGATGGTGCCTATATGGAGTATGCTAGGGCAAAAGATAGTAATTATTTCATCTCCCCAAAAGAGATTTTGGAGTTTGATAATGCTCTTTATCTTGGGACTTTTTCCAAAGCTTACGGGCTTGGAGGGATGAGAGTCGGCTATGGAATTTCCAATCAAAATATAATCCAAAATCTCTACAAAATGAGACCTCCATTTAATATTACTACTCTCTCTTTGGCTGGAGCAATTGAAGCTCTAAAAGATGAGGAGTTTATTACTAAAGCTTTAGAGCTAAACTTTCAAGAGATGAAACGCTACGAAGAGTATGCTAAAGCTAGAGGTTTTGAGTATATTGAGAGTTTTACCAATTTTATTACATTTTTATTGCCTCCAAGTTTAAACTCTTCACAAATTGCCCAAAGCCTGCTAGAAAAAGGTGTAATTATTCGGGATTTGAGTTCTTACAATCTAAATGGAGTAAGAATTACTATTGGTCTACCTCATCAAAATAGTAGACTTTTTGAAGTTTTAGATGAGATTTTGGATGCAAAAAGCTAAACTACTCAAAGATTATCAAGGGGAGACCTCCCCTTTAAAGATAGAAGAACTCTCCCATATCCAAAAAGAGCAAGAAGATATCGATGAAATTCTCTTTTTTAAGCATAAGTGCGATGAAGCTTGGATAAAAGAGCTATTAAAGAGGGCTAAAATAAAAAAGAGTAAAATAAAAATTGATGAGGTAAGAAGGTTGCTCATAGAAGCAGTAAAAATGAAAATGGAGAAGTGATGGATATCTCTAAATATAGTATTGAGGAGTTAGAGACTCTAGCCAAAGATATTCGCAAGAGGATTCTAGAAGTAGTTAGTAAAAATGGAGGACATCTTAGCTCTACCCTTGGGGCTGTGGAGTTGATTGTAGCGATGCACCATGTTTTTGATGTAGAAAAAGATCCATTTTTATTTGATGTCTCACACCAAGCTTATACACACAAGCTACTAACTAAAAGGTGGGATGAGTTTGAGACTTTGAGACAATTTGGGGGAATTTGTGGATACACATCTCCTGAGGAGTCGGAGTTTGACTACTACAAAGCAGGACATAGCTCTACATCAATCTCTCTTGCTGTTGGAGCCGCAAAAGCTATTAAGTTAAAAGGTGAAAATCGAACACCAGTTGCTCTAATTGGTGATGGTAGTATGAGTGCTGGAATGGTCTACGAAGCTTTAAATGAGCTAGGAGATAGAGAGTATCCAGTCGTCATTATCTTAAATGACAATGAGATGAGTATCTCAAAACCAATCGGTGCGCTTAGTCGCTATTTGTCGATGGGAATGGCAGGACCATTTTATCAGAAGCTCAAAAAAAAGACTGAAAGCCTCCTTGAGTATTTTCCAGAGAGTGCTACATATTTGGCGAAAAAGTTTGAGGAGTCTTTTAGATTGATTACACCTGGAGTGATTTTTGAGGAGTTGGGGCTAGAGTATATTGGACCAATTGATGGACACAATCTTGAATCTTTGATTGAATCTTTCAAAGTCGCCAAATCTCTCAAGAAACCTGTCATCGTACACACCCAAACTACAAAAGGAAAAGGTTATCAAATTGCAGAAGGTCCAATGGAGCATTGGCACGGTGTTGGGCCTTTTGATGTAAAAAGTGGTAGAGCATTGAGTACTTCCAAAACCAAAAGTGCCACTAAGATTTTTAGCCAAACACTTTTGAGATTAGCAAGTGAAAATCCAAAAATAGTAGGTGTCACAGCTGCGATGCCAAGTGGTACTGGACTCTCAGAGCTTATCGAAAAGTATCCAGATAGATTTTGGGATGTAGCAATTGCTGAACAGCACGCTGTAGCGAGTATGGGTCCACTTGCCAAGGAGGGTTTTAAACCTTTTTGTGCAATTTATTCTACATTTTTGCAAAGGGGCTATGACCAAGTAATTCATGATATTGCTCTGATGAATTTGGGAGTGGTTTTTGCTTTAGATAGAGCAGGTATTGTAGGAGAAGATGGAGAGACTCATCAGGGAACTTTTGATATCTCATTCCTTCGCCCAATCCCAAATATGCACCTTATTGCTCCTTTTAATGAGACTAGTTTCATTAAAGCCTTAGAGTTTGTAGCAGAGTTTGATAGACCAATCTCCATCCGCTATCCAAGAGGTGCATTTTTAAGTGATGATTTTGATGTACCAGAGTACAAATTAGGAGAGTCTCATCTGATACAAAATGGAGAAGATGTTTTATTTATCGGTTATGGTAATGGTGTAGGTCGAGCAATCAAAACAGCAAAAGAGTGTGATTTTAACCCTGCAATTTTGGATTTAAGATTTGTCAAACCTCTTGATGAATCGATGCTTAAGAGCTTGGCAAAAGAGTTTAAAGTCTGGTTTGTCTTTAGTGATAGTGCCAAAATTGGTGGTGTAGGAAGTGCTATTAGCGAATTTTTGCAAGAGAGTGAAATTTATGATGTAGAGCTGGTCTCTTTTGAGTATGAAGATAAATTTATTCCTCACGGTAAGACAGAAGTAATAGAGCAGTATTTAGGCATTTTACCTTCTCAGCTCGCAAAGAGAGTAAAAGAGAGACTAAAACATTTTAGTCTTCACTGATTTTCTGGACTTGGAGGAAAATCTCATCTTTCATCTGGCTGAGTGAGGCTCTTTTTATATTTTTCTCAAACTGACTTCGATTAAAAGTATTTTGGCGTTTGGCAAGTCTGGCTGTATTTGTGATAATTTTTTCTCTCATCTGCTCTTTTGAGACTCTACCATCAAAATAGTCCAAGACTTCCTTGATTCCAATCGCTTTTAGTGGAGTCAATGTCCTATTTTTATATTTGGACTCTAATTCTGCTACCTCATCAACAAGACCCATTTTTACCATTTGCTGAGTTCTTTTTGTTATTCTCTTTCTTAATTCTTCTCTCTCCCAGACAATCTCAAAAATTGGAATCTCTTGAATAATTGGTTTTGGAGGGTTTTGTTTGAAGTAGAGAGTAGGAGGCTGGTCTGTAGCCAAAAATATCTCCAAAGCCTTCTCTAGACGATAGGTATCATTTGGTTTGATATTTATATTTTTATCAACCTTTTGGAGAAAATTGTAAGCTTTGTCTGGATATTTTAGATATTCTTTGACCTTTCTTTTAATAGAGTTGTCGATTTGTGGGGTAGGACTCAAACCATCCAAAAGAGTTTTTAGATAAAAGCTACTCCCCCCTGTAATAATTAGAGGTTTTGAACTTTTTTGGAGCTTTTGAGAGATATTTTTGTAGAGATTGGCAAATTTTACTACACTAAAATACTCATCTGGATAAATAATATCAATCCCATGGTGAGGGACTCTTTGTAACTCTATTTTGCTAGGTTTGGCAGAAGCTATATCAATCTCTTTGTAGATTGAAAGAGAATCTAGCGACAAAACCTCTCCATCAAAAACCTCTGCAATCTCAATTGCTAGAGAGCTTTTTCCACTTGCTGTAGCCCCAATAATTGCCAGCTCAAAATACCCCATCAAAAAATCCTCAACACTAAAAAATACTAAACCATTCTACAACCAAAAACTTAATTTTGCTCCCTAGCTTAGACTATTTTGGAGAGATTTGTATTTTTGATTGTTCTAGCATAGAATGAGGAGCTAGCTGATAAGCTAAGAGATTTTTATTATTTTTATGCTTGTATATTTTGGGTATATTAAATCTTTTCCATTTTACTTATAGCTTATATAAGCTAAAACTAAACAATAAACTTTAATTGATATAATACCAACCAACTAAAGGAGAGACTGTGAAGAAGATTATATTTTTTTGTATGGTTATGATTTTAACGCTATTAAATGCTTCAGAGCCGACAGCCCAAAGTGGCGAAGCAATATTCAAAGCCTACTGTTGGGGTTGTCATCATCAGACTTCAGAAGCTTTTGGACCATCATTTAAGGAGATTGCCTCAAAGAGGACTCCAGAGCTGATTATGGCTCAAATCGCAGACCCAGAGCATACCTACAAGAGACTTGGTTACAAGAGAAACTCAATGCCAAGTTTTCCAGATTTAAATGCTACACAACTTCAGACAATTACTAATTTTATACTTCAATTTAAGGATAAAAAATGATAAAAAAATCGCTAAAAGGGCTACTTTTGGCTTCGATTATCACCTCATCGACACTCTATGCAAAAGAGAAAATCTTTGTGGTTGAAAGAGAAAACTCTGCTTTAGCAGTAATTGATGGTAATCGTACAAATGAGATTAAAAATATGAGAAACTTCAACCACGCAGTCGTAAAGTTTCGAGACAAAGATGGTTTTGCAATTACTAGAGATGGCTACATTATCAAGTTTGACCCAATCGCTGAGAAGAAATTAAAAGAGTATCAGACTTCAAAAAGTGCTATCGGTTTTATCATTGGCAAAAACTATGTAGCTGTAGCAAACTATGACAATAAGACAGTAGAGATTTTGGATAGAGACCTCAATCCTCTCCAGAGCATTAAAACTAGTAGCCGAAATGTGGGGATTAAAGAGTATAAAAATTATCTGATTTTCTCCTGTATGGACTCTGATGAGATTTGGGTAATGGAAGACACCACTCCAGATGCGAAGCTCCCAAAATTTAAGCTCAAAAAGAAGTTTGAGAATATTGGAAAAGTCCCATTTGATGCGATGATTGATAGAAATCTGTATGTTGTGGGGCTTTTTAATTCGCCAGATATTGGTGTGCTAAACCTAGATAAAATGGAGTATAAGCAAGTCCCTCTCCAGCTTGACAAAAAAGAGAGGATTTTGAAAGTGCCTCACTTTGGTTTCTGGAGTATTAGCGGTGATTACTTCTTCATTCCAGCAGTTGGGAACAAAAAAGTCTTTGTCTTTGACCACGATTTTAAGATGGTAAATGCTATCGATGTGGAGGGAAATCCTGTATTTACTTCACTTAGTCCAAATAAGAAGTGGCTTGCTGTTACTTTTAGTGGTAAGAAGTTTCCAATTGTCCAGATTATCGATACAAAGAGCTTGAAAGTTGTCAGAAGATTTGAGTTTGATGGGTGGATTTTGCATCTGCGATGGTCAAACGAAAAAGATGAGCTTCTCTTTAGTGTAAATACTGCCAACAAAGTGGTAGATTTTGATGTCAGTAGCGACTCTCCAAAAGAGTGGAAGCAGATTAAGAGTTGGGATATTCCAAAACCTTCTGGGATTTTTCTATTTAAGATGCCTGAGAGTAAGAAGTAGATGTTTAGACTTAGCAACTTAATCAAATCGACTATCGAAAAAACTCCCTCTCGGACTCTAAACGGTGCGATTGCTATTTGGAACTTTACTAACCGCTGTAATCTCACCTGTCGCCACTGTTATAGTTATGCAGACCCAAATAGTCAAGATTTTTTAAGTACTCAGACGATTTTGGATACTATTCCTGAGCTTTTAAAAGCTGGAGTAAAGTTTGTAATCTTTAGTGGTGGTGAGCCTCTAATTCGTAAAGATATTTTTGAGATTGCAAAGGCGATGCGAGAGGCTGGGATTATTACTTACCTCTCTACAAATGGACTCTACATCAGCGAAAAAAATGTTAAGCCAATTATTGAGACTTTTAATTATATTGGAATTAGTATTGATGGAATTGGTGAAGTTCATGACGATTTTCGTGGGCTTGAGGGTGCATTTGACAGAAGCATTGAAGCGATTAAACTTATCCAAGCAAACGGTGGTAGTGCTGGGATTAGATTTACAATTACCAAAGAGACTCAGAGCAGTTTTTACGATATTTTCGATTTGGCAGAGAGGATAAATGTAAATAAAATCTATATTTCTCACCTAGTTTATAGTGGTCGTGGGCTGGATAATCTCAAAATTGACATCTCAAAAGAGCAAAGAAGAGAGTTTGTAGAGTTTATAATCAAGAAAGCTTTTGAGTATTATGAGAGTGGCAAAGATATCGATATAGTTACAGGAAATATGGAGATGGACTCTATAATTTTTATTGAAAAGTTTGCCCAAAAATATCCAGAGCTAAGAGGTGATTTGGTAGAGAAGCTCAAAAAGTGGGGTGGAAATAGTGCTGGTAGAAATCTAGTAAATATTAATCACTTAGGCGATGTGAAGCCTGACCCATTTTTCCCTCTTGTAATTGGAAATATTACTCAAAAACCCTTTAGTAAAATTTGGCAAAATAGTGATGATGAGGTCTTGGCTGGTCTTAGAAAATTCCCAAGAGAACTTGGTGGGCATTGCCAAGATTGTGGAGTGATAGAAATCTGCAATGGTGGAAGTAGAAGCCGAGCCTGGGCTATTAGTGGCGACTTGTGGGCAGAAGACCCAAGCTGTTATTTGAGTGAAGATGAGAGAAATTTGGATTTAGGAGAGTAGATGGTTTATCTTACAGGTGCAGGTCCTGGAGCGAAGGATTTGCTGACAATTAAAGCTTTGAGAGTGATTCAAAAAGCAGATGTTATAATTTATGATAGATTGGCAAACCCAGAGATTTTGGAAGAAGCAAAAGATGGGTGTGAGTTTGTCTATGTAGGAAAAGCCGACAGTCATCATACACTTCCACAAGAGGAGATTAATGAGTTAATCTATCAACAGTCTCAAAAGTATGAAAATGTAGTTCGACTAAAAGGTGGTGACCCATTGGTCTTTGGAAGAGGTGGCGAAGAGGCTCTCTACTTAAAAGAAAAAGGTGTAAAGTTTGAATTTATTCCAGGGGTTACTTCGGCAATTGCTGTGCCAGAGTATGCTGGTATTCCTGTAACTCACAGAGGAATTACGGTAAGCTTTAGAGTAGTAACTGGACACGAAGCTTCAAAAGAGAAATCTCAAATTCCATGGGAGAACTACAAGAGCGATGATACAATTATCTTTTTGATGGGACTTCATCGACTTAGCTTTATCGTAGAAAAACTCCTTGAAATTGGCAAACCAGCAGATTTTCCAATAGCAGTAATTAGTCGTGGAACTTGGGAAGATGAGCAGACAGTTATTGGCACTTTGAGCAATATCGTTGAAAGAGCAAAAAATCTGCCAACTCCAGCTTTAATTGTAGTGGGTGAAGTAGTAAAACTACACGAACAGTTGAGTTGGTTTGAAAAAAAAAGTAACTTATAGTTAACTTTAAAGTTTTTTTGAGAAAATCGGATAATATTTGTAAGATTTAAAATTAAAGGATAAAAACTAGTGTATGATTTAAAGGATATACAGCTATTTTCTAAATTATCCGATGCCCACATCAAAGAGATTGAAGAGAATGCTCTAGTTAGAAATTATTCAAAAGAGAGCATCGTCTTTTATGAGGGAGATAAAGGGGAATATCTTTATGTTGTAATCGAAGGAACAGTAAAGCTCTACAAAACCTCTCCCAAAGGTACCCAGATTCAGATAAATAGATTTGATGCTCCAGCAGTAGTAGGAGAGTATGCATGTTTTGAGAGAATGCCATTTCCTGCTACTTGTGAGTTTGTAAGTGATGGCAAAATAGCGATGGTTCCGTATGAATTTATCTATAAACATTTAGGGGATGAAGAGTTTTCTCTAGAGATTATTAAATCTTTGACTTCTAAAATAATGGTGCTTTCAGCTCTGATTCATAAAGAGACAATCTACTCATCTGAAGCTAAGGTAGCAAAAATGCTACTGGAAAATCCAGAAATTTTTGCTAAGCTAAGATATAATGAGATTGCTTCTATTTTGAATCTTACTCCTGAGACTCTCTCCAGGATTTTTAAAAAGATGAAAAAAGAGAAGATTATAGAAGTAAGTCGTAATCATCAAATCACAATATTAGAACCTCTAAAGTTAGAAATGGTCATCGAATGCAACAAAATAAAAAGTTGTTCAAACTGCATCTCATCTGAAGTAAATTTGAAGCTCAAACTTTAAATCTCTTTTTTGACCATCCGTGTAGTTTCTAAACACAGCTCTCTTTGGAGCTACAAAAAGTAACTTTTTTATCTATATCTATCTTAAAAAAAATTATAATATACCACTTCAACTCAAAAAAGGAGCAAGTAGTGAATATTCACGAGTATCAGGCAAAAGAGATATTTAAAAAGTACAATGTCCCAACACCAAGAGGTAAAGTAGCATTTACTGTTGATGAGGCAGTCGAAGCTGCTAGAGAATTAGGCGGTGATTTGTGGGTAGTCAAAGCCCAAATTCACGCAGGAGGTCGTGGACTTGGCGGTGGTGTAAAGCTTGCTAAATCTCTTGATGAGGTCAGAAAATTAGCTGATGAAATTTTGGGAATGACTCTTGTAACTCACCAGACAGGCCCAGAGGGTAAACTCGTAAGAAAAGTCTACATCGAAGAGGGTGCAGATATTCAAAAAGAGTACTATCTTGGGATGCTTCTAGATAGAGCCAAAGAGATGCCAGTAATGATGGCTTCTACTGAAGGTGGAATGGAGATTGAAAAGGTTGCAGAAGAGACTCCAGAAAAGATTGTAAAAGTCAATATCGATCCAATTATTGGTTTCCAAGGTTTCCACGGTAGAGAACTTGCTTTTGGTCTTGGATTACCAAAAGAGGAGGTTGGAACTTTTATTAAGTTCGCATCAGCTCTTTACAAAGCTTATATGGATAATGATGCAGAGATGATTGAAATCAATCCTCTAATTAAAACTGGAGATGGTAAATTCTTGGCTCTTGATGCAAAAATGGGCTTTGATGATAATGCTCTAGGGCGACATCCTGATATTTTGGAGATGAGAGATTTAGATGAAGAAGAGCCGACAGAAGTTGAAGCAAAAGCTCACGGACTCAGTTACATTAAACTTGATGGAAATGTCGGTTGTATGGTAAATGGTGCTGGTCTTGCTATGGCTACAATGGATATTATCAAACACGAAGGTGGAGAACCTGCAAACTTCTTGGATGTGGGTGGAGGAGCAAATCCTGAGACTGTGGCAAAAGGTTTTGAAATCATTCTAAAAGACCCAAATGTCAAAGCAATTTTCGTAAATATCTTTGGTGGGATTGTAAGATGTGATAGAGTTGCAAACGGTATTTTGGAGGCTACAAAAATCACAGATGTAAATGTACCAGTAGTCGTAAGACTAGATGGAACAAATGCAGAAGAGGCAGCTGAAATCCTAAAAAATGCAAATATTGAAAATATCATCTCTGCTACAGATTTAGCCGATGGCGCAAAAAAGGCAGTAGAAGCAGCAAAAGCTTAGAGCCTAGAGCAAAGAGCAAAGAGCTTAGAGCCTAAAGTTAGGAGCTAAAAGAGGCAATAGGGATGAAGATTTATTGTGTAAATACAAATAAAAAATACTTTGATGAGAGGTGGAGAGAAAGATTCTTTCATGAAAATAGAGTATTTACCTGTTGCCTTAAACAGTTAGATTTAGATTTAATTGAGCAAGGAGATTTAATCCTTGCTTATCATAATGATAAAAGAGTTGTAGGTGTGGGTGTAGCATTAGAAAAAGGTAGACAAGAGGACAATTGTAAAAACATCAAAACTCTTGCTGTAAATTGGCTGTGGTATAGTCTAAATAAAAAAGAGTATATAAATTTAGAGAGTATCGGTAAGCCTTCATTTTTTAATGCTACTGTAATTGATTGGACAAAAGATATAGATAAAGTAGAGCTATTTGAAATATTAGCTGAGAAAATCTCTAAAAAAGGGGCTAAAGAATGAGCATTTTGGTAAATAAAGATACAAAAGTAATTGTGCAAGGATTCACAGGAAAAGAGGGGACTTTTCACGCTTCTCAGTGTTTGGATTATGGGACTCAAATCGTAGGTGGTGTAACTCCTGGAAAAGGTGGTCAAGAGCATCTTGGCAAGCCAGTCTTTAATACTGTAAAAGAGGCAGTTGATGCAACAGGTGCAACTGTGAGTATGATTTTTGTTCCACCTGCGTTTGTAGCTGATGCAGTAATGGAAGCAGCTGATGCTGGTATTGAACTTGCTGTAATTATTACAGAAGGTGCTCCTGTAAAAGATATGATGTATGCAAAAATGTATGCAACCAAAAAGGGAATGAATACAATTGGACCAAACTGTCCGGGTATTATTACAGCCCAAGAGTGTAAAATTGGGATTATGCCAGGTATGATTTTCAAAAAAGGGAATGTCGGACTAATCTCTAAATCTGGAACTTTGACTTACGAAGCTTCTCACCAAGTCGTAAAAGAGGGATTTGGAATCACAACAGCAGTTGGAATTGGTGGAGACCCAATCATTGGACTAAGCTATAAGCAACTTCTACCGATGTTTGAGGCTGACCCAGAGACTGAAGCAATCGTAATGATTGGTGAAATTGGTGGAGACCTTGAGATTCAAGCAGCTGAATTTATCAAAGCAAACATTAAAAAGCCAGTTGTTGCATTTATCGCTGGGCAGACTGCTCCAAAGGGTAAGAGAATGGGACATGCTGGGGCAATTGTAAGTGGTGGTAGTGGAACAGCTGCTGAGAAGATGGAAGCACTAGAAAAAGCTGGTGTAAAAGTAGTAGTCAGCCCTGCTGACATTGGTAAAGCTGTAAAAGAGGTTTTGGCTAAGTAGAGCCAAAAGCTTGGAGCCAGGAGCTTAGAGCTAAATACAAAATGCTCTAAGCTCTAAGCTTCGCCTCTCTTAGCTCATTTCCAAATGATACCAGACCCAAACCCACTTAAACTAAAAACTTTTATCAGTATAGATTATGATGAAGATGAGTTTGATAATCTCATAGGCTCAATTGTCGGTACAAAAGAGAGCCTAGAAAAACTCAAAAGTGCAATTGATGAAGCCTTAGAAAATGGTGAGGCTAGTTTTGGGGAGGAGAAGAGCTGTTATTCTGAGATTTGTAAAGTCAAAGTAAAAGATGAGAGCTATTTCAAAGAGTCTGAGGGTAGTGAAAATGAAATTTTGGATAGTTTCTCTATTTCTGATTTTCTTTTTATAGCTTTAATACTTCTATCTCTTGGAGTTGGTGTTGTTCAGATAATCGGATGGGTTTTTGAGTTTGTTGGTTGGATTTTTGGATGAATAAAAATACTAAAAGAAACTGCTACTGCAACTCCATCGATGATAATTTTAGAAGAAGAGAAGGCATCCCAAAAGGGTATTGTGGAATCTGCGAAATCTGCCAAAAAGCTGGTCACACCCAACACTTCCCAGGAGCTGTTCCCTACACAGGAACTTGGTGTGATGATTGCCTAAAAGTAGAATTGAAAAAATATAGATTAAAAAGAGTTCTATTTTTAGGAGTTATACTATTTTTTTTGATTTTACTAGTTTGGAAAATTTAGAGCCTCTTTTTAGTACTCTAGAGATTACATCTTCTGATATCTTAGATACTTTGAGACCAAATATCTGTATAAAATATCTACCTACAAATTTATTATTAGAGTAAAAATCTATATAGATAATACATGTCAAACCACCACAATATTTATTGATTTTTGGAGAAGTATTTTCATAAATTCTATTTTTTATTGCTACCTTTTTAGTACCCAAAATATAGATATTCCCATATTTTAGGGATGAATATATAAAATGAATAGAAGCCAAAACAGTAGTACCATAAAATATTAAAAAGAGAAAAGTATTAAAGTAGATTATATTTATAATTGGATAATTTCTATTTACTATTGTAGTAAAGGATGCAAGAGCATAAAAAACATACATAGGATATGTCTTCAATAAAACTATAAAAGGGTTTGAAGTTTTTAACTTTAAAATATAATTATTCTTCATATCTCTTTTTAAAATTAGCTTTGATTATCAATTATTCTGAGGGGAGAACCCCTCAAAAAAAGGAGGAGGTTAGAAGGGATGAAAATTAGCTAACTACTAATTTAATTAAACAAAATTTATTTGCTAGCTGCCTCTTTTAGAGCTTCAAGTGCATTCTCATAGTTTGGCTCTTCTGTAATCTCTGGTACAATTTCTTTATAAGTTACTACACCGTCTTTATCAATTACAAAGATAACTCTTGCACTAAGACCTCTCAAAGGACCTTCAGCAATTAGAGTACCATAAGTAGTAGAGAAGCTTTTTTCTCTGTAGTCACTTAATACTTGTAGATTCTCAATTCCTTCAGTAGAACAAAATCTTTTAGCTGCAAATGGTAAATCCATTGATACAACAAAAACAGTAGCACCATCAACAGATGCTGCTTCATTATTAAATTTTGTGGTCTCCATTGCACAGACTGGCGTATCGAGAGATGGTACAGCTACTATTAGTTGAGCTTTATCACAAGTACCACCAATTGATACTTCTTCTAGCCCACTATTTGGTAAAGTAACTACTGGAGCCTTATCACCAACATTAATTTGATTTCCATAAAGTGCAACATCATTACCTTTTAATTTTGTTAAAGTAGGCATTCTATCTTTCCTTTTTTTTAATTTATCTATTTTGATTATCGATTTTCGATAATGTATTATTGCATAAATCAGACTATTTTTATCTGATTTAAAAGCAAATTTTCTTGATTTAAATCAAGTGTTACTTATCGTTACAGCAGATTCTGCTCATTCTATCTTTCGTATGCTCCAAAAACTTATCAAAAAGTTCACTTCTATATTTATTTTTGTGATAGATTGCATAAAAATTTCTACGGCAACTAAAATCTTCAATATTTAGTTTAAAAAGTTCTCCACTATTTATCTCATCATTGACTGCCATTTTTGAGATACAAGCTAGAGTCTTGCCATGCTTTAGTAGACTTTTGATTGATTCTGTATGCCCTAGCTCCATGAAGATATTTAGCTTATTTACCTTTTTTGAGATATAACTCAAGAAAATATCTCGAGTCCCACTACCTTTTTCTCTCAAAACCCACTTAAGAGTGGATAAATTCTCTATTCTCCAACTCTGTGAAGCTAAATCTTTATTTGCTGAGACTACGACTAGCTCATCAGCACCTACGACCTCTTTTATCACATCTACATCATTTACATCACCCTCTACAAATCCCATATCCAACTCTCCACTTTTGACAAATGAGACAATATCAGAAGTATTTCCTGATTTTAGTTCGATAGTAACTTCTGGGTATTGATCAATATAATTACAAGTGATTGAGGGAAGAATATAATCTATAATTGTAGTGCTAGCCCCAACCCGAATATTTCCTTTATCTTTTGTATTGATAAATTCGTGTTCAATATCTTCTATCCTATGGTAGAGTGGCTCTATCGATTTGTAAAAACTTCTCCCCACATCATTTGGAATCAGTTTTTTATTAAATCTATCAAAAAGAGGTCTTTTTATGATGTTTTCTAGCTCTTTGATAGACATTGATATTGCTGATTGACTCATATTCATTTTTTTTGCTACCATCGTCAAACTCCCCATCTCCACAACATTCAAAAAAATCTCTACTTGTCTTAATGTAAGTCTCATAAATACTTTCCTTATCAGTTAATAAACTTTATTAAACCTATCTTATTATCATATCAAAAATATACTATAGCATCAGCCACTTTTCAGAAAAAAGTTATAATATATCAGAAAAAGTTTTCTAAAATTAGACTTTTATTCAAAAAAATTTATAAAGGAGTTAAATGAAAATTGTTAAAAAACATCTTTTAGGTGCAATTTTTGTAGCTTTTATCTCACTCTTTGCCCTATTTTTGAGTAGCTTTGAATTTGCAAAATCTTTGCACCTCTCTCCTTTGGTAATTGGAATCATTACAGGAATGGTTATTGCTAATACATTTGGAGATAAAATTCCTAAAACTTTTGATGATGGAATTAGATTTTCTGCCAAAAAGATTCTTAGAGTGGCAATTGTATTTTATGGCTTTAGAATAACCTTTTCCCAGATTGTGGATGTGGGAGCTGAAGGTTTTTTAGTATCTTTGATTATGGTTTTATCCACTTTTATAATTGGTAGCTATTTTGGGATAAGATTTTTTGGATTAGACAAAGATACAGCAATGCTTACTGCGTCGGGAGCTTCTGTGTGTGGAGCGGCCGCGGTTTTGGCTACAGAGCCTCTCCTCAAAGCAAAAGAACATAAAGTCACTGTAGCTGTCGCAATGGTGGTACTTTTTGGGACGATATCGATGTTTATCTATCCTCTTTTTTATACTTTTATCTTCTCCAAAACAGATGGATTTTTGCACCTTAGTCCAGAGCAGTTTGGGATTTATGTAGGAGCTACCGTCCATGAAGTAGCTCAAGTCGTAGCAGTAAGTACAATCAATGGAGCAGATACTTCAATGGCTCACAATGGAGTAATAGTCAAACTCACAAGAGTACTGTTAATTGCTCCGATGCTTATTTTGCTTGCTCTTTTCCTCTCAAAAACATCCAAAGCCCAAAATACTCAAACCAAAATTGCAATTCCTTGGTTTGCACTCTATTTTATAGCAGTAGTAGGATTCAACTCTCTTGATATTTTGCCAAAAGATTGGGTAAAAACTATCAATTCAATCGATACATTTTTACTTACAATGGCAATGAGTGCGCTAGGAGTCGGAAGTAGATTCTCAAACTTCAAAAGATTAGGCTTAGCACCATTTTATACCGCCTTGGTGATGCACATTTGGTTGATTGTGGGGGGATTTTTGGTGGTCAAGGGTGTGGGGAATCTGCTTGGATAATTACCCACATACCCTTTTTGATTTTTAGCTTATTTCTGATTTGCCCAATCAAAGTAAGTCTTAGCTCTATCGATTTGGGAGTAGTCAAAAAAGTTCTCTTCTCCTTTGACCAAAATTGTCACACCTTCATCATTTGCTGATTTTATTACACCTTTAATCTTGCCCTCTCCTTTAATTTTGAGCTTGACTCTTTCATTGATTGCACTTTTGAAATGCTTTGGTTTTGTCAGTTTTCTCTCAATCCCTGGAGAGCTAACCTCCAAAAAATATTCGCCATTGATTGGAGGATTTAGGTCTAAAAGTGGGGAAATATCATTAGAAATCTCAGCACAAAGATCTAAGTCTACACCACCATCTTTTGTGATGTAGACTCTGTAAATGTTGTGGTCATTCTCTTTGACACTCTCAATATCATACAAAAATGCTCCGTAAGAGTTTACAATTTTTTCAATCTTGCTCTCCACGATTTAACTCCTTTCCAATCTTCTTAAAAAGTTCATCCATTTTATTGATTTTTTCAATCTCATCATCAAATTCAAACTTTAAATTTGGAGCCTTGTACCACCCTTGCGACTCTCTGATATAAGTTTTAAGATAAGATGAAACCCTACTCAACTTTGAGAGGATTTTTGTCTCTTTATCCTTTTCTATTCCTGCTCTATCGAGATAGACTCTTGCATCGTATCTTCCTCGAGAACAGTTTACAGCTACTACTACCAAAGAGTTTATATCCTCATCTTCAAGAGAGGCTAAAGCCTCTGGTATCAAATCTTTTAGTAGTGACTCTGTCCTTTTTCTTTTTATCTCTGCTTGATTCATTATTTTGCTAATCAAACCCTAAAATGGGTAGATTAATCTCCTTTCAAACCTATATTTTTACGCCATCTATGTTAGCTTTTAGCTCGCCAATTACATAAGCATTGACTGAGTTTAGCACCTCATCGACCTTCTCATCTTCTACGACCCAAACCATACCTACACCCATATTAAAGGTACGGTACATCTCATCCTCATCTACATATTTTGACATCAAATCAAAAATAGGAAGAGTTTTAATCTTACTTTTGTCCACGACTGCACCAATACCCTCTGGTAAAACTCTTGGAAGATTTTCTACTATTCCTCCACCAGTAATATGGGCTAATGCTACAATATTTTCTTTATTCCTCTTAAAATCTTTGACATATATTTTTGTTGGCTCAAGTAGAGTATCAATTAGACTTCTACCTTCAAACTCATCATCAAAACTCATTCCAAGTTTATCAAAAAGTAGTTTTCTTACAAGTGAATAACCATTTGAGTGGATTCCACTACTAGGGAGGGCTAATAGTTTTTGTCCACTTTTAATTTTTGAGACTCTATCTATTTGACTTTTTTCAGCAATCCCTACAGCAAATCCTGCTAAATCAAAATCATCTTTTGAGTACATCCCAGGCATCTCAGCAGTCTCTCCCCCAATTAGTGCAGATTCAGCCTCTAGACATCCTTTTGCTATCCCTTTTACTACCTTTTGAGCATCTTCTGGTATGAGTTTGCCAGTGGCATAATAATCCAAGAAAAACATTGGTGTAGCAAAATTGCAGATGAGGTCATTGACACACATTGCTACTAAATCTATTCCTACACTGTCTAATTTTTTACTCTCAATTGCTAGTTTGAGCTTGGTACCTACTCCATCTGTAGCAGATAAAAGTACAGGCTCTTTGTAGCCACTTGGGAGGGCATAAGCTCCAGCAAAAGAGCCAATTCCACCAAGCACATTCTCATCAAAGGTAGCTTTTACATCATCTTTTATCGCTTCGACAAAACTATTTCCAGCATCAATATCGACACCTGCATCCTTGTAACTAACTTTTTCCATTTTTATCTCCTTTCTCATTACAGCTTGGGACAAGCTGTCTCAAAATCTCTAGTGACAGACAAAATCTACTAAACCCTCCAATCAAAAGTAAGATGATTAGTGTCAATTGAATTAAAAAGGCAATTTTTGGCTCTTCTACTGCTAAACCCATATTCATTCCAAGAGCAATAGCCAAGAAAATTCTCTGTAATTTTTCTGCACACATAGAGACTCCTATTTTTTGGATAGATTATATCAAAATTGATGATTTAGTTTATATAGATATTCAAGGAGATTTTGTCATAGAGTTTGGATTCACTTTTTGATATAATCTTATCAATTATTTGAAGATTAAACAAAGATAAAAAGGGTTTTAAAATGTCAAAAGAGAGCAACTACTACTCCCCTCAAGAGATTGAGGGGAACTACTACAAAATCTGGGAAGCTAGAGGTTACTTTGAAGTTGACGGCAATAAAAAGATTCAAAAAAATGGTAAAAACTTCTGTATCTCTATGCCACCACCAAATGTAACAGGGCATTTACATATTGGACACGCTTTGACTTTTACACTTCAAGATATTATAGTCCGCTACAAAAGAATGGATGGATTTAAGACTCTCTGGCAACCAGGTACTGACCACGCAGGAATTGCTACTCAAAATGTCGTAGAAAAACAGCTCTTAGCAGAAGGAACTACTAAAGAAAAAATCGGTAGAGATGAGTTTTTAAAAAGAGCTTGGCAACAAAAAGAGAGTTCTGGGGATGCTATTACTTCTCAGCTTCGACATCTTGGAGTGAGTCCTGCTTGGAGTCGTGAGAGATTTACAATGGATGAGGGGCTGGCAAATGCAGTAAAAAAAGCTTTCAAAAAGATGTATGATGATGGCTACATTTTCCAGGGTAATTATATGATAAACTGGTGTACCAAAGATGGGGCTTTGAGTGATATTGAAGTTGAATATGAAGAGCATCAAGGAAAACTCTACCATATAAAATATCCTTTAAGTGATGGTACAGGAGAAGTAGTAGTAGCTACCACGCGTCCAGAGACTTATTTTGGAGATACAGCTGTGATGGTCAATCCTGAGGATGAGAGATACTCCCACCTCATCGGCAAAAAAGTGACTTTGCCATTGATTAATCGTGAAGTCGAAATTATTGCTGATAATTATGTAGATATGAGTTTTGGGACAGGAATTGTAAAGGTAACTCCAGCCCACGATCCAAACGATTATGAAGTAGGTAAAAGACATGATTTGGAATTTTTAACTATTTTTGATGAAGATGGGATTTTAAATGAACAGTGTGGTGAATTTGAAGGCTTAGAGAGAATAGAAGCAAGAGAGCAGATTGTCCAAAGACTCAAAGATGAGGGATTTATCGCTAAGATTGAAGAGCATAATCACCAAGTAGGACACTGCTACCGATGTAAAAATATCGTCGAGCCTTACATCTCAAAACAGTGGTTTGTCAAAAAAGAGTTTGCCAAAGATGCAATCGAGCGAGTAAATGCTGGTGAGGCTCAATTTTTTCCAGCTCACTGGATAAATAGCTTCAATGCTTGGATGAGAGAGCTTAGAGATTGGTGTATTAGTCGTCAGCTCTGGTGGGGACATCAAATACCTGTAATGTATTGCGACGAGTGTGAGCATCAGTGGGCTTTTGAAGGAAAAACTCCGACAACTTGCCCAAAATGTAACTCCAGCAAAATTCATCAAGATCCTGATGTTTTGGACACTTGGTTTAGCTCTGGATTGTGGCCATTTTCGACCCTGGGCTGGGGTAATGGTGAAGCTTTAAAAAATGAGAAGTGGTTTGAGAGTGATATGAAAGATTTTTATCCAAACTCTCTGCTAATTACTGGCTTTGATATTCTATTTTTCTGGGTAGCTAGGATGCTAATGATGGGTGAAAAGCTCACAGGCAAGCTTCCATTTCCACATATTTATCTCCATGCTCTTGTAAAAGATGAGAATGGCGAGAAGATGAGTAAATCTCGAGGAAATGTCATTGATCCACTATATATGATTGATAAATACTCTGCAGATGCTTTGAGATTTACTCTTGCTATTTTAGCGGTACAAGGAAGAGATATCAAACTTAGCGAAGAGAAGCTTGAGCTTAGTCGAAACTTTACAAATAAACTCTTCAATGCTAGTAATTTCTTGCTCTTAAATGAAGATAGTTTCAAAGATTTAGATGAGATTGAGATAAAAACTCCACTTGGGCGTTATATGCTAAGTAGATTCTCTTTGGCTGTCAAAGAGACTAGAAAATTTATTGATGAGTACCGCTTCAATGATGGTGCGACGACACTTTATCGCTTTTTATGGGGTGAGTTTTGCGACTGGGGAATTGAGCTTAGCAAAGCTTCAAAGGAGTCCGTTTCTGAACTTGGGGCAATTTTCAAAGAGGCGATGAAACTTCTACACCCATTTATGCCATTTATTAGTGAATTTTTATATCATAGATTGAGTGGTACATCTTTGGAAAATAGTGAATCAATAATGATAAAATCTTATCCAGAAGCCCAAAAAGTGGATAATCAAATAGTCCAGGATTTTGAGTTAGCAATAGAAGCTATAGTCTCTTTGAGAAGATGCAAAGTCTTAATCGACAAAGCAAATCAAAGAGTCAAAAAAGCTAGTTTAAAGTTCAAAAGTGATGTCAATACACAAATGCTAAAACCATTTATAGAAAAGCTTGCTAAGGTCGATGAGGTGAGTTTTGTCACAGAAAAACCTCAAAATTCTATCGTGGATGTAAGTAATAATCTTGAGAGTTTCATCTCTACAGATGATATTGATTTGAGTGCAATCATCCAAAAACTACAACGCCAAAAAGTTAAGCTAGAAAAAGAGGTCGAAAAACTAGATAAAATGCTCTCAAATGAGAAATTTGTAGCAAATGCACCAGAAGCTGTCGTAATGCAAAATAAAAAAGCTCTAGAAGATGCAAAAGAAAAGCTTAGCAAAGTAGAGCAGGAGTTGATAAGCTTTGGGGGATAAAGTCTTATACTATATCTTTTTCAAAAATAGTAGAGCCTAAAGCCAGTTTTAGGCTCTTAATCTCATCATCACTAGCAAAAATAGTCCATAAAACCTTTTGAGCTTCAAAGTTCTTTTCTACTTTATCAAGATTGAGCATCCTAAGATGATACTCAATCTTGCGAATATCACTGTAACTACTCTCAAAGCTAACTTGATGCTCTTTTTTATAAGGATAAAACTGAGCAATATCAATTACACTTTTAGTCGCCTCTCCATAAGCTCTTACCATACCCCCGGTTCCTAGTTTAATTCCTCCAAAATATCTTACGACAAAAGTAGCTGAATTTATAATATTTTCTCCTCTGAGTCTAGCCAAAACAGGCATTCCTCCACACCCTTTTGGTTCTCCATCATCTGTACTTTTTTCAAAGATTTGACCATTTTCTTCCAATTTTCTTAGAGCATAAACGATATGGTTGGCTTTTTTGTGTTCTGCTTTTAGTAGCTTATGTGTCTCCTTAAAATCTGAAATATTTACCAAATAAGCTATGAAAAGGGATTTTTTTATTTCAATTTCACTTCTCCAAATCTCTTTTACAATTTTGATACAGACTCCTTTTTTGATAATTATGCCAGATTTTATCTTGAGTTTAAGATGTTTTTAGAGATTGAATAAAGCCTATAAAAGATTTTCAAGGGAGATGAACTCCCCAAAATCTTTTATCACCTTATATCCCCATGCCTGAAGGCAGGGGCTTTACGGCGATGTTTGGTAAAACTTAAATCCATTAAGCAAAATATGTTAATCTAAAAATATTCTTATAAGATTTCGAAAGGAAAATGATTATGGAGTTTTGGAGAAGTAGAAGTATATTTAAATTTATATTGATATTTTTCATATTTTTTCTGCTTGGCTGTAGCCAAAAAGCCCAAGAGTTGACACCTCCAGAGCAGATTCAAAGAGAAACCACAAATAATTTTGAAAATGAGCTTTTAGATAAGAGTCAATCATTCAAAGATGGTTTTAGAGATGGTTGTGCTAGTGCTAAAGGTACGCTTTTTCAAGATGAGGGGAGATTTTTGAGTGATGAGGAGTACAATGAAGGGTGGTATAGAGGTAAAAAACGATGTCAAGGAGAGTAGAACTATTTTTTCGATTTCTCTTTTGGATGGCAGTTATTACAATCTTTTATCTAGCAACAACCTCTCACTCTCCAGAGATAATCAAAGATATTTGGGATAAACTCAAGCACTCATCAGCATTTTTTGTGCTTTTTGTTCTATATCGATTAGGTTATCCACTTGTACCAGACTCCAAAAGGGTTTTGGATTTGATACTTTTTGGGTTTTTGATTGAGATTGTACAGTACTTTTTGCCGATGAGAGAGTTTAGTCTTTTGGATATCATAGCAAATATTTGCGGGCTATTTTTGGCCAGAACTTTACTCTGGAAGTGGAGAATTCACTCCTAAGTCTATGTTACAATTTGTACTTTTAAAGTCAAAATTATAATAAGGAAAATCTATTATGAACTATATCAAAGAGGAGATTTTATCTCACCAAGCAGTAGTCAAGAAGATTTTGGATGAAATGGTAGATGATATCCAAAAAGCTTCCCAAAAAGTGGTCAACACTATAAAGTCTGGCAATAAAATAATTCTCTGTGGAAATGGTGGAAGTGCTGGAGATGCTCAACATATCTCTGCAGAGTTTATAGGTAGATTCAAAAGTGAAAGAGAAGCGCTCCCTGCAATTGCACTAACTACTGATACTTCAGCTTTGACTGCTATTGCAAATGATTATGGTTACGATAGAGTCTTCTCCAGACAGCTTCAAGCTTTAGGGAGAGAAGGAGATTTATTAATAGCAATCTCTACTAGCGGTAATAGTCAAAATATTTTAGAAGCTATCTATTTAGCCAAAAATATGAAGATAGAAGTCATAGCTCTTACTGGAAAGGATGGGGGAAAAATGAAAAATATCTCTGATTTGACTATAGTAGTGCCATCAGAAGATACTGCTAGAATCCAAGAGATGCATATAATGATTGGACATATTTTTTGTATGGAGGTAGATAGAGCTTTCCCAGCCTCTAGCCAAAAGCTAGGCTAGGAGGACTAGTCGAAGAGGTTTGGAGGTTACCAAACATCGCAGTAAAGCCCCTGCCTTCAGGCATGGGATAATAAGTAGAAGTATGATAAGAAGGAGCTTTGATGATTAGAACCTATAAATACAAACTGTATAGTACAAAAAGATTAAGGCATCTAAATCAAAGAGTTG
>Ga0256843_1000381_pt1 | contig 38176 bp, 39 predicted proteins | sample AlvinellametaG_FD_191572 | JGI IMG/M metagenome (GOLD analysis project Ga0256843, IMG submission 191572) | Pompeii worm associated microbial communities from hydrothermal vent at the East Pacific Rise, Pacific Ocean - Alvinella | ecosystem: Host-associated > Annelida > Integument > Unclassified ...
GATCATGCTTTCTAAAATGCTTATCATACCAATACGAACACTCTCATCAAAACTATCCAATATGAATGAACATCTTATGAATGAAATAAAGCTTAATGAACTTCCAGAAGAATTTAGACCACTTGGGGAAACGATCAATCATCTTCTAAATAGAATCCAAAACTTTGTCAAATACCAAAAAGAGCTTTTTATCGGAACTGCACATGAACTTAAAACACCATTAGCAGTTATCAAACTCAAAAATCAAGTAACACTTATCAAAAAACGATCTCCTGAAGAGTACATAGAAGCAATCAAAACAACCAATAAAACAGTAGATGAGATGAATATCATTGTTTCAAATATTCTTAATATGGGACGTCAAGAGGGTGCTCAACTTGATAAACCACAACAAGTGGATGTAATAGAATTTCTAAAGAATAAAGCAAATGACTTTAAACTTCTTGCTGAAAATGAGCAAAAAGAGCTTATAATGGAATTTACTCCAAACAGCTTTATGGCAACATTACAAGTAAGCCTTTTAAACCAGATTATTCAAAACTTTTTACAAAATGCTCTTAAATTTACCCCTAAAGGGAAAAAAGTGCTTCTTCGAAGTGCACCTGACTCTTATGGGCTATGCATTGAAGTGATTGATGAGGGATGTGGGATCGATGAGAGTCTGGATCTGTTTGCCCCATTTAAAAGAAGTGGTGATAAAAGTGGTGTCGGACTTGGTTTGTTTTTAGCAAAAAGTGCAGCTGATGCTCTCAATGCAAAAATCAGTATTAAAAATAGAAATGATGGAATAGAAGGTACAGTTGCTACTTTACAACTCAAATCTGATCTCTCTTGTACATTACCATCAAAAAAAAGGTAGGATTAAAAAACAATAAAGGATAAATTTGCTATAAATCGTGCCAGTAAATAAACTTTTATAATATGAAGGAAAAAAAATGGCACTACTAATAAATGATGAATGTATAGCATGTGATGCTTGTAGAGAAGAATGCCCAACTGAAGCTATAGAAGAAGGAGATCCTATCTACTATATCGATCCTGATCGTTGTACAGAGTGTGTTGGTGTATATGATGAACCAGCATGTATCTCTGTTTGTCCAGTAGATTGTATCGTGTTAGATAAAGATAATGTAGAAACGATAGCAGAACTCCAATTTAAGTACAAGTCACTTCAAGAAGAAGAGTAACCCTTGGCAAAGGTTACCGCAGTAATAGACATTGGGTCTAACTCTGCACGTATGGTAGTATATGAAAAGACAAGCCGTTTTGCTTTTCATATGCTTAATGAAACAAAATCAAAAGTGCGTATAAGTGAAGATGCATATAAAAATGGTGGCAATCTTCAAGAAGAACCGATGCAAAGAGCTTATGAAGCACTTTGTAACTTCCTTTCTATCGCAAAATCATATAAAGCCAAAAAAATTCTTTGTGTTGCGACATCAGCACTTCGTGATGCTCCAAATAAATCTGTTTTCATACAACGTATCCGTAAAGAACTTGGTTTAAACATCAAAGTTATTCCAGGAGAAAAAGAAGCACTATTTGGTGGTATAGCTGCTGCAAACCTTTTACCACGTCAAGAAAATGCCATTACAGTAGATATAGGTGGCGGTTCAACAGAGTTTACTCTTATCAATGGGAAAAATGTCCATAATCCTATATCACTCAATCTTGGAGCAGTTCGACTTAAAGAACTCTTTTTTGATAATGATAATATAAAAGAAGCAAAAAAATATATCGACAACGAACTAGAAAAGCTTTCTTTTGAAAATATCGATACAATAATAGGCATAGGTGGAAGTTTTAGAGCAATAGCTTTAGCCTTAATGGATATGGAAAACTATCCATTTGAAAAAATACATGGCTACGAAGCAGATATAAATAAATTCAAAAACCTCTTAGAGGATATTTTGGATGCAAAAGAAAAGGATCTCAAATCACTTCATATCAAAGATGAACGTTTTGATGTAATTAAACCAGGTGCTTTGATCCTTCTTCGAATCATTAAAAAATTTCATATTAAAAAACTAATCACAAGTGGTGTAGGAGTAAGAGAAGGAGTATATCTTCATGATCTTTTACGAACATCAAATTTTAAATTTCCTGAGAACTTCAATCCTTCAGTTAGGTATTTACTTGATAGATATGTTGATAATAAACAGTATTCTAACTTATTATCAAAAGTCGCAAAAGAGATATTTGATCTCGTTTCAAAAGACCTTGAGATACCTCAAGAGTATAGATTCCATATAGCTCTAGCAGCAAAACTCTATCCAGTTGGAGGAAGTATTCATTACTATTCAAAACATAAACATAGTTACTATATCATCCAAGCTACTTTAGAGTATGGCTTTACTCATTTCGATACGCTTCTTATAGCGACACTTGATCGTTATGCCAAACGGAAACTTCCTTCAAAAGAACATTATGAAAAATATAAACGACTCTTGCCTAAAAAAGAGATACTAGATAGTCTAAGTTTTATAGTCTCTATAGCAGTAGCACTTTTAACACACAAACCTCAACAAAAAGACTTTTCTCTTAGTTATAAAGATCATACACTCTATGTTTTAGAAAATGGATGCTTAAGAGTTTCTCAAGAGGCTATAGAAAAACTTAAATTTATCAAATCTCTAGATATCCGCTTTGTACCTTATAAATAGGTACTCTTTTACACTTTATTCTTAGATGGGGATTAGAATCTTTGCCCCATCGTAAATTCAAATGATGTCGTTCTGTCTGCTGGAAGGTTTTTTACTGGGTCATCTTCTTTTAGTGGATTGATTGCTTTTGAGAACATCAACTGTATAGGACCAACTGGACTGAACCACTCTATCCCTGTTCCATAACCACCACGACTTATCTCACTCAAGCTGTCTTGACCTATAAATCCCCAATCCAGATAAGTTACTAATCTCATTTTTGCTTTTTCAATAAGAGGAAAACTAAGTTCTATAGAGTTAGAGAATGTTTGACGACCCCCTACTCTTCTATACGTAATATTTCCTGCTTCATCTATCTCTTTTACAGCCGGTGAAAGGGAATATGACTCATATCCACGTACACTTCCTATACCACCCATATAAAATCTCTCAGCGATAGGGAGATAACCAGTATTTTCCGCAAAATAAAATCGTGCTTTATATCTAAAGATCGCATCAAATCCCACATATTCCTGTAAGCCTTTATATGCTGAGAATCGCGTACGTGATTTAAAGAAATCCGCATCCGCTCCAAGACCAGCTTTTTCAAAACTTTGATTGACAACAAAGCCACGACGAGGCAGATAATAATCATCAGTATTATCAAAATTAACACTCATAATTATAGAGCTTTTTGCATAGTTCTCAAAATAATATGTATAACTATCTAATAAATTTTCAGGATTATAGATATCGTATTGGTTAGATGAATAGTTATAACTCAAATACCCACTAATAAAACGAGAAAATCTATGTCCTGTACCAAGAGTTACCCCATCAGAATCAACTGAATAATCATTATAGTCATATGAAGAAGAGTAGATTGAAAAATTTCCACTAAAATCACTATCATTTAAACGTGAATTAGAGATATTAAATGAAATATTTTTTGTTTTTTCTGATTTTTCAGCTTTGATACCAACACCAATACCACTTCCCCAAAGGTTTCTATCATTTACAGCGATATTGACCAACAATCCACCATAACTACCATATCCACCACCTATTTGGATATTTCCAGTTGGCGCTTCTTTGACTTTTGTTATAAGATCCATTTCATTATTTGAATAACGTTTCTCCTCTATCGTAGTACTATCAAAAAAACCAAGTCTTCCTAATGCACTTCTTGAATCCCTTAGATCCGTTAATGAATACATATCGCCAGGAGCTAAATATAATTCTCTTCTGATCACTCTATCAAGTGTACGAGTGTTTCCAGAAATGATAACATCATGGATACGAACTTTTTCCCCAGGCATAACTTTAAAGACAACTTCAACTTGGTGAGTTTTTTCATCTTTCTTCAAATCTGGAACCACTTGTACATAAGCATATGAAAGATCTGCTACCTTAGTTTTAATCTTTTGTGCATCTTCACGAAATTTTTGGATATTAAAGACATCTCCCTTTTTCAATGATATCTCATTTAAAAGTTTCTTAGGATCGATAACATCTTGCGTTTGATAAATAGAGATCTTTTTAATATGATATGGTTTACCTTCATCAACTTGATAGCTCATTTGAGCTAAATAGCTGTCAAAATCAACTCTTACAAAAGGTTCATCAACTTTTGCATCTAAAAATCCATGTTGCATATAATAGTCACGGATACGAAGCGGATCGTATTGAAGGTCTTGTAAATGAAGTTTTCCATCATTTCTTCCCCAAAACCATCCCATGAACTGATGTTCTTTATTGGCGATTACAGAATCAAACTCTTTTGGGTCAAGCTGTTTTACTCCACTATAGCGAAGCTTATTAATGATAATCTCTTCCCCTTCATTTACAATAAAAGTAACTTTGATACCACCACTTGGAAGCTTTTGAGTCTTTATCTCTACAACACTATCAATCTTTCCATCTTGACTGATAGCTTCTATAATCCTTTTCTTAGCAGCTTCTAATTTTGCTTTATCAAAAAGTGAGCCTTTTTTAATGCGAACAACATTTTGCATCACATCATCATCATTCTCTTTCCACCCTTCTAATACAACTTTTGCAATAACTGCTTTTTCTTTGAAATGAAATGTTAGTTCATCCCCTTCATACGTAACCCAGATATCATCAAAATATCCCTGTTTATAATACATTTTTAAAGCATTATCTACTTCTTCTAAAGAAACATTATCCCCTACTTCAAAAGGAAGCATACTAAGAGCAACACCTTGAGATATATGAACCAGTCCATCATAATTAATTTTTTTTACTTCAAAGGCACTGACATACAATGGCAATAAAAAAAGCATAAAGAAGCTAATATATTTTTTCATTTGATCCCTATTTTTCTTATAATTTTAAAAAAGATTTTACCCTTTTTGAAGTTAATATTAAGTGAATTTTTACTTAAATTTAGATTAAATTCCATTCATGAAAGAATAAGGTATAATTTTAAAATGAAAAAAGCTATAGATCTCACTATTTTAATCCTCTCTAAGTTTACTGCATTGGCACTATCAGTGTTGATCTTACTCATTGTCTATGATGCAACGATGCGATATCTGTTCTCTGAAGGTTCTACAGCTTTACAAGAACTTGAGTGGCATCTTTTTGATGTAGTGATCCTTTTAAGTATTGCTTATACACTCAAAATGAACTCACATGTAAGAGTTGATATCCTTTATGATAAGTTTCCTAAAAAAATACAAAAATATATAGATATCATTGCTATTGTTTTTTTTATTCTTCCTTTTTCATTTTTTATCATTTATGTCAGCTATGATTTCGTAGCAATGAGCTTATTACAAAATGAAGCATCAAGTGATCCAGGAGGGCTACCTTATAGATGGATCGTAAAATCATTGATCCTTATCGCTTTTTTTATGTTAGCCTTACAATCTGTTCGCAATCTTATTGAAGATATCAAGGAGCTTAAAAAATGGTAGCACTTTTTATGTTCTTAACGGCTCTAGCCCTTTTGCTTCTTGGTATTCCTGTTGCATTTGCATTTGGAGGGAGTGCACTTTTCTTCGCCTTTTTACTTCCAGAACTGGGGATAGATGTTTTTAATATTTTGCCATTTCGTATCTATGGAATAATGAGCAATACAACATTAATGGCTGTCCCACTATTTATAGCAATGGGATTAATCCTTGAAAAATCAGGAATGGCTGAAAAACTTCTTCTGAATATGTCTGCACTCTTTCGATCAGTTCGAGGAGGGTTAGGAGTTAGTGTTGTTATCGTTGGGGCTATACTTGCAGCATCTACTGGTATAGTATCAGCTTCAGTTGTTATGATGAGTGTTATAACGCTTCCTTTGATGCTTCAAGCAGGATACTCAAAAAGCTTGGCAAGTGGTACTATAGCTGCAAGTGGGACACTAGGACAAATCATTCCCCCTTCGATCATTTTGATCGTTTTAGGTGATGTGATGAGCGTTAGTGTAGGAGAACTTTTTATAGGAGCGGTACTTCCAGGACTCCTTCTTGTAGCACTTTATATTGCATATATCCTCATCTATGCTTGGCTTAAACCTACAGTGGCACCAGCAATAGTACAAGAGAAAGATATCTCTTTTAAAGAGGTGTTCTTTGCTATAATCCCTCCACTTCTTTTAATGCTGGCAGTACTTGGTAGTATCTTTGCAGGGATTGCATCACCTACTGAATCAGCTGCATTTGGAGTTGTTGGAGGTTTATTACTTTCATATATCAATAAAAAGCTCAATAAAGAGATGCTTAGCTATGCTCTTTTTGAAACAATGAAGCTTAGTGGAATGATCTTTATGATCCTAATTGGAGCAACCGCATTTAGTCTGGTCTTTAACGAACTAGGAGGAACAGACCTTATCTTGGAATTTTTTAGTGAAGATATAGGAGATGTTTGGGTATTTATCATTGTTTCTATGATAACAATATTTATTTTAGGTTTCTTTATAGATTTTATCGAAATTAGCTTTATCGTTGTTCCTATCTTAGTACCTATCATGGAAGCATTTGGTATTGATGCTATTTGGTTTGGGATACTTATAGCAATGAATCTTCAAGCTTCATTTTTAACTCCACCATTTGGATTGAGTCTATTCTTTTTAAAAGGTTCAGCACAAGGTCTGGTATCTACTATAGATATTTATAAAGGAATAATCCCCTTCATTATATTACAGCTAATAGCACTTGGTCTTGTAGTAGCATTTCCGGACCTTGTTTTTGCATTTTTATAATTCTCTTACAACTTACCTTGTTTGACAAGGGAAAGTACGAGAGGGATATTGATACCATCATTATAAAACCCTTCATCTTTACATGACTCACATTTATCACCCATTGGACATTCATCAAGATCTAAAAGTTCTTCTAATGTTTTGATATCATTTTTTTTGATACATTCAGCTATATCTTTTGCACTTAAAGAGTTACAAACACACACTTCAGTATCTGCTTTTATCATCTATACTTCCCTTTTAGCATAAAATTCTTTTTTAAATTCACTAAATCTATCCTCTAAAATAGCCTCTCTCATCTGCTTCATAAGTGTTAGATAATAGTGAAGATTATGGATCGTGGCTAAACGAAAATAACTTATCTCCCTTGCACGAAAGAGATGGTTGATATAAGCCCTTGAATATGTCTTACATGTAAGACATTCACACTCAGGGTCTATAGGATTAGGATCGGTTTTATACTTTGCCCCTTTGATATTTAACTTTCCAAAAGAGGTAAAAAGAGTACCATTTCTTGCATTTCTCGTTGGCATAACACAGTCAAACATATCGATTCCACGTTCAACATTTTCTACCAAATCTTCTGGAGTTCCTACTCCCATGAGATATCTTGGCTTCTCTTTTGGCATAAACTGTGTCGTATATTCTACGGTGTCATACATCTCATTATTAAGCTCACCGACACTTAGTCCCCCTATAGCAAAACCATCATACCCTTCCAATGCGCATAACTGTGTTGCACTCATTTTACGGAATTCCCTGTCTATTCCACCTTGAATAATCGCAAAGATATTTTGATCAACACCTATTCCCTGTGCTTGTTTTTGCTTATGGTATGTTATAGATTCCTCAGCCCATCTAGTCGTTCGATCTATACTTGTTGCAATACGCTCTTTTGTTGCTGGAAGTGCCACTAGATCATCTAGTATCATCATGATATCTGAGCCAAGATTATACTGAATATCAAGCACTTTTTGAGGAGTAAAGAAATGTTTACTTCCATCTATATGACTTCGAAACTCTATCCCATTCACTGATGGCTTACTCATATCGCTCAAACTAAATGCTTGAAACCCTCCACTATCTGTTAAAAAACTCTTAGGATACTTGGTAAATCCATGTAATTTTCCCATCTGTGCCACCACCTCATCACCTGGTCGAAGATACATATGATAGGTATTTGCAAGTATTATATCTGCCCCTAAAAGTGTTAAAACATCATGCACATCAAGACTTTTGACACTTCCTACAGTCCCTACTGGCATAAAAACAGGAGTTTGTATCGTAGAATGAGCTGTTTGTATCGTACAAGCTCTTGCATCTTTACTTACTGCATCTATACGAAACTCCATTCTTACATTGCTCCTATGATTTTGATAAGTTCTTCAGGACGGTTTGAATATTTAATTGCATCCTCTTTTGTAATAGCACCTTGTTTGAGAAGATTAAAGAGCATCTGAGTTTGTGTTGTCATTTTGGTTTCTGTTTGGTTAAGTTGCATTTGAGAATAGATCTGATGCACTTTGTCTTCACGAATAAGATTTGCAATAGCAGGGTTTGTTACCATGATCTCATACGTTGCTACTTTTCCTCCACCTACGCGAGGAAGCAATGTTTGTGAGATAACTGCTACAAGCGAAGTTGAAAGCTGTGCACGGATCTGAGGCTGTTTTTGAGAGTCAAAAACATCGATAATACGGTTAATCGTTCCAGGAGCAGAGTTGGTATGAAGTGTACCAAACACAAGGTGTCCTGTTTCTGCCGCAGTAAGTGCCGCACCAACAGTTTCCTCATCTCTCATCTCCCCAATCAGAATCACATCAGGATCTTGACGCAATGCATACTTTAATGCAGCAGCAAATGAGTTCGTAGAACTTCCTACATCTCTTTGTGAAAAAAGAGATTTTTTATTCTTGTGAACAAATTCTACAGGATCTTCGATTGTTAAGATATGTTTTCTCTCATTTTCATTGATCTCATTAAGCATCGCTGCAAGTGTCGTTGACTTACCACTTCCAGTAGGCCCAGTTACAAGGATCAACCCTTTTTCCCTTTTTACCAGGTCTTTAAATACAGATGGTGAGTTAAAATCTTCCAAAGAAGGAACTTCCAATGGAATCATCCTAAAGGCACATCCAATTCCATAAATCGTTCTATAGTAGTTTGCCCTAAAACGCCCTACTCCTTGAAGTTCAAAAGAAAAATCAAGTTCATTCTTCTCTTCAAAAACCTTTTTTTGCTTATCTTCCAAAAGAGAATACGCCATTTTTTCTATATCTTTGGCAGTTAGTACCGGAAGGTTCAGAGCTTTAAGATCTTTATCGATCCTTATTTGAGGTTCACTTCCAACTACAAGGTGTAAGTCAGATGACCCATATGCCAAAACACTTTTTAAAAGTTTTCGTATATCTACTGTTTGAGTTTCTTCTTGCATTATAAGTTCCTTTTATACTCTTCTTCACTATATCCAACTAAGACCACTTCCTCTTTCTCTACAACAGGACGTTTAATAAGAAGTGGCTCTTTTGCCATCCATTCTATCTTTTGTTCATCACTAAGATTCATTTGTTTTAATCCAAGATTTCTATAGGTGGTACTTCTAGTGTTGAAAAGTTTTTTAATCCCCACTGCATCAGCCCACTTTTGGATCAGTTGTAATGTTGGTTTTTGTTCTTTAAAATCAACAAAATCGTAATCAATTTCGTTTACATGTAAATACTTCAGTGCTTTTTTCACACTATCACAGTTTTTGATCCCATAAACTTTCATATATATTTACTCAATTATCTTTGGAACAATAAAGAAGTGATCTTGACTTTGTGGTGCGTGAGAAAGGATATCTTCATTGATCTGCGTATCACAATGAGGTATATCCTCTCTTGTAATTGTTGGTTGATCATCCATTGCAAACTTATCATCTACATGTGAAGTATCTAGTTCTTTTAGATTATCTGCAAAGTTTAAAAACTCACTTAACTCCGCTATGATCTCTTCTCTTTTATCTTCAGATATCTTGATCATCGAAAGTTTTTCAAGTCTTGTCAAAAGTTGTTCATCGATCTGCATTAAACATCCTCTTTTTGTTAATTTTTTATGATTGTAACAAAATAAACTATTATATTTGATAAAACTTTAACAAATTATGCGATAATATTACGATAAATAATTGATATGTAAGGATAATCTATTGAGTTTAAAAGAAAATGTAGAAATGGTAAAAGAAGAGCTTAACTCTGAAGAAAAGTTCTTTGAAAAAGCAGTTATGACGGAACGTTTTATCACAAAATACAAAAAACCTCTTATCGCTGCATTCGTTGCGGTTGTTTTAGTGGCATTTGGCAATGTAGCCTATAAAATGAAAGAGCAAAACAGACTCAATGAAGCAAATGCACAACTTGCTATTTTGATGCAAGATCCTGCAAATACAAAAGCAGCTTCAGAGCTTCAAAACCTAAGCCCAAAACTGTATAATCTTTGGAGCTACTCAAATACAGTAAAAAAAGGTGATACAAGTACACTAGAAACACTTAAAACAAAAAATCTACTTGTTATCAGTGACCTTGCGATGTATGAATATGCTCAAAGAAAAAATGATAAGAATGAACTTCAGACATATACAAATAAGCAAGATGCTATTTACCAAGACCTTGCCGTTGTAGAAGTTGCAGTAACTGACATCAAAGAGAATAAAGTTGCACAAGCAAAACAAAAACTCACAACAATTTCACAAAATTCACCTTTAAAAGAAGTGGCATTGACACTTGAACATTATGGGGTAAAATAAGTTGAGTATCAAACGTTCTCTTTCATTTATTCTCATTAGTAGTATATTTTTCTTTAGTGGATGTAGTACAAAAGAGGTCTTTGAGCCACAAAATATTTCAGGGGAATGGGAAGAAACGAATCAACTCCCTTCTAGAATCATAGACAAATCTACCAACGTTGCCCTTTTAGAAAACAATACAGTTCTCATCAATAATAAAAACTATGACATAAAGATAAAAGAAGGCTTTCGCGTTTTAAACTCTACAAAAGGCTATCTTTTAACAACAAATATAGATGGTGAACTCCATTTATATGATATTTCTTCAAAAAAGCTCATACAGCTTTCTTTAAAAAAGACCATAGCTGCAGCAAGCACAGATGGTGATGTTATTGCTGTTGTATTTGCGGATGGGGATCTTGGACTTTACTCACTATGGAATAAAGAACTCTTACTCAAACTAGATGGTTCTTCATCAATAGCACTAGATTCACGTATAGTTAATCCTTACTTTATGGATGACCTTGTACTTTATTTGACACTTGATGGGAAAGTGGTTATTGTCAATAAAAAGCTCCGAAAAAAGCTCCGTACTATCATTGTCAGTGCTACAGAATATTTCAATAATGTGATCTTTTTTGATATCTTACAAAATAAACTAATCGTTGCAACTGCTACGAAAATCCTTTCATTTGGTTCTAGTGAACAACGAATGGATCTTGAAGCAAGAGATATAACACATGATAAAGAAGATTTATATATAGCAACAAAGCAAGGAGATATTTTAAAAGTCTCTCCAGATCTTCATATTAAAGCAAAAGTACATTTTCCATTTGCTCATTTTCTTGCATTAAGAGTAGAAGATGATAAAATATATGCTCTTGAAAAAGAAGGATACCTTATAGAACTTTCAAAAGATCTTCTACAATACAAAATATATGAAATAGATATAGATGATGAAAGCACGATATATCAAACGAAAGACAGGATCTATATCAATAACAAAGCAATTCTTTTAAAAAGAACTAATGCTGATTCCAAGTAAAGAGCTTGAAGCTTTTTTAGAATATATTACAATCAATAAAGCTCTTGGACAAAAGACTATCCAAGCTTATAAGAGTGATCTTCTTCTTTTAGAAGATCATGCTCAAAAACCTCTTATAGAACTTCAAACTGATGATATTTTCATGCTCCTTGAGAAATATAAAAACAAACGAACCCTCAATAGAAAGCTTTCAGCACTCAATTCTTTTTTTGAATTTTGTGTTAAAAGTGATTTTAAAAATGAGAAGATCTATTTTCAAGCCTCAAAGATCCCTAAAAATCTTCCAAGATTTTTAAGTTTTGAAGATATTAAACAAGCACTTCATTTAATAGACACTTCTACATGGATAGGATTGCGAGATTATGCACTCATACTCTTCTTGTATGCAAGTGGCGCACGTATTAGTGAAGCATTGGAGCTACAACGTGATGATATAGATGGAGAGTGGTTACGTATCCGTCATGCAAAAGGGCAAAAAGAGCGTATCGTTCCATTAGCAAAAAATGCTATAGAAGCTATAGACAGGTATATAGATGCAAGAGATTTTTCATGCAAATATGTTTGGTGTAATTATCAAAAAAACAAACTCAGCCGAATATCTGCATTTAAGATAACAAAAAAATATCTAGGAGTTTCACCTCACGTATTGCGCCATTCCTATGCAACAGCACTTGTAAGTGGAGGAGCTGACCTCCGTGTAGTTCAAGAACTTCTTGGTCACTCCTCTTTACTAACTACACAAATATACACACATATTCAAAAACAAGAGCTCAAAGAAACCTTAGAAGCTTTCCATCCATTAGCTCATGAAAAGTACTAATCCCATATCTCATAGAGTCGATTCCCATCTCTAATGATCTTATGAACCTCTTTCCAATTTTCTTCTTTTATAGCATCTTTTAAGTGATCAAGTTCACGTTCAAATAGGTCAATGGCTTCTAGAACATTATCTTTATTTTGCCGAAACACATCTTCCCACATATAAGGAGAGCTCTTTGCTAAACGACTCATCGAACGAAATCCCCCTGCTGCAAGTGTTAGAATATTTGTTTTATTTTCTTGGTTCATTACAGTATTAGCGATAGAAAAACTCACAGCATGAGGCATATGGGAAATAAAAGCAGCATGTCTATCATGTTCATGAGCACCCATATAATGGATATTCATCTTTAAGGATTTAAAAAGTTTCTTAGCTACTCTTTGTTGTAATTCTCCACTTTCTTCAAGATCACAAAGTACAACAACCTTATCTTCATATAGACCTTTGATAGCAGCACTTGGACCAAAATTTTCAGTCCCTGCCATTGGATGTGCTGCTACAAAATTTTTACGTATCTTTTTCGGGACACTTTGAACTATCTTTTCCTTAGTACTTCCAAGATCTATTATAGTAGTATCTTCGCTAACATCAGTAAGTTTTTGTAATGCATTGATTATCCCATCAACAGGAATTGCTAAAAAAATGACATCATATCTCTTTAACTCATCAAATTCTACAAACTTACTAACAAGTTCTAACTGTAATGCCTCTTTTTGATGAATCTCATTATGATCACAACCTACTATTTCACGAACATAATCAAACTCTTTCAAGCTCAATGCCAAAGAACCACCCATGAGTCCAAGTCCAACAATTGCTACTCTCAAAAGATTCCTTCATATGAAATTATTGTAAAATTGTACCACAATTCAACATAGATCAATTCAAAACCTTTTTTTCTTGATATAACACACAATTTTAGCTATTATATCATACCTTAAAAGGAGTCATAATGAATCTATTTTTAAAACTATTTATCATTGTATCACTATTCTTTATGACAGGATGTACACAAAAAAAAGAACAAACCCTTAAAATATCTATCAACTCATGGATAGGGTATGCTCCTTTTTTTTATCTTCATAAAACAGGGCAATTACAAAAACTTGGATTTGAATTGATCTTTAATGTTTCTTTAGCAGAATCAGCTGATGTATACAGTGTAGGAAAAGCACAACTTGTTACAACAACTCAACATGAATATGACTATTTAAAAAAAACAACTAATGATATCTACCCAGTTATTTTGATAGATCGGTCAAATGGTGGAGATATGATACTTTCGAACAAAACCATACAAGAACTTCAAACAGCAGAAAGTATAGATGCTTATCTTGAAACTGACTCTATCAATGCTGAAATGATAAAAGCATTTATCACAAAGAACAACCTTAATATTGATAAAATCAATTTTTTCAATAAAGATCAGCTTAAAATCCAAAATATAAAAAATGATCCAAAAAGAAACATCATCATCGTTACCTATACTCCATATGATGCTTCTTTAAAGAAAAAAAAGTTTTTTGAAGTTGCTTCAACAAAAGATATCAGAAGTCTTCTGGTTATAGATGCACTTTGTGCAAAAAAAATCGTTATAACAAAACATTATGACAAACTGGTAGAGTTGAAAAAATCTATCGATAAAGCTATCGAGATTATTAATGAAAATCCAAAACATAGCTACAAATATATCCAACAATACCTTGGTGAACTTACTTATGATGAATTTTTAAGCTCACTCAAAATGATTAAATGGATTAATCATCCTTCAAAAGAGCTCTTAAAAGAGATCAAACAATTAGGATATGAGGAGAAAACACTTATACAATGAAACAAAGTACAATTAAATCTTTTGCCTTTTTTCTTATAGCACTTTTTATCGTATTTGAATTTTTTATCTCTTATAGCTATTTTCAAGACTCTAAAGAAAATATATCAAAACTTATAAAAGACAATATCCAAGAAAAGATATTTAATATCAAGCACTTCTTAGAAAAGAACCTACAAATCCACTCCATAAACAATGTAGTTACCTATCTTGACAACATTGTTAGTGTCAGTGAGTTTATCGAAGATATACATATATATAACAATACTCAAAAACTCGTGTACTCTACAAAAAGAGATAACATTGAAAAATCCTCTGCAAAAGTATGTGCAAATATTTCTGCAATCATGGAAGAAGATATCTATAAACAACAATGTTTTGCTTTTAGTATAAAACTTTATGATAAGCTCAACCCATTTTACTATAGTGTTTATATCTATCTCAACAATCATCATATCAATGAAATAATTACCTCACAGATACAACGATACAGTATCATCTTTTTCTTATTTATTATATTTTATATATTTCTATCATGGTATATACTCAAAAAATATCTCATACAACCACTCAATCAATTAGGAACATTCGCATATTATAGCGTCAATGAACCTTCTCGATTTAAGATCAAAGAACTTGAAACTATTAGATATTCATTGAAAAACACATTCAAAAGACTCAAAACAGAACAAGAAGAACTTTATAAGATCTCTACACAAGATCCGTTAAGTGGTCTTTATAATAGACTCAGTCTTCTTGAAAAGATCAACTGGCTTATCTCAAAGAATAAAAGAACGAAAAAGAAGTTTGCTATTATCTTCATCGATCTTGATGATTTTAAAAATATCAACGATTCCAAAGGGCATGAATTTGGTGATAAGATCTTACAAAAAATAGCTAATATCCTTCTAGAAACCGTTAGAAAGAATGACATCGTTTCAAGATTTGGTGGAGATGAATTTGTCATAGTCCTTCCAGAATTCAAAAACGAGACAGAGATCTCTACTATTTTGACAAGGATACAAGAACAACTTCACCATCCTATAGAAAGCAGTGGTATCAAATATTATGTTACGGCAAGTATGGGAATCGCTATTTTCCCTAAAGACGGTGAAGATGCATCTACACTTCTTAAAAATGCTGATATTGCTATGTATAAAGCAAAAGAGCATGGAAAAAACAACTACTATTTCTTTACAGAAGAACTCAATCAAAATATACAAGAAAAAATGCATATTAAAAAACTTATCCACGAAGGATTACGAGAACACTATTTTCAACTTTATTATCAACCAAAAGTTGATATATCAACTGGTAAGATCATCGCTTGTGAAGCGCTTATACGACTAATCCATCCAGAAGAAGGAATAATCCCTCCAAATAAATTCATCTCTATAGCCGAAGCACATGGTATGATCATTCCCTTAGGTACATGGATTATTCAAGAAGCTACAAAACAGCTTAAAGCATGGGAAAACACACCACTTAAGGATATAAAGATCTCTATCAATATATCAGGAATTCAATTCCAAGATGAAAATCTTTTTAAACACATACAAAATGCAGTAGAAGATATTGATCCTACAAAGCTCGATATTGAACTTACTGAATCTATTTTACTTTCTGATCTTGATACAAAACTAGAAACGATTAAAAAGATAAAACAACTTGGTATTAGCTTCTCTTTAGATGATTTTGGAACAGGTTTCTCATCACTTTCATATCTTAAAAATATCCCTTTTGATACCGTTAAGATCGATAAATCCTTTATAGATGATATAGATAATGAAAAAGATCGATCGTTTGTTTCTATTATTATTCAAATATCAAAAAACTTCAATTTAGAAGTAGTTGCTGAAGGGGTTGAGACAAAAGAACAACTTGAGTATCTTAAAAAGATGGATTGTGATATCTATCAAGGATATTATTGTTCAAGACCTTTACCAAAAAATGATTTTGAACAACTTATTTACCATTCTAAATGTACATAAATAAATTATTCAGTCTTTTTTTGCGATGTTCCCAATATTGCTTTTAGAGACTGCACAATATCTCTTGTAGAACTATTTCTTGGGAGTATTCTACGTATGGAGTAGTGTTTACTGTGTTTATGTGGAGCATCTCCAAGTAAAATAATCTCCGGTTTTGAAAAAATATTATTGTGATATGAATCTAAGAATTTTTGTGCAGAACTTAATTGAAGTGTTTGGGTGACTATAATGACCTTTACACTATTGGTCATTGCCCATTTTAATGCCTGTAATTCATCTATAAACGTTTTAACACCAAGATTTTGAGAAATACTTCTAATACATTGCTCATATTCTATAGCATCTTGTACATCATCACAAACAATAAGTACATAGTCTTTATGGATATCCTGAAGATGTTGATAAAGTTCATACAGTTCTTTTGTTGATTCTGTTGCCTTTGATTCATCTAAAGTACTTAAATAATATTTTAAATACCCTTTTGTATTTAATTCCACATCTACTGCAAGATTTTTAAAATGAACCAATATAGCTTTTGAGGTCTTTGCTTCTTTCCACAATAAATAATCTAGAAGATATGCTTGTGCATTGACAATATCAACAATAAAATCTCCATATCGCTTTGCTTCTTTTTTAAATTCCTGATTAAAAACCTCTTGGTATTTTTCTTCAAATCGCTGAAGTTTTTCCATTTGTACACTATATACTTCTTGTAGTTTGGCAATCATATGGATAATATCAACATAGGTCCCACTTACTATTTTATGCTGTTTTTCTAATGCTTCTTTCTCTTTTGAAGAGCTTAACTTATCGATCTTCTTTTGAAGTTTTTTTCGTTCTAGTCCTAAAGAATGTTCTTTTACTCTTAATGAAGAAAGTTTATCTGATACTTTTTGTGCTATTATTTTTGTTTTTCTATATTCTATTTGTGAAGAGAGGAATATCTCTTCAAATGCAACACTTGGATAACGAACCTTTCGTTCATAATCTTCTTGGAGTTTATCCATTTGCCTTAGATCTTCACTCACAGATTTAATCCGTTCAGTTATTATATGTGAATCTATCTCTCTTAGATTATTATACGTTGTCCATAAAAAACGCTTTGCCAATCTATAATCAAGCCTTCCATCAACTTTTTTATAGCCTAATCTTTTTTTAATACTTTCAGATACAAATCGAAAATATCTTTTCATTGTATCAGTAATACTCATAGTTTGTTGAATGTTCTCATCGAGTGTTAAAAGACTTAAACTAGTATCTGTAAGAAGATGTACTAGTTCCTCTTCTGAGATAGTAAGTTCTTCTTCTTTATAACGTTGTGGCTTAATAATAAGCTCTTCATCATTTAAAAAATGAGAATCTTCTCTCTTGTCCTCTAAAAGAAGTTCTTCTTCAAGCGAAACATTTTCTTGTAAAACTTCTATATTTTGTGGAATTGATCGATAAAGTTCAAAAGAGATTTTTAGTCCAACTGCTGGCATAACTTCAAAGTCTGACCATTGAGTAACACTAAATCGATATTTATTTTTATCTTGAGTTATAATGATCCCTTCACCTTCAGAACCATTATAAAATAATATTTTTCCAGTTATTCTCATTCTTTGATTATACCACAGTGAAAGAAGATTTTCTACCTATTTTTAATAAAATATCTTTCAATTCCATCTGCTATCCCTTTAGCAAAACGGCGCTGATATGTTTTATCTACTAAACGACGTGCCTCTTTTGGATGTGTAATAAATCCTACTTCGATCAAAGCTGCTGGCATCTGTGCTCCAACTAGTACCCAAAAAGGTCCTTCTCTTACACCATTATCTCTTACACCTCTATAATATTTTCGCATATTGGACAAAATACTTTGTTGGATATCAATAGCAAGTTTATTAGATGCAATTATCTTATGATTGTTCATAAACATTAAAAAACTTTGTTTTCCATAATAGTTCATATCATCTATATCGGATTTATTTTCCATCTCTGCGACTCTCTTTGAACGAGATGATCTTGTCGGTGATAAAAAATAAGTTTCTATACCTTGAGTTTTATGTTTACCTCTTGCTACAGCATTTGCATGAATAGAGATAAAAAGATCTGCTTTTTTTCGATTAGCATATCGAGTTCTATCTCTTAGTTTGATAAATATATCTCGACTACGAGTCATATAGACCTTAAAGCCTCTTTTTTGCAAGTATTCCTTTAAATATTTAGCAATAGAGAGAACAACTTTTTTTTCTTTATATTTTCTATATCCCGTAGCACCACTATCTTTTCCACCATGACCTGGATCGATAACGATAACCTTTTTTCCTATAGGAGCATAATTATGCTGTTTATGTATGATATTTTTTTTATTCTGCTTTTTTTTATATTTGCTTTTTTTTGTTTTTGTATTTTTAATACGAATAATAAGTTCATTTTTTTGTAATGCATAACGTATATTTACTATTGAATTGTTTTTTATCACCAATCGTATCGTTGAAGGTTTATATTGTGCTATTTTAATACTTTGTATACCATTTCTACTAAGTCTTCGTTGTTTTCCAAGCATTGCTGGAGCAATATCAAAGACATATTTATAACTATTTTTTTTGGCATTATAAAGTTTAAAAAAGTTCACATTTTTATTACGAAGTTGATGTTTAAAACGTAAAACAAGTCGTCCTTTACTCCAATACACCTTTTGAAGTTTATTTGTTGTTGTAAGCTTTATTTTTTTCTTTATCTTTTTCTTTTGATGATTATATTTTGGTTTTTTATATGTTGTTTTTACACTATTTTTTAACTCTTTTTTATAGATAGAAACATCTATATGAAGCTTATCTCCAGTTGTTATGATCCCTTTAAGGGCTTTTATCTTTAAAGGTTTGTTTTCTTTTATAATAGCACGAAGATAAAGGTTTTTATAATCATTATATGCATTAAATATAGCTGTTTTTGAAGATTTATGAAGATTTTGTTGTGCTCTTTTTAAAAGAGCATTATCACTAATAGCATGCAGAGAAACTGCCAGCAAAAGCAGAAGTATTGCTAGAGCTTTTCTCATAGAAGGTTATTCACCCTCTGTAAGTTTTTGCATAAGTTCTTTTACAGAAATGATCTCATTGAGTTTATAACCATTTGATCCTGAAAAGAAAAGTCCAGTTTCAAGATTTCCATAGTATGCATCACTAAGACGATCAGCTATACAAAAACCTACTTCTTTTGCTTCTTCCCCTCTTTTACATGGTGCAACACAGTTAGAAATACATTTGATCGCAGGACCTTCTCTTTTTTCTACAAGTTCAGTTAGATTACTTTTCACTCCACGAGCCGGATATCCAACAGGTGATTTCATTAGGATAATGTCTTCTTCTTTCGCATCAAGAAGAACTTTTTTAAGATTTTCATGGGCGTCACATTCATGTGTTCCTATAAAGCGAGTTCCCATTTGAACCCCTTTTGCACCAAGCTTCATCACTTCTTCAATGTCATTTTTATCCCAGATCCCTCCTGCAGCGATTACAGGGATATCTCCCCATTTTGCCGCTTCCTCAACAACTGGTGCTATAAGATTTTCAAGCTGATATTCTTCCATAAGACATTGCTCATAAGTAAATCCTTGATGTCCTCCACTTTTTGGACCTTCTAATACTACAGCATCAGGAAGGCGATTATAACGTTTTTGCCATCTTTTACAAATGATAGTAAGTGCTTTTGGACTTGAAACGATAGGTACTAAAGCTACATCAGGATATCCTTCTGTAAATTCCGGCATATTTGTAGGAAGTCCTGCTCCAGTTATAATGATATCGATCCCTGCTTCACATGCATCACGAACCACTCTTCCATAGTCATTGATCGCATAAAGGATATTTGCAGCAAGTGGTTTATCTCCACAGATCTTTCGTGCATTTTTGATAATAGCTGTAAGTCCATCTTTTGAGTAGAAGTTTGTTGCTTCTAAAGGACGATCAGCTACAAGACGTTGCGAATACTTTTTATCTTCATAATACCCAGTTCCAACAGCACTAACAACACCTAGACCACCTTCTTTAGAAACTGTTCCAGCAAGCTTATCCCAGCTTATCCCAACACCCATACCACCTTGAACGATAGGCTTTTCTATAATGTACTTTCCTATTTTTAATGGTTCAAAACTCATTATATCACCTTTACTTTTGCAAATTTTCTTTTTCCTACTTGTAAGATATACTCTCCAGTTTGAAGTTGAAGTTGTTCATCATTGATCTTTTCTTGATCTATTCGTACTGCCCCTTGTTTTATATCACGTCTTGCCTGAGAAGTAGAGTTTTCTATCCCTGCTTCAACAAGTGCTTTTGCGATCCATATAGGACCTTCAAGAGTATATTCTTTGATATCTGTTGGAATCTGACTTTTTGCATGTACTTTTTCAAATTCTGCTTGAGCAGCCTTCGCTTCTTCTTCTGAATGAAAACGCGTTGTGATCTCTAGTGCAAGTTCTTCTTTGACTTTTTTAGGATGAAGCGTTCCCTCTTCAACACCTTTTTTCAGTTCTTCAATCTCTTGAAGTGATTTTGTTGAAAGAAGTTCATAGTATCTCCACATCAATTCATCAGAGATACTCAAAACTTTAGCAAACATATCGTTAGGGTGTTCTGTCACACCGATATAGTTCCCTAAAGATTTACTCATCTTCTGCACACCATCAAGACCTTCTAAAATTGGCATCATCAAAACTGCTTGTTGTTTTCCAACATTATATGCTTTTTGAAGTTGTCTTCCCATCAAAAGATTAAACTTTTGATCAGTTCCCCCTATCTCAACATCACTTTTTAGATGAACACTATCATACCCTTGAAGAAGCGGATATAAAAACTCACTTACAGCTATAGGTGTATTTGAAGCATATCTTTTTGAAAAATCATCTCTCTCCAACATACGTGCAACTGTTAGATTCTGAGCTAAAGAGATAATCCCTCCAGCTCCCAATGCTTCTAACCACTCTTTATTAAAAACGACATCTGTTTTTTGGGGGTCAAGTATCTTAAATGCTTGATCGGTATAACTTTTGACATTTTTTTCGATCTCTTCTTGGGTAAGCATCTTTCTTGTTGCACTTTTTCCTGTTGGATCTCCAATAGTTGCTGTAAAATCCCCTATAAGAAACTGGATTCTTGCTCCAAATTTTTGAAAAATTGCCAACTTTTGTAAAAGTACCGTATGTCCTAGATGCAAATCTGGTGCAGTTGGGTCAAATCCAGCTTTTACCGTATATGTTTTACCATTTTCATAGAAATCTTTTAAAAGTGTTTCTATTCGCTCAAGATCGATGATCTCAGCAGTTCCTCTTTTTATCTCTTCTAAAGCTTCTTCTATCATTGAAATCTTTTCCTATTTATCCTAATTTATTATTGTTTATATGCGTCATCCGTACGAATCAGTTGGATAACTTTAACTTTATGCTCTATTTTACCACGAAGTTCATTAAGGTCTGCTTCGCCTGATTCAAAAAGTATTTCGCAGTATCGAAAATACCCTTCACTACTTTCACTAAATGAAACAGATATGATATTTATATCAAGTTTCGCAAGGTAAGTTAAGAACTCTGCTAATGCACCTTTTTTATTTTGTAAGGAAACAATGATCTTATAATTAAAAAGGTTTTGATTATCCCATCGTACAAATACCATTGGTTCATGATTTTCTATCTTCTGGTTTGCTACTTGACACATCTTATGATGGATATGCACTACATTCTTATCTAAAAATCCTACGATTTCGTCTCCAAACTTTGGATGACAACAATAATCAAAAACAACTTTATTTACAGATGTAGCTGAATAAATCTCAAGATTATTGATATGATATTTTCTGAGTTTAAAACGATGACGTGAAAGAAATTTTTTAAATCTACTTGTTTTTCCAATATATTGGATATACTGATTCATTACCTCTTTGAGTTTATCTAGATCATAAGCCAAATAATCACTATGTTGACACTCTTGTATTTGTAACCATTCCTCTACACGACTGTAGTTCAAATGCATAATTGTTGCAAGTATGTTTTTACCAACTTTAGAGTTTATCTCTTTCAATCTTGCATTACAGATATGTTTCATATTTGTTTTAGCTTTTGATGTTTTAACCGCATCGATCCAACTACATCGTGCAATTCTTTCTTCACCTGTAATAATCTTAACAATATCACCATTTTTAAGCTCAGTTAAAAGTGATACCTTCATTTTATTGACCAATGCAGATTTTGCTGTATGTCCTACCTCTGTATGTACCGCATAAGCAAAATCAAGAACAACAGCTCCTCGAGGTAGTGTAAATACATCCCCTTTTGGAGAAAAAACTGTAATATCCTCACTATAAAGGTCATTTTTAATCAAAGTATAAAAGTCTTCGATCGTCTCACCTTGATATTGTAAGTTATCTAACCAGTCCAGCTTGATATTCATCCCACCACTTTTATATTTCCAATGCGCAGCCACTCCAAGTTCAGCGGTTTTATGCATCTCAAAGGTACGGATCTGTACTTCAAAGATCCCTTTATCATGAAAAACCGTTGTATGAAGTGTTTGATATCCATTTTCTTTTGGTAAAGCAATATAGTCTTTAAATCTTGAAGCAAGTGGTTGAAAATGTAGATGAATAAGTCCTAAAACTTTGTAGCAATCAACAGGATTTTTTACTAAGATACGAATTGCTAAAAGATCCAATACCTCATCAATAGAGATCCCTTTTCTTTGCATCTTAAGATATATAGAATATCTATGTTTTATACGTGAAAGGATCTCAAAGTCATCTTCACTAAAACCATTTTTATGTAAAAGCTTCGATACTTGAACTTTAAAATCATTAAGTCTCATCTCAATTTGATGATAGTTAGTATCAAGATAATTGTCTATATGATGTTTTTCTTCTGGAAAAAGATATCCAAAACTCAGATCTTCAAGAAGATTTTTTAAAAAAGAGATCCCTAAACGGTGTGCAATAGGTGCATACACCACGAGTGTTTCTTCAGATATCCTTCTTTGTTTATACTCAGGTAGAGCATCAAGAGTAAGCATATTATGTAATCTATCACAAAGCTTTACAACTAATACACGTACATCATTGATACTTACTAAAAGCATTTTTCGAAATGAAAGTGCAGAAATCACAAGTTTTTCATCTGAATTTGAAGGGATCAACTCTTTATCACGGATCACATCGATCTTAGTAAGCCCTTCTACTAAATATGCAACATCTTTTCCGTAACGTTTTTCTAACTCTTCAAGTGTAGTATCTGTATCTTCAACAACATCATGTAGCAGTGCAGCAATAACCATTGATTCATCTTCACTTAAAGCTGCTACAATAGCTGCTACAAGTATTGGATGAACCACATAAGCTTCACCACTTTTACGAAACTGTTCTTTATGTGCTTCTTTAGCAAAGTCTAAAGCATCTTGAATGGCATCTGTTTTCGATATCTTTGAAAAAAGGTATGTAGTTGCAGAGTCAACATCATTAATATGTTTAACTCTGTCTATATCTATTTTATCAAGTGGCAAGATTTCCTACTTTTTTATTTATTTGTTATCAACAAAACCTTTGATTGTTACAAGTCCTTCAGCTATTTCCATAAGAGCAAGATCAGTTGGTTTTACTTCTTTTATACTCACACTTAATTTACTTGGAGAACCGTTTGAGAGTTCATCTGCTCGCTCAGCTACTGCAATTGCGAGTTGATATCTGTCAAGCTCAGGATTTGATTCTAAAACCTTTGCGGTTAATTCTTCTATCTTTATATTCATTTTTTCTCCTTGGTTATTGTACTATTGAACAGTTTTCTTTATTTTCATTTTTAATAATATCGAGCAAATTCCCCTCTTTGAACATATCACACACAATAATAGGTAATGAGTTGTCTTTTGCTAATGCTATAGAGGTATCATCCATCACTTTGATATGATCTTTGAGCGCATGATCATATGAGATCTCATCAAGTTTTACTGCATCACTGAACTTTGCAGGATCTTTATCATATACTCCATCAACTTTTGTCGCTTTTATGATCACTTCTGCACCGATCTCCACTGCTCGAAGAGTTGCAGCAGTATCTGTTGTAAAAAACGGATTTCCAGTCCCAGCAGCAAATATCACTACACGCCCTTTTTCAAGATGACGGATCGCCTTTCTGTTGATATATGGTTCAGCGATCTGCTCCATTTTGATAGCTGTTTGCATCCTTACTTGTAGTCCTACATGCTCACACGCTTCCTGCATCGCAACACCATTGATAACAGTTGCTAGCATCCCCATATAATCACCACTTGTTCTTTTTATGATCCCATCAGCTGCAGCAGTTACACCACGAATAATATTTCCACCACCGATAACGATCCCTACTTCTACACCATTATCTACTAAAGATTTAATTTCATTTGAGATATATTTTAAGATCTTTGTGTCTATCCCATGACCGGCTTCACCGGCAAGTGCTTCACCCGAAAACTTTACAAGTACTCTTTTATATGCCATGACACACCTTTGTATAAAATCTTCGCATTATATTAAAATAGTGCTTTGAAAATGCTTTTATCGAACCGATTTTAGTTCAAACTCTCTATCTTTATATGCCCACTTTTGAATTGTTTCAAGTTCGCTTTTTGTCAGTTTTGCATCTTCATGCAACCATAGATAATCTGCCAAAGGCATTGTTCTTCCTGCTTTTGTTGCAATATTTTGACGAAGTTTTGCCTGTTTTTCCTTTGAATAACTATTCCACTTATCAAAGTTCAAAGCTGTTCTTCCATTTTTAACATGATCTCTCACACTCCAAGACATTGGGAAAACACTACTATACCAAGGCCACTTTGTACGATTAGAATGACAATCAAAACACGATCTTTGAAAAATATCCATCACCTCTTTTGGTGCTTTAAGTGTGAGTTTTTCATCAACTGGAGGGTTTGTTTTCTCACCATAAGGGATCAAAGACATTAAAACAAATGTACCTACCAAGATTCCACTTACTAGTTTTCCTGTTGACATTGCAAACTCCTAAAATTTTTTAAGATTTATAGCTAAAAAATGTTAACCATTGCCAATATTTATTTTTGAATTCTTAAACGATAATACCCTCCATAAATATTTTCTAAACTTCCTTCTGGTAACTTTTTACGTATTTTTTTTATTAACGTTCTAATCAAATCAGGTTTAAATTCTTGATCACTATCTCTCCAAACTTCTGAAAAAATATCAATGCTACTTAATTGTATATTTTTATTTATACATAAAAAGTGTAATAATTTTCCTTCATATTCTGTCAATTTCACAATCTTACCATTTAAACGATACTCTTTTTCTTCAAAACAATATATAGCTGTTTTAGTGATCCATAAACAATTTTCATTATGTGTTTTTTGTATCTTAATAATTTCAATTGCTTTTTGAAGAGCTTGCATTATTTTCTCTCGAGAAACAGGTTTTAAAAGATAGCTTGTTGTTTGAAGTTGCAAAGCCTCTAAAAGCTTATCATTATCAGAATATGCAGTTAAAAACACAATTGGAATTCCAACTTTTTCTTTACGTATCGCTTTTGCCAAAGCAAGTCCATCAATATTTGGCATAGATATATCTGTCAAAATAATATCACATTTTTTTTGAAAAAATACATTCAAAGCTTCTTGACCATCCTTTGCTTCTATAACGTTACATCCTAATCGAGCTCTTAAAAAGAAAGCATAATTTTCTCTAATATCATCTTCATCTTCGACGAATAAAATTGTATAGTGATTTAAATCCATATAGTAAATACAGCTCCTTCTTTATTATTTTTTCCTTCTAATTTTATTCCCATATTATCTGAAAGAGTTTTTGCAATATAAAGACCTATGCCCATACCACCTGTTTTCTTTTGAGAAGTACAAATATTAAATATTTGTTCTAGATATTCATCAGATAATCCTCCTGCATTATCTTCAATATGTATAAGAAGTTGTTTTTGTTTTTCTGTTCGTAAAACTATTATCCTTTTTCCTTCCTTTTGGGAAAGAGCATCCAATGCATTATTAATAATAATAAGTAATATCTGAGAAATCTTAGACACATCTATAACAATTTCCATATCTTCTTGTATATCAAGCACAAGATCTACATTTAGTTTTTTTATTCGAGTTGTTACAAGTTTTATTACATCCTCTAAAAGAGTACTTAAAAGAATAATTTTTTTATTTTCATGTGATCTAAAATACTTTTGAAAAGTATCAATTGTTTCTGATAAATGATTTGTTATATTTTCAATTTTTTGAAGATTATTCTCTATTTTTATTGGTTCTATTTTCTGTTTATATATTTCAGTATCAATACGCATCACAATACCATTGATTTCACTTAGAGGTTGTCTCCATTGATGTGCTATATGTTGCAACATCTCACCCATAGAAACAAATTTAGTTTGTTTAGCAATAATCTCATTTTTAATCAAAAGAGCATCTTGATTTTGTTTATATCTATAAGCAAGACCCATAGAAAGTAAAGAAACTTCAAAAAGTGATCCTATTTGAAATATAATATTTGTCAAATCTGTTCTTGGCATAATGTTTAACATTATAAGTGAAGCAGATATTGAACCTATTATCATCATAAACCAACCAAAAAAGAAAAAGAGTGCTATTTTATAATTATAAGACTTATATATATAAAGCGATATATATATAAATGAAAATGCTTCTACTATAACACTCATATTATAAGCTAGATGATTATAATGGTATGCTATATCAAAAATACTTAATAAACTATTTATTACTTGATAAATCATCATTATAATTAGAAAAAGATCAATTTTTGGGGTAAAATACCTTGTTTGTAAAAATATACGCACAAACTGTAATCCAAGAATACTTGCAAAAGCTGATACATGTATCAAAACAGTATTACTATCTAAACCTGCTTTATATGGAAATATCCATTGAGCCAATACTCCATTATAGTAAAGCATCAAATGTAAAAAAGCTATATGGAAAAATACATAATATAAAATAGCCTTATCTTTTATAAAAATCCATAATACAAAATTATAAATAATCATAACCAGAATAGCACCAAAATAAAAAGCTTTGAAAAGATTTTTTTTCATTATATGTTTTAGATACTGTTTTTCATCCTTCCAAACATAGTAAGCTAAATTTAATTTACTTTTATTAAGGATTTTTATAAAATATACTTCCCTTGGATTTATAGGCAATGCAATATTTATATCATCATAAATTCTATTGTTAAAAGGAAGCATATCCCCCATTGTTGCTATTAAAGTCCCATCATTCCTATAAAACCAAACATAATCAATACGAGCATCTAAAAATTCTAAAACCTCTTTCTTCTTTATATTAGTCGCATCTATCTTTAACCAAAAAGCACCATTTCTAAAACCAAATTTTTTTTCTAATAATGGTTTAAACTGCTTTTTTTCTATTTGTACAATATTGAATTTATTTGAAATATCCTCAAAATACGATATAATCAAATTATTATTACCAAGTAATGTAATATTTAAAAAACTAAATAAGAGAAAAAATCGTAAAAACATAGTAAGATTATAACCTCTTTATTTATAAAAATCATTAAAATGGACATAAATATATGAAAGTAGGAGATATTGTTCTCTTAACAGGTGCTCGCAAAAAATCAGAACAACTTATTTTTTTACAAAAAATCTATAGCTTTTATCATAATATTCTATCAGTATTTGATCTATGTCAATATCCATTTTTACTGCATGGACCATTTAGTCATGTTGCAATGCATATAGGAAACGGTATTTTTATAGAAGCATATCCAGGGAAAAAATATGGAGTATATTTAACTACACTAAGTGACATATTTCATCCTAACAGAACTCAAAAAGGATGGAAAATTTATAGACATAAAAAAATAGCTCTTTTTGAAGAATATGTAAATAAACATGCCTTAGCACACCTTGAAAAAAAATATGCTCTTATTGGTGATAGCAATACTTATTTCTGTTCACAACTTATCTACGATATACTTTATAATGCTTTTGAGGAACATGAACAAAGTGATGTTTTGCTCTATATGCCAAAAATCCATCAAAAATGCAATAAACTGCTTGTTTATCCAGATCATTTTTATACAATGATAACTAATAACGAAGAAAAATTGTGGAGCGAAGTAACCGAAGAATATAAGTTTGATGATTTTAAAACAAAATTTATATCAAAGTGTGCATTAAATTCTATCAATAGAATTTATAAAAAGTATTTACCTAATATCTATAAGGATAGACCTTCATATACAAAATTAAGACGAGAAGAACTTGTAAACGGTTATATGTCATGGAATAAGATTATACAAGCAGAAAAAATCAAACGACCTTTATGGATAAGGATAATAAAATCTTTAACATGCATATGGAGACAAGATGGATAATGAAATTTATACTGAAGATAATATACCGACATATCTTCCTTGCAATGATATCTTAAGCAGTATTGCATGTGAAAGAGTCAATGCTTATGGCTTTACTAATATAGAAAAATTAACACAAAACTGTTACAGTGTAACCCATCCTAGAATGAAAATCTCTACAAAAAAATTTCTCATAGGATGTAATGATCAACAAATGATTTTAGATATTAAAGTTGCTTCTATTCAACCTAAGTATATTTACCAAAAACCTGCTAAACAAAAAAAAACTTATCTACAAAGACTATGCCATTGTCTACATAATGCAATCTATGAAATTTACAATCCTTATGAAAAACTTGAGCAGATACATAAAGAAGCAGCACTTGATCAAATAAAATTTTTCACAGGCAATTTAGATAATGATATTATTTTATCTATTCAAATGGACGCAGACAAAAAGCTTGAAGAAATAAAATTACACTCTATTTATATATCTGAAAACATTTTTTGTTATTCATTTAGTTTTGATCCGGAAAAGGATATAGAAAGAACCTTAGAAAAAATTTCAGAATTTGCCAATTCAACAAAACAAAATTATCTTGTTAATATTAGCATACCTTCAAATTAACTATCAAGGAAAATGAATGAAAAAAACAACAATAGGATTTTTTTTAAGTATTTCTTATTTATATAGTGCAGGATACCAAAATCCAAATCAATCCATCGATGCTTCAGCCTTATCAACTGCCAATGTTGCCTATGTCAAAGGTGCAGATACTGCATACTATAATCCTGCTAATATGGTTCATAATCCAAATAAAAATGATTTTGAGCTTGATATTACATATATTTCGTTATCTCCTATTAATTATAAATCTAGTGATGAAAAATATAATATAAATTCTAATAAAATAACAGCATTTATTCCAACATTTCACTATGTTTCTCCAAAATTAGGAATAAACGATATTAGACTTGGCTTAAGTATCACATCTCCATTTGGATTAACTAGAGAATGGGATAGTTTTCCAGCAAATGTAACATCTAAAAAATATGCTCTTAAAACAATTGAGATAAATCCAACAATGGCATGGCAGATCAACGATAAGACATCATTTGCACTCGGGATACGATATCTTAAAGGAGATGCAGAAGCTATTTTAGATGGTCAAGTTTTACCAAACCCTTATTATCTATCTATGAATGGGAATGCTTATGATATAGGATACAATATTGCCATAGCTTACCATTATACACCACAACTTCATTTTGCTATTACATACAGATCAAAGATGGTTCTTAATTTAACAGGAACAAGTGATGCAATACTATCAGGCAACTTTATACATTCAAATGCCAATCTGTCATTTTTGATACCAGCTAATTTAATTGTCGCAGTATCATACACATTTTCTAATAAATTAAATATTGAAGTGGTATATGACAAAACATACTGGTCTGATACAAAAAAAGTTGATTTTGATTTCTCAAGTCCTCTTTTAGAGTCTATCTTTGGAAAACCTACAGCAAAAAAATGGAATAATTCTACAGCATATAGGATAGGAATAACAAAAGAGTTCGCAGTTTTTGATCTTCTTTTTGGTGCAGCATACGGTACAAACCCAGCTCCACAAGAATATGTTTCATTTTCTTCTGTTGAATCAGATTCATATGTTCTCTCTTCAGGTATAAAATATAAACCTTATGAAGATTTTTCAGTAGGTATGGCTATTTTATACTCTAAGTATGATTCAAGAACAGTCTATAGTGAGAATCCTTTCTCACCAAATGGAACTTTTGATAATAAAAGTGCTTTTACTTTGTCATTAGGAGTAGAAAAAACTTTTTAAATTAGATACTACTCTAATATAAAACATTATAAACTATGACTTTCAAAAGCTAAAAAGTCTTTTTTATTTAAAAGTATGCTTTTAACGGTAATTACTTTTTTACCATGAAAATCATATAAATAAGTATAAATATTCTTCTTTACTGTATGGAAAAAAAGAAAATTTACAAATTCTGTACAATAAAACTTTCGATTATCAAGATCAAAATCGAAATCAAAAGATAATTTTTTAGGATCCAATGAAAAAAGTAAATCACTTAATGATTTTTTTTTCTTTATTGAAAAGTTTTTATACCGATAAAATTGTACTTGAGAAGCTTGAAATAAAAAATCTTTCAATGACACTATTTTTAAATCCTCAGATTTTTCATCATATTCCATATGATATATACTACATTTATTATCTTGTTTTAGTACTATACCTACATGTGAATAATTTGAATGATCAATCTGTGCAAATATATCACTAATGATATTGTTTTCCTTTCGAAAAACAATATCACCTGTTTGAAGCTTTTTGCAAATAAAAGGTTTGTAAAAAACATGAGTATTTTTATCATTAAAGTAAGTTTTCCATAAAGTAACAACACCTATTAAACAAAATATCATGACAAACTTTAACATTATTTATGAATATTTACCTTCCAAATATCATTAAGTTTTGTTAATTCTATACTTTCTTTAGAATAAGTACCATTTACACCCTCTTCTACTACTACAGTAGCTGTTGCATCTTCCTTTTCATCAACATTAATAATCTTTACACTATCAACTTTAGGCAAAATAACTTTTAAACATTCAGAATCTAACTGTTTAAAATTTTTCATTTTACAAGTAAGTGTCAACAAATTAATCGTTGAAGCAGTGGAATGCTTTTTAATATACTCTACATCACCTTCTGCGGCAGACTCAATCCACTTTTTTGCTATATCACCCGGACCTTCACTAAAGCACCCTGCAAATATAAAAATACTGATTCCACTTACAATAACCTTTGTTAATTTTCCCATTATACATCCTTTTATTTTATTGAATACTCATATAATTAGATAATTTTATTAAACTTTATTTTTTAACAATTGATTATTTTCTGCTAATTTATCTCTTATATCTATAATAAGATAGGCTAAAAAAGATGCTATTATAACCCCTATTGAAATTCCTATAATTGTCAAAACTCCTAGTATTAGTTGATTGTGACTAAAGTAAGGTAAAGAACTTATCACTGCTCCAACAAAACCTAATATAACAGAAACATTTAAAACCAACTGTCCCATAGAAAGAATAAAATTTTTCATACATTTTTCCTCGTATAATTTTTTTTTGACGAACTACTTCTTTTTTTTTAAAATTTTTTAACTTTTTTTCAAGAAGTATTACTCTTTTATCTTTATTTATATGTATATGCGTGAAGTATATCACCATTTTTATCAACAATTTCAAACTTCAAAATATGAGCTTTAGCTTTTGAACATATTTTAGACTCATAGCCTGATTTATCAATTGTTGAACAATAATGTCCAAATATTTTTCGATCATTGGAATCGATCTTTTTAAACTCTATAGTATAACGACCCAACAACCTTCTATCAACATCACCATAGCGATTTTTATGTGCTTTTATGAAAGCTTTTGCATCAGATTTTTTCATAGGTAAAAAGTTATCTTTTTCAACTACATTGTCAAAATCTATAAATAGGATATCAATAAGCTTTTCTCCTTCATAATATAAATATGAATTTTTAGAGAAAGCTTCTATTGGGAATCCACCCTTTTTAAAGTTAAACTTTTTAAATTTTATATTTAATCTGATTTCAAATTGCTTTTTAAGTAAATTTTTACTCTCTTTTATTTCCTTTAACATAGCTTTATATGCTGTTTGTTTTGCATCATCAAGTTCAAACTCATCTTCGTGCACTTGCTTCCATTTTGAATAATTTGCATGATACAAATACCATAAACCAACTTCACCACTATCAAGTTTATCCAGTTTCTTTTCTAGTCCTAAAAGACCTAACTTATCAACATTTGTCCCGTTTAACATTAGATTTGCACCAAATGCACTACTTCCCATTGAAACAACAACTAAAATTCCTAAAAGAATTTTTTTCATTATATCATCTCCTGTAAAATAAATTTAGATAAAAAGTATAAAAAAAAAGTGTGTTTGAAATGTGAACTTTTAGTTTTATTTTCTAAAATTTTGTGCATATCTTAATTGTTGTGTTTCATTAAATATATAATGACTTATATAAATTATATAAAATGGATATATTATAACACCTAAAAAAGGGATTAATGAAAGTAAAAAGCAAAATACTGTTTTTTCTTTTAACTCTCCCCATTTAACTTTTTTTATCTGCTTATATTCTTGAATATTATTAATAATACTACTAACATCAAAAACAACCGTCTTGTGAAAAAAATAATAAATTGGAAACAATATAAACAAATTTAAACCAGGAATAATATACATAGGACTTAACAAAATAAAAAGCATTAATGTTATTACAATTGTTTTGATATAAAACAACACTGTTACAAAAATATTCATCCCTTTTAGCTCTATATCTGGATAATATTTTTTGTAAACATAACCCACAAAAAGAAAACTAAAAAAACCTACAAGAGTTGAAAATAGAATAAAAAAGATATAATAAAGAACAACACCAAAGCCAAACAAAAATAGATAATGAAAAACAAACATTATAATTTCGTGTTCAAGTATAATTTTTAAAAATGGATATTCATTTATTTTTTCTATAAATTCATTTTCATATGTAGTTATAGAATCTATATTGATGTCAAAAAGCTGTAAAGAGTTAGAATTATGGATAAGTAACAAATAAATTATATATAACAAACCAATTGCTATAAAAAAACTTAAAATATTTACAAATAAAACAACTGGAGAAAAAAAATCTCCAATTGATCGTTTTAAAATATCTTGCTTATTATGCATAACTGTTATTATCAGGATTAACAATCAACATATAGTTTTTATACATGTAAAATACTGTTCCTATACCATAGATAACTAAACCAAATGCTGGTATTATCAATGATAATGTTATAACCAGATGAATCAAACTTGCAATCAAAGCACTTCCCATAGTAGTTTTTGCTAAAAATAATCTCGATATAAAAGTTCCTATAAATCCGAGAAAAAATGTCAATAACACACTTACTAAACCCAACCATGTTCTATTGTTTTCTTCTTGTCTATCTTTTACTATATATATCTCTTTTGCATTTTCTCCATCTATAACGAAATCTACTTTCATATCTCGTCTAGGAGGAACACTCTCTTTCCATACATCTTGAGTGAAAGTATATCTATTTCCATCATCTGCTGATATAGTACCACTGTTTTGACTTTGATCATACCCTAAAACTCTTCCTAACATTTCTTATCTCCTTGTTTCATAGTGTTATTTTATTTTTGTGAAAAACATTCCATCTTTTTCTTTACCTTTTTTGTTTTTCCCAAAGACATACAATTTACCATTTTCTAAGCGAAAAAATACTTTATCACTTACTGTTTTTATTGTTTTTGATTCTTCATTCCATTTACAATCATTAGTTGAATCGATAATTTTATTGCGCCTTTTTACTTGCATCTCACAGGTATTATCTTTCTTTAATGTCAGAATTAAACCTTTATTTCCTTTAGCTGCTTCCCACTTTCCAATATATTCAGATCCTTGCCCCAAACATCCACTAAAAGATGTAATAACACCTAACAAGCTTATTCCTAAAAGAAATTTTTTCATCTTCTTTATCTCCTTATATTATTTTACTTTGAAAGTATAAAAAAAAAGTATGTTTGAAATGTGAACTATAAAAAGATATTCTAACATCGCCAATTCTAAAAACAAATACAATTTTTTAAGATAGTCGAGAAAGGTAAGTTTAACTGAAAACCTACTAATCTTATTCGAGAGAAATAAGAAGGGATAATGATAAGATTGGAGGCTATAACACAAATAAAATCTACAAAATCTGAGAGAGATAAGAAAAAAAGAAACTATAATGTCAATATTTACCTAAAAAAAGTAAGTTTTTACATCTCTCTAAGGATGAAATAATTATGTTTCAGAATAGACTTAACCATAGACCTAGAAAAGTACTAAATTACAAAACTTCGTATAAAGTGTTTTTTAGTGAAATGAATAAAATATTAGCAAGTTAGATTAGGTGAAATTATACTTGTTTTTAGAATTAGTGAAAGAAGATGTAACACAAAAATGTGTTACGTCTAATTAATAAGTTAACGAGCTTTAACAACTTCAGGTTCTAAAACCATATGAAAACCATCTTCACCATCAGCATAAAGCATAGTAGCATCTTTATAGCCACTTTTTTTGAAAAGCAGTGTATCTCCATGTCTTAACGGATGAGATGGATCTATATTGTAAGTAAAAGGTGTCGTTCCTAAATGTTTAGAAAAAGGAACTCGCACAGTTACAACTTTACCTTGTTGTGGGTCATAAAGTTGTTGCACTACATCTCTTTTTACATATACATGTACACCACTTGGATCACTTGAAAAACTCACTTCTTTTACAAGTGCTTTTAATCCTCTTTTAAAAGTTCTCTCTTCACCTATAGGAATTCTTAAAGACTGCATTATGACATCTTTGTATCCAGGTTTGCTAATACGAAGATTCAGCTCTATAGAATCAAAAGATTTATCTGTTCTTTGAACTTTTTTTCTATCTGCCCAATTTGCAATATCTTTCCATGTAAGATTTCTAACTACAGGTGTTTCTCCCAAATAACCAAAACCACCTTGAGTTATATCTTCTACAGTTGCACCTTCTGGTTCAGTCATAATTCTCACTGTTGTTATAATAGGTGTTAACTTGAGTGTTACCGAAGTTTCCTTACCTGGTTCTAAGAGTTCTTCATTATATCTTTGCAATCCTCCTTGAAGATAATATCCTTCATATTTTATAGATTTTATTGCTAAACCATTTTCTATCAGCCCTTTTATTTCAGCTGATGTAGCTCTAAATTTAATAGGTGTTCTAAACTTCTTTTGCCAACCTACAGGAAGATTATCTGTACTTAACTCAACCAACGCACCTTCAGGTATACTATGAAACACAACTGCCGAATCAATCTTTTCAAGTTGTACTCTTACCATATTTTGTTTTGATCGATTAATAATTTGATCCTTACATATAGAACGATAATCTGTTTTAGAAAAACAAAATTTATCTGATTTTCTCTTTGCTCTCCCAAAATATCTTTTATCTATCTCAAATGTTGTATTTGTTTTAAACTTTTTCCCATAGTTTTGCATTGTCGTATCTGCACCATCTGGGATAGAATTGACACTAAGTGTCGTTACTCCTCCACAACCACTTAGAAAAAAAAGTAAACCGATAACTGCTATTATATGTTTATACATTTATTTTCCTCCTTTATTATTTTTTATCAAGTTTTACCGAAATTGTCTCTATACGATTTTTAGTCAATCTAACTGGGATAACTTTTTCTTTGTATCCCTTTTTTTTAAGCACTAAATATAGAACTGTTTCTTTTAAACTATTTTCTTTTGCATAGTTTGAAATTCGTTGCATTGTATTTGCTTCGAGTTTATATGTAAGTGGTGTTGTTCCAAGATAACCAAATCCCTTCGCATATACATCTACCAAAGATGGCTGAGAATTGATTTTTAGTGTTATTATACTTTCAATCAATGAAGCGGATAAAGTTTGATTCGCATATTTTTTTATTTTTACTTTTTTCTTTAATGGCATAAATCCATCTGCAGAAACTTCTAAAATACATTCCATACTTTTTGCATCTTTAAACAAATTTGAAGGCAGATATACTTTTACATTACCTTTAAAAATATGGTTATTACATATTAACTGCGTTTGTGCACCATTTGGCTGTATATTAAAATCTACCATTGTTTTTAATTGTTTTAAAGTTAAAAACTTATAATAATTTTTTTGATTTGCAGGAAATGTATATAAAATCTGCTCATATCCCTCTTTTGAAATACCTACGGTATATGTACCTCTTTTCTTGTATGGCAGTGTCACTTCTTTTCCACTTTGCCATTCTATTCCCAATGAGCTTTCTTTTATCATTGCATCTTTGGGTTCAGTATTTATCATAACATGTGTTGTAGGTTTCTTCCCACACCCTATAAATAAAAATGACCCTAAAAGTGTCATTCCAACTATATGTAAAATCCGCATTAGTGTTTTCCTCCTTAAATAAACTTACTATTCAAATGGTAATTTGTAACTTTTAATTTTCCCATTAGTTTTTCTGATATATATATGTTGTATATTATCAATACGCTCTGTTCTAACATAATCCCCAACTTTTATATTATTATAAATTTTAAACTCTTTTTAGTTATTACAATCAAATGTATAGCCCATCAAACTATTTTTAAATGATATAACACAATCATCACTATATCCACTACCAGATACAAACTTTCTTTCTTTTTTTGCAACATACCCTTCAGGTGAAAGTTGTTTTAAAAAAGTATTTGTATGTGTACATCCCACTGTAAATATCATAACTATAAAATAGATAATTACTTTTTTCATAAAATATACCTCGTATAAAAAATTCAGTTCGTAGTATAAAGAAAGAGTGTGTTTGAAATGTGAACTTAAATCTGTTGATTATAGAGATATATGAAGAGATTATAATAAGGTGTTATTCTATTCTTTGTTTAAATATTAAAATTTATTAGCTATTTATTTATACGAAACTTCGCAAATATCGGCAAATGATCACTATACCCTTTCCCCATATGACGAGGTGTTCCATGTCCATAGCGGATATACCATGCGTTTATCCTTTTTTTATAAAACAAAAACGGCTTTTTTAACACACCAAAACTCTTATAGATATATTCAAACCCTCCTCGTTGAAGCACAGGTTTCGAGATGATTATACTGTCAAGGTTCTCTTTTTCTCCTCTATGAATATAGTTCCATCTTTGGTCTTTTGGAAGATCATACCAGAGGTTATAGAGTTGATCTTTTTGGAGTTTTGCATCTCTTGCATCCTCTTTTACATGTAAAGTATTTAAGATATGGTTGATCCCTGTTTTTCCATGAGTATCATTGAGTTTTCTTTTTCTTTTAAATTTTATATATTCCTCATAGTCACTGTTAAAATCTCCGGTGATGATGATGTTCTTGTCAAAGCCTATTTGGGAGAGTCTTTTTTTCAATGCTTTGGCACTCACTATCCGCTGACTTTCACCACCACTTTTGGATTTCCAGTGGTTGACAAACAGATAAAACACTTCCCCATCTATAGAATATTTAAGCTCCAAGATATTTCTATACTTATAACTTCTGCCAACCCATACCTCTTTTTTACTAAATGGGAACTTACTTAAAACCGCTACTTTTACCGTTGTTGGCTTTGCATCGGCTATAGCAATATATTTATAATACACTCCCATCCCTTGCAAGGTTCTTTGAAGATCTTTCAAAGCTATCATACTTTCTATCTCTGCCAAAGCAACTATATCTGCATCAAGTTCTTTGATAACACGCGCTGTGTGTTTGAGCTTTATACGGTAGGTTTTTGTATTCCAGTTTGATTTTGTAAAAGGGATATACTCTTTATACTCATGTCCACTTT
>Ga0256843_1000382_pt1 | contig 38116 bp, 29 predicted proteins | sample AlvinellametaG_FD_191572 | JGI IMG/M metagenome (GOLD analysis project Ga0256843, IMG submission 191572) | Pompeii worm associated microbial communities from hydrothermal vent at the East Pacific Rise, Pacific Ocean - Alvinella | ecosystem: Host-associated > Annelida > Integument > Unclassified ...
GAAGAGGTGATAACATTGTATCCTTCTAAAGACTCTACATTTTTAACTTCAGGTATCTTATAGATCAGTTGTTCCACTTTTTTTCTTAGTTTTCCAGTTTGCATCAAAGAGGTTCCCGGAAGTTGGTTGACAGAGACCATACACACAGCTTTATCTTCACTTGGAACAAACGCTAAAGGGGTTACACTAAAGAGATAGTAAGTGAGGTAAAAAACACCACCAAAAACAACTATCATAAGGTATCTGGCTTTAATGGTCCATGAGATCAGTTTTGTATAACCTGCTATGATCCCATCAAGCAATGCATCAAACTTTTGAAAAAAGAGTGCTTTTTGTTCTCCAGCTTTTCTTCTTTTGATGATGATTGAAGCAAGAGCAGGGGAGAGGGTTAGGGCATTGAGTGAAGAGATCATAACTGCAAATGAGATCGTAAGTGCGAACTGTTGATATAAACTTCCCGTGATCCCCGGTAACATCGAAACAGGCACAAAAACTGCAACAAGAACCAATGTAGTGGAGATGATAGGACCAATAAGTTCTATCATCGCTTTTTTTACCACCTGTGGTATGGTAAGCTCTGGTTCTCTCTCCATGATCACTTCCACATTTTCTACAACAAGGATCACATCATCAACTACGATCCCAATTGCTAGGATCAATCCAAAGAGTGTGAGGAAGTTGATAGAAAAACCTGCAACATACATGATAGCAAATGTTCCTATCAATGAAACAGGGATCGCAACTCCAGCGATGATAGTAGGGCGGATAGAACCCAAAAAGATAAAGATGATAAGGATAACAAGTCCAACGGCACTAAAGAGGTTAATAACAACATTTTTGATCGCTACTTTAACATATTTTGTAGTATCGTAAGGGATATCATATGTTACACCATCAGGAAAACGGCTTTTGAGTCGCTCCATCACTTCACCAACTTTTTTTCTAATCTCTAAAGAGTTTGCACCATTTAGTTGGAAGATCCCTATAAGTCCCGCTTTTTTCTTTGCTGAGATCGCATTCCAGTCATAACTTTCACTTCCAAGTTCAACACGCGCTACATCTTTAAGCTGGATAAGACTTCCATCTTTTTTGTATTTTAAAACGATATTTTCAAACTCTTTGACATCACTGAGTCTTCCATTGGTTGTAAGTGGGATATCAAGTCTTTGATCTTTAAATGTTGGTGGTGCTCCTATACGCCCAAGACTTGCTTGCATATTTTGACTTTTTACAGCGTTATATATATCTTGTGGGGTAAGCCCAAGTGCTACAAGTTTGTCAGGGTTGAGCCATATACGCATGGAGTATTTTTTTTCTCCCATATTTTCAGCTTTTCCAACCCCTTTGATCCTTTTGAGCTCATCAAGGATCTGGATGTTGATAAAGTTACTCAAAAACTCACTTGAATATCTTTCATCACCAGTAACGGTTATAAGACAGACAAGGTTTGGAGATTCTTTGGAGATTGTAACACCTTGGTTCTTTACTTCAGGTGGGAGCATAGGAGTTGCTTCAGATACCTTGTTCTGTACATCAACCGCAGCGATGTCAAGATCGTATCCTGGTTCAAAGTAAACATTGATAGTACTTCGACCTGTTGAAGTGGAGCTTGATTCCATATAGATCATATTTTTTACACCATTGATACGCTCTTCAAGTACCCGTGTAACGGTATCTTCAACAACATAAGCATTGGCACCTGTATAGGTAGTTGTCACAGAAACCTTTGGGGGAGCGACATCGGGGTATTCGGAGATAGGAAGTACTCCCATAGCAACCAAACCGGAGATGATGATGATCAGTGCTATAACGATGGCAAGTATAGGTCTTTTTATAAAAGTAACACTAAACATTACTGCTCTTTTTGTGGGATAAGATCATGTCGTTTTAAGATCGCATCTATCCCTTCTTTGTTTGTAAGGTCTGTTGTTTTCACACTGTTACCCGGCTGGATCTTGAGTAAAGAGGAGATGATAACTTTATCACCGCTTTTAAGCCCTTTTGTAACACTTGTGTAGTATTTTGTCGCATAACCTGTTTTGATATCGACTCTTTTGACCTTGTTGTTTGCATCGACTATGTAAACATATTTGCCAAGTTGATCTTGCATGATCACATAAGGTGGGATCATTAAAAACGGAATCTTGTCTGTTACAAAGATATTTACATATACAAAACTTCCTGGAAGGAGTTCATACTTTGGATTTTGTATCGTTGCTCTCATCGTGATAGTTGAAGTAAGAGGATCAACTACATTGTCACTAAAATCTACAAATCCGTTAAATCTCTTTGCTCCAAAAGGGGTGTTGAGTTCAACAAAAGCATACGGTTTTTTATTTGTTGCGATCTTGTTAAACATTAGCACATCATTTTGACTTGGTGAAAAGTAAGCATAGATCGGATTTGTTTTTACGATAGTTGTTAAAACTTCAGAAGAGTTCGCAGTTATGAAGTTTCCAACATCGACTCTTCTTGCACTTACCTTACCACATGTAGGTGCTTTGATGATGGTATAGCTAAGATTAAGCTGGGCTTCTTTGATCTTTGCTTTGTCCCCAAGTATAGAAGCTTTGAGTTTGGCTACTTGTGCCTGATAGGATTCTAAAGTTGCTCTTGGTGCTAGTCCATCTTGAACGAGTGGAGCATAGCGGTTGACATTGGCTTGTGCCAGCTGTAATGCAGCTTCATCTTCCTGTAAGATCGCTTTTGCTGCATTGAGTGCTGCTATGTATTCATCTTGTTGGATCTTGAAAAGTTTTTGTCCTTTTTTGACATGCTCGCCATCTTTGAAGTATCTTTTCTCTAAGATACCAGAAACACGAGAAACAACTTCTTGCTTGTTACTTGCTTTTGTTCGTCCTGTGTATTTCATCCATAAAGGGATCGGTTTTTTTTCTACTCTTATCACATTGACATCAAATACTTTTTCTTTTACACTCGGTGCTTTTTCAGCTTCGTTGTTACATCCGTAAAAGCTTAAAATAAAAGGGATGAGAAGCCATAGTCTTTTTGTATTCATAGAACATCTTTCAAGTTTTTGTATAATTATAGCAAAACAATTAGGCTGAGGATAAAAATGGATGAATTAAGTGCTTTATACGCAAAAGATATCTTAGAGGGGATAGTTGATCCTTTTGAAACAGAATTTGATGATTTTGCAAAGCAACATAAGAAAAAAGAGGTTATAGGATTTGAAGAAGCTGGAGACGATACGAAAAAGGTTGAATCTTATCTATTGCTTGAAGATGAAGAATCTTTGTTAGAAGAACTAAAAGGAGCTTGGAGAAGTCAGGATTATCTTGATATAGCCGAATCAATGCTTTTTGATGATATGGATATAGAGATGGCAAAGATTCTTGTTAATAAAGCCTTGTCTTTGGCTGAAGAGAGTGAAGACTATGTCAATATAGCAGAACTTTTCATTGAAGAATTTACCGATAAGGAAAAAGCAAAACAAGCATACGAGAAAGGGTGTGAGGTTGCTAAAAAGACAGATGATCTTACATTTATAGCTGATAGTGTAGTAGATAAGGATTACCTGGGTGATAAGGAGTGGGCAAAAGAGATCTATCAAGATGCTTTATCTTTGGCTACTTCTATATATGATTTTATATATGTAGCACGTTCAGTTGCTACACCTGAATACCTTGATGATAAAGAGAGTGCAAAAGAGATCTTGGATGCGACAAGAAATATGGTTAATGAAGACGATTTTGATCAACTGCTCCGACTTGGTATCTCTTATGCACTTTATACCCAAGATGGTGAGAGTGCAAAAGAATATATTGTAAAGGCCTTAAATCTTTCTCAACATTTCAATGAATATTTTACAGTATTGAAAAATGTAGCTCAAGCGGATATATCAAAAGATTTTTTTAAAAAGATCATGAAGATTACACTTTTGTCTATGGATGAACAATCTCAAAAAAATCATGTTGCAGATCTTGTGGATGAGTATCTTAAAGATCAAAAGCTTGCTGCATTTTTACGAAAAAATTCTGCTGAAGAGGTTATAAAGCTTTATTCAAAAAAAGATCTAGAAGATCTTAAACTTGAATATGCACAAAAAATCCTTACAAATGAGATAGATCCTAAGGAATTAAGTTTTAAAGAGTTTGCAAAGGTATAGATGGAACTAGAGATACTTTATAGAGATAAATATATCATTGCAGTAAATAAACCAAGTGGGCTGTTAGTACATAAGTCGATGATAGACAGACACGAAAAGCTTTATGCGATGAAGATACTAAGAGATCAGATAGGGCAGTGGGTCTATCCGCTCCATAGACTTGACAAGCCAACTTCTGGAGTACTTTTATTTGCTCTTAGCAGTGAGATAGCAAAAGAGTTCTCTCTCTTGTTTAAGAAGCATAGTTTTCAAAAAAGTTATATAGCAATAGTGCGTGGATATACAGATGAAAAAGGGGTGATAGATCATCCTTTAAAAGAAAAGCTTGACAAGATAAGTGATAAACAAGCCAACAAAAACAAAGAGGCTCAAGAAGCCATAACATATTATGAACGACTTCAAACGGTGGAGCTTGATTTTGCTCTTGGAAGATATGATACTGTTCGTTACTCTTTGGTCAAGCTTTTACCAAAAACAGGAAGAAAACATCAACTTCGCCGTCATATGAAGCATATATCGCATCATATATTGGGTGATACGAAATATGGAAGAGGGGAGCATAATAAACTGATGAGAAAAGAGTTCGGAGTCAATCGGATGTTCCTTCATGCAGATAGTATAGAGTTTAAGCATCCTTTTATATGTAAAGAGATAAAGATAGATGCTCCTATCGATGAAAACTTTGAAAAGATATATAGTTTTTTTGGATGGGAAGAAAGTTTTTAAAATGATTGTATAATTAAAAAAAAGGAGTATATATGACAAGTGTTTTGTTAGAATTTAGTATGTTTCCAACATCAGATGATTGTCGTGAGGGATCAAGTGTTTCCAAGCAGGTAAGCAAAATCATCGATATGATCGATACAAGTGGATATCCATATAGACTTACTCCAATGGGAACGGTTGTTGAGACAACTTCTATAAGAGAAGCTTTGGACTTGATAGAAAAAGCATATAATACACTTGATTGTGAAAGGGTTTATAGTGCTTTAAAGTTTGATATACGAAAAAACAGTACAAACAGACTGAAAACAAAGATAGATTCTGTTGAAAAAGTACTTGGGAAAGAAGTATCAAAATAAAATGCAAAAACGTACAAAGATACTCTTTTTAGAAGATGATACGGTCTTAGCAGAATCCCTTATAGAACTTTTAGAAGATGAAGGCTTTGAGATAGTACATGTAAATGATGGTGAAAGTGTTTTAGATAAAACATATGAAAAAATTTTTGATCTCTATCTCTTTGATGTCAATGTCGATAAGATCAATGGTTTTGAACTACTTTCTTCCCTTAGAGAAAGTAAGGATACAACACCATCTATTTTTTTAACGGCAATGGGGGATATAGCTTCTATTGCTCAAGGATTTGATGTTGGTGCTGATGATTATATAAAAAAACCTTTTGAATTTGAAGAGTTACTTATCCGTATAAAAGCGATATTGAAAAAGAGATATAAAACATACGATACACAGATAGAAGTAGGTGAATTTACTTTTAATGTGGAAAAAGAGGAACTTTACAAACAAAAGAGTTTTATATCCCTTCCTCCAATTGAACTTGTTATTGTAAAAGCTTTGTTTCAAAACCGCACACAAACACTTAGTAAAGATTTTTTGATGGATATCACAGAAAGTTCAAGTGAAGGAGCTTTACGAGTTCATATTAATAAACTGCGAAAGATAGGTCTTCCTATACAAACTGTTAAAGGAGTTGGTTATCGTCTTAGCTGATTATGAAAAAAGAGCATTTTTAAAGTTTTTCTTTACTTACTTTATAAGTGTTGCTGTTTTAATACTTGCTGCTGGGTATTTTTATTTTGAGCAGATGAAGCTTCAGCTTATTAAACAAGAACATTTTTCTCTTATAGAATATGCTAGACATTTAAAAATGGGGCAGACTACAAAAGAGTTTTCAAAAGATTATCATCATCGCTTTGTTATCACAAAACAGCATATAGATATTAAAAACTTTCAACGTGAGGGAAATGAGTTTGTTAAATATATCCCAACAATGGATAAACAGAGGTATTTAGAAGTATTTAAATCTGTCAAACATTATCAACAGACTTTACATGAATTAAAGCTCAATATAATTTTAGTTCAGCTTTTATTACTTGGTGTTTTTGGTATTATTAGTTTTTTATTGGCAAAAAATGCTCTTTCACCACTTCAAAAAGGGATAGAAACACTAGATAAATTTGCTAAAGATTTGATTCATGATTTAAATACACCTGTATCTGCTATGAAGCTAAATCTTACTATACTACAAAAAAATGTTACATGTAAAGAACAAAAAGCATTTTTAAGACTTCAAAAAAGTGTTCAAAGTATTATAGAACTTCAAAAGAGTTTAACTGTTCTGCTGGAAAATAAGACCTTTCAAAAAACACAGATTGATATATGTCGAGTTGTTGAAGATGTTATAGAACTTCAAAAATCGACCTTTTTACATGTAAACTTTCGAAATAATTGTTTTAATTTTAAAGCTGTTACAAATGAAGAAGCATTAAAACAAATACTGCAAAACCTTGTAACCAATGCAGCAAAATACAATAGTAATGAGAATGCTTCTGTGAATATCTATAACAAAGGTAATATTCTATATATAGAAGATAATGGTGATGGTATAGAAGATATTCAAAAAATCTTTACTAGAGAATATAGTATGCAAAATAGTAGTGGTTTAGGTCTTGATATAGTAAAACGATTATGTGATGCTACTTCAATTAAGATTCAAGCAAGGTCTTTACAACAAGGAAGTGTTTTTTCTTTAGAATTTTAAAAAGTAAGAAGGGATTATCCCTCCATACTTTTTGCATCTTCATCTTTTACTGTCCAGATAAATACCAATGGAATAAATAGTAGTGTTAAGAATGTTCCTATAATAAGTCCACCAATAGCAACAGCACCAAGTGGAGCAAGTCGCTCAAGACCGATCGCACTACCAAGAGCAACTGGAAGCATACCAGCTGATGTTGCAAATGCTGTCATAAGTACTGGTCTTGTACGTATCTTGATACTTTCTAACATCGCTTGAGCTTTTGGTAGACCTTCATTCATTTTTTCAAGAGCAAAATGGATAAGCAAAATAGCATTATTTACAATAATACCACTAAGAAGTATAAATCCCATCATAGCAGGCATAGATGTATGATAGTTTAAGATAAGCATCATCCATGAAGCACCGATAACTGTTAATGGGATAGAAAAGATAATCATCAATGGTATTTTCACAGAGTTAAATAATGCAATAAGTGTAAAGAAAATAAGAACGACTGCAAAAGCAATAGCCCCAATCATTCTTGCTGCAGAACTTTTAAATTGTTTTATATCGCCAGTTTGTTCCATTGTAACACCATCAGGAAGGATACTGCCTTCAAATGCTTTTTCAAAATTAGTCATAATATGAGATATAGCTGCTTTTTCTCTAAATCCATAAACATTCAGAGTATATTGAAGACCTTCTCTTGTTATAAGAGATGGTTCTTTGATTTCTTTTAAGATTGCAACACTTTGAAGAGGGATCTTTCCTTTTGGTGTTGTCAGTAAAAATGATTCGACATCTTTGGTTGAATTTCTTTTGTTTTCATCAACCCATATTCTAATATCAAAGTCACTACTATTTTGTAAGTAAAAAGAAGCAACTTTTGCACCACGAATAAAGCTTTGGAGTTGTCTTGCTATTGCTTCTCTTGTCAGGTTATATAGCATAGCTTTTTTCTCATCTATTACAAGATCGTAAACTTTTTTATTTTTTTCCCAAGTTTTTGAAACACTTACAATTCCACCTGTTTTCTTCATCGCTTTTTCAACAATATCACCAGCTTTTGGAAGAATTTCTAAATCATCACTAAAGAGAGTCACATCAAGATTTGCACGGATACTTGCAAGTGCTGTTGCTCCATAGTCAACAACATCAACTTGTTGAACACCGCTAATTGCACTTAGTTTTGTTCGAAGTCTTCTTTCAATATCCCATATAGACTCTTTTCTATGGTATCTATCAACATAGGTTGCAGTAATAGCAATGTGATCTATACCACTTCCACTTCCTATACTAACAACACCTGCCTCACTTCCTATTGCACTTGAGAGATAAAGGAGTTGAGCTTCTTCTTTTATGATTTTATTTGCTTGTTCTACAATTTGACGACTTTTTTCTATAGGAAGATTAGGGTCGACAGTAATGCTGATTTTTGTTGCACCAGTATCCATTGGTGGCATAAGCTCTTGACCAACTGTTGGCATAACACCTTTAACACTTGTAAAGAATAAAAGTAGAAGAAGAACTATATAAACTGTTGCTGCAAATTTATTACGTAATGCCAAGCTTACCGCTGCACTAAAAAAGTTTGCAATTGCACCTGAAAATTTTCCTGTTATTCTTTCAAAAAATGCTTCACTTTTAAGAACAAATGGGTGTTTTATAGTTAAAAGTTTTAATGAAAGTAGGGGAACAGCTGTTATAGAAATAGCATACGATGCTGCAAGTGCTAAAAGAAGTGTTCCTACAAGTGGTTGAAACACAGTTTGTGGATATCCACCAACAAAAAGCATAGGAGCTAGAGCGATCATGGTTGTAATAGTTCCTGAAAGGTCAGCGAACATTATCTCTTTTGTTCCACCATAAACAGCTTTATGTATCTCATCATGGAGTTCTCTATAATGCCTTTCAATGTTTTCCATAACAACAACAGCATCATCGAGTAAAAGACCAAGTGCTAAGATAATTGCAGTAAGGGTTACAACATTGAATTCTATACCAACGATCCACATTAATGCAATGGTTGTCGCATATACAAGAGGGATCGTTACAAGAACAACAAGTACTTGACGGAAACTTGCGAGGAAGAAAAAGACCACTATTGTTGACATTACGATTGCATCACGTAAAGATTCAAACATATTATTTGTACTTTGAACGATTGTGTCTTTTTGTGTATCTGTGATCTCAAAGTTAAGATTTTTATATATTCTTTTAAGTTTATCTATCTCTTTTTGTACAAGATCTATACTTTTAACAACATCTGCATTTTCACTTCTTTGAACGGCAAGTGCTATAGAAGGTGCATTGTCTCCAAAATATTCTGCAGTATTATCATAGTGACCAAAACGAACAGTTGCAATATCTTCTAAAACTATATCTGGAGAAAGAGGTATCTTTTTTAATGCTTCTATCGTATCTTTTTTCCCATTTGTTTTTACAAGATATTTTGAATTTTTACTTGTGATAGAACCTATTGCGAAATCGTTGTCATTTGCTTTTAATATTGCTATGACTCTTGAAATATCAAGTTTATATCGATCAAGTTTATCTTTATCTACGATAATTTCTATCTCTTTTTCATATCCTCCAAAAATATCCACATCAGCAATACCATTGAGTTTAACTAATGTATGTTTGAATTTTGTTTTTGCTAGTTGTCTAATGTCTTCAAGAGGGATTTTCCCATCTTTTGAACTAATAGCATATGTAACTATTGGTGCTGTCGCAGAAGTAATTTGTATGATCTTTGGAGCAAGAACAGAGGATGGGATGTTAGATTTGATTTTATCAAGTGCATTACTTACATCACTTGTAGCAGCTTCAATACTTTTTGAATATTCGAATTCTGCATTGATAACACTTACCTCATCTATTGTAGTTGAATAGACACGACGGATTTTATCTATGGTATAAAGTTCTTCTTCTACAGGAATAGCAACATTCGTTGCGATACTTTTTGCTGAAGCACCTGGCTGAACCATAACAACTGCTACAGTTGGATAGTTTGAGTCAGGAAAGAGTTTTCGATCCATTTTTTGGTAACCAACAAATCCTAAAAAGAGAAAAAGTGATAAAAATGAAAAGATAAAATAGGGTCGATGAAGTAAAATATCGACTATTGAACTTCTTTTTTTCATTCTTTTGCTCCATTTATCATTACTTTATCATAAGTTGGAAGGATAGAAAGCTTTGCTTCAGAACCAGTTGCTACATAATCAGTTGGACATTGATCTATAAGTGCATTATTCTCATCATGAAGTAATACATTTATTTTTCTTGCTTGAAATTTTGAATCTTTATAAACCATTAGATATGTTCCATCTGTTTTATGTAAGAGAGCATTCAGCGGTACACTACATCCTGTGGCACTACTTGTGATAACTTGGATATTTTGAAAAGACTTATTTGCATATGGTAGAGCTTTAAAGGGTTTGACTTCAGCAACTAAAAGGTTGTTTTTAGCATCATCATAGAGTCTATGAACTTTTCCTATGATCTTTGTGTTTAATAGAACATCTTGACCAATAGCAATAGGTTGTAGTGTATCAACAAAAGAGAAAATAAGTTTTTGATCATCACTATTGAGTGTTAGGATCGGTTTTCCAGGAATCGCTAAAGAACCTTCATTCGCAAGTTTTGAGCCGATTACACCGTTAAAAGGGGCTTTTATATTAAGATAACTTAGTAGTGAATAGGTTTGTTTGATCTTTTCTTGAACTGTTTTAAGTGCTGAGATTTTATTTTCTACCATTACTTGAGAATTTTGTAATGCTTCTTTTGAAATAGCTTCTATCTTATAAAGGTTTTCATTTCTTCTAAGGATATCTTTGGCATTTTTAAGGTCACCTTTTAGTGCATTCTCTTGGGCTTTTAAAGAAGCAAGATTAGCTTTAATATCTCTATCATCTAGTGTTATTAGAAGTTGTCCTTTTTTTACTCTATCACTTTCATTAACATATATTTTTTTGATATTTGCACTGAATTTTGAAGCGATAAAAGCACTCTTTGATGATTGTACTTGTGCTAAAAAATCACGAGTCTGATTAATTGTTTGTGTTTTTGGTTTTGTAACACTAACACTATGGATATATACAAGTGGTGATTTGAGTGAAGCTACTTCCTCTTTTTTCTTTTTTAAAAAGATTCCAGCTGCTGCAACAATTACAATTGCAACGACGATCAATATTATTTTTTTCATTATTTTGTTCCCCTTTCAAGTAAATAATCTAAGGCATATTGTGCTTTTAAATAATCATATTTGGCACTAATCTTTTTTGCTTGGAGTAGTTTTGCTTTTGCTTGTGCTAAAAGTAAATCAGTAATAGTTGCAGCATTGTTGTCATATTTTGTTTGTTCTGCTTTTGCGATCTCTATTGCTAAATCGTATTCATTTTGCGCCATTTCATAAGTTGTTTGAGCTAATTCTTTTTTACTCTGGGCAATACGAAGATCTTTTTGGAGTTTAAGTTTGATCTCTTGTGCTTGTGTTGTTGCTATGAGTTTACCAAGTTCCTCTTTTTGAACCATGGCTGACTTGACACCAAAATCATAGATATTCCATTTGAGATGGATACCTGCTTGCCATATCTCTTCAGAGTTCCAGTCTCCTTTTTCTATATAGGTTTTTGCTGAACTGCCAGGTAGAAGAGCAGGTGATGTGTTTGTTGTGGCATTTGGTCCAAAGTTATATCCATAATATGCATTAAAGTCTATTTTTGGATAGTAGGCTGACTTTGCTGTATCTATCTTTTTTGATGCTATGATATCTTGAAGTGCGTAAACTTCATATTTTTGTAGCGAAGTAAGATTTGGTACTGTTTCTGTCTTGTCTTCAAAAATGACATTAATATTTTCTGCTTTATCAAACTCTTCACCACCAATAAGTTGACGAAGTGTAGCTTTTAAAATATCAATATTAGATTTTATCTTTTCTTCAACTGATAGACTTGTGAGATAAGAGTTTTTTGCTTTGAGCATATCAAGTTTTGAACGTTTTCCTAGTTCATAAGCACTTTTTATCTGTTTATACAGTTTTTTTTGAGAATCACTAAAAAGTTTTTGTGCTTTGAGTTGGTCCTGTAACGATAATAGTGATACATAAATACTTCGAACATTATAGATAAGTTCTTCTTTTGCAAGATTTTCTTTTATAGAAACACTTTTATGTTGAATATCAGATATTTCAACCGATCTTTTTTGTGCAAATCCATTAAAAAGTATTACATTGTAGGATATACCACCACTGATTAGATCTTGTGTTGAAGGTATTTGATAAGCACCATCTTGCGAACCAACTATATCCATTGGTGTTAGAGGTGCAAGTGTACGAGCTAGATTATAATGATCATATCCAGCGGTTAAGTTGAGCTGACCATAGTTTTGCATTTTTTTTGATTTTTTAATCGCTTCACTTTGTTTTTTTTGATATGAAACTGTTTTGAGAGTGTTGTTGTTTGCAAGCGCTTTTTCAATTGTTTCTTCCAAACTCATACCAAAAAGACATGATGAAGCTGCTAAAGAAAGCAATAGCAGTTTTTTCATCGAGAAAGTATCCTTTTGTTTTTTAAGTGGATTGTACTAAAGGTACATTAGCTTAACGTTAAGAGTTGTATTAACGATTAGCTAATATTGAAGAGGTATTATTTTACAATTAGATTTAAAAGGTGGTATTATGAAAATTATAAGTTTAAGTATTATAGGTTTAGTTTTAAGTGGAACTCTATTTGCAGAAGATGCAATGACACTTATGAAAGACAATGGATGTTTTTCATGTCATGCAATAGCAAGTAAAAAAGCAGCTCCTGCATTTGCAGGTATAGGAAAGAGAAATAAGCGTTTTGAAGGGGAAAATGCACGTTATGTGATTATAAACTCTATTAAAAATGGTTCAAAAGGGAAATATCCACATTTTAGTGATATGGAGATGCCTTCATATACGAACTTTTCTCAAGAAGAACTTGAAACTATCGCAGATTTTATCTTGGCGCAGTCTTCAAAGGCCAAAGGTCATGGTGGTAATTGCGGTGGCGGTAAAGGTCAAGGTCGTGGTATGGGTATGATGGGAGGGATGAGATAATGAACTATCCTTCTTTTTTCGATGATGTACCTACTATCAAACTTTATGATGATTTAAGTCAGTTTTTGGGTGTCAATGAAGATGGTATTTTAGAGGTCAGTTATCTTGATATCGTTAAAACTGCAGGACATAGCTGTGCTACGGTTGCTGGAGCATATCTTATTGCGCAAAAAGGACTTGAAGCACTTTTTGGTGATGAATTACCAAAGCGAGGCTATATCAAAGTAGAACTTCAAAAAGCTCCAACAGATGATAATGCTGGAGTAGTAGGGTGCGTGCTTTCAAATATCACAGGAGCTACGAGTGATTTTGGTTTTGGTGGGATTCCTACTGGAAAGTTCAGAAGAAGGGATCTTTTGTTCTTTGAAGCCGATATAGATGCAGATGTATGTTTTACACGAACCGATACGGATGAAAAAGTATATGTTAAATATATGCCTAAAAAAGTGGTTAACCCTATGGAGATACTTATGAGTGCCATCAAGCCAGATGCAAAAGAAGAAGATATTAAAAGTTTTCCTCACCGTTTCCAAGAGATGGTAAAGACCGTATTTGAGCATAGTGATGAGGTGATATCGATCACCAAAGGGTAAGAAAATGAAAAAAATATATCTTACATTAGGGCTTCTTGCCTTACCTCTTGTAGCTGAACAACTTTCTTTAGATGAATGTATAGAAAAAACACTTAAGAACCATCCAGATATTAAAACTTTCGAACTTAAAGTAAAGCAGTCAAAAAGTGCGTATAAGTCAGAATTTTCTGCGTATTTACCACAGGTGAATATCTCGGCAAACTATAATGTAGTCCAAACATATGTTTTTCCACAAAATGGAGAATTTCATACGGTTGATGATGATGGATGGAGTGCCGGAGCATATCTCAAACAAAAGATATATGATTTTTCTTTAACTTCCTCAAAAGTTGAGGCTTCAAAGTTAGATGAATCTATATCGAATCTTTCGCTTCAAGAACTTAAAGCATTCATGGTATATAAAGTGGCATCACTGTATGAGCTTATGGTAGTAGAAAAAGAAGCGGTTATTGTGCGTCAAAAAGATTTAGAGACCAAAGAAGCTTACTATGAACAAGCTGTAGCATTGATGCAACAAGGGCTTAAAACACAAGCAGATGCAAGCCGGTTTTTATCTTCGGTATATATTGCCAAAGACAACCTTCAAAGTGCAAAAACAGCGTATGAAAAAGCAAAAACAACACTTGCTTTGTATATGGGTGAGAAGATAGATGAAAATGTTACATTAGATAAATCTGTACTAAAAACTACTTTGAAAAATAGAAAAAATATTCAACAGGATGTTCTTGCTAGTAACTATGCACTTACAATAACATCAGAAAATATTGAAAAAAATATATTATTACATAAAGCAAAGAAGGCTTCACACTACGGCTCTATTGATGCAGTAGCATCTTATACCCATCTTGATACGCTTAATTCTTATGATGCAAAAAATGCCGGAGTTGTTTTAAGTATCCCCCTTTACAGTGGTGGAAAGATCAGTGCAGAAGCACAAAAGGCAAAGATATCAGCTCAAATAGCACAACAACAATACGCTTCAAAGGAGCTTGAGCTTAAAGAAAAAGTGAGTTCATTGTTGCTTGATATTAAACAATATGATAAAACCATAGAAGCAAAAAAAGCACAACTTGATGCTGCTGAGGCAACAAAAGCAGTGCTTGATGGGCGTTATAAAGAGGGGTTAAGTACATATATAGAAGTACTTGATGCAACAAGTATGGTCTTAAATGCGAAACTTGGACTGCTTCAGGCGTATTATCTACGTTCACAAGCAATTCATAATATAGAGTATCTCAAAGGAAAGATTCAATGAAGTCATTATATAAGATTCTCATCGGTGTAGTACTTATCGGTGTGATAGCAGTTGTGTTTTATAATAAAGTGTATATCCCAAAAACTACCTATAAAACAGTACAAACAAAAAAAGAAGATATTGCTTTGGGTGTTTTTGGTATCGGTGAAGTGGGTGCAAAAACCATCTACAATGTTACAGCCGGAGTAAGTGCGAAAGTGTTGTTCTTAGGAGCAGATGAAGGGGAATGGGTAAAAAAGGGGCAAGTGTTAGCGAAGTTTGACAGTGTTGATCTGCCGGTTTTGCTCCAACAAAGCAAAATAGCGGTACAAAAAGCTCGTAGTGAACTTATAGCGCTCCAAAAAGAGCTCCAAAGTCTGCAATCCCAAAAACATTTGGCACAGATCACTTATGAGCGTTATGCAAAACTCAAAAAACAATCTTTCGCTTCACAATCAGAATACGACAAAGCAAAAGCGGATCTTCAAGTGATCAACGCACAATTAGCAGCAACCAAAGCACATATAGAATCCTCAAAAACGGAAGTAAAACGGGTAGCAAAAACGGTCGATGCGTTAGAGGAAAAACTCGTAAGATACACAGTGTATGCTCCGATAAACGGATATGTGATCGCGAAAAAAGCTGAAATATCCCAAGCACTTTTGCCAACACAAACACTCTTTGAGATCGTCTCACCAAAAGATGTATGGATTAAAGCATATGTGGATGAGCGTATAAGTGGTGATATTAAAGAGGGACAAAACGCTACTATCACACTTCGATCAAGTAAACAAAAATACCAAGGGTATGTTGCACGAATCGCACCACAAAGTGATGCCATAACACAAGAGAGGGAGATAGATGTAGCGTTTAAAGAACTTCCTATACCGTTTTACATCAATGAACAAGCTGAAGTGAACGTCAAAACAAAACTTTTAAACGGTGTGATAACAGCTCCGGCAAAAGCACTTGTTTATAAACAAGAAAAAACGTATATCTGGATCAAACAAGGTGATAAAGCACACCTCCAAGGAGTTCGTCTCCTTGGTATAAGTGGTGAGAAAGCAGCCCTTAGTGGGATCAATGAGGGCGTGAGCGTGCTTCTTGCATCAACAAAGAACAAGCCTCTTAGTGAGGGGATGAGAGTTCACTGATGATAAATCTTGCACAAAAAGATATAGCCCATACATTTGGAAAATTTATAGTTACTGCTATGGGTGTTGGGATGCTTCTTGGGATCGTTTTGATCATGATGGGAGTGTATCGTGGGATGATCGTTGATGCCGAGGTACTTTTGGATGATCTTAGTGTGGATCTATGGATCGTTCAAGAAGGTACACTTGGACCTTTTGCGGAGTCTTCGCGTATCCATGAAGATCTCAAAGACACTATCCATGCTATAGAAGGGGTTGCAAAAACAGCGGCTCTTACATTTCAAAACATTCAAGTACCCGTTCATGGGCAAAAGGTACGTGTTGTTGCGGTTGGATACGATCCTTTTGGAGATCTACATGTAATCAATCCCAAACGACTTGTAGCTGGAAGAGTATTGCAAAAAAGTCACTATGAAATAGTTGTCAATGAAAAACTAGGACTTACACTTGGAGAAAAAGTCCTTTTGGGTCGTAACTATTATACGGTTGTAGGGATCGTTCGAGGTGCGGTTTCTTCAGGTGGAGATCTGCTTGTGTATATCAGTCTGAAAGATGCACAAGAGTTGCAATTTTTGTATGCGAATGCACGGATACGAAACGATAGAGCACGAGGGATCAAAAGTGTAAACTCTCATATGATCAATACGGTTGTTGCAAAGCTCAAATCCGGTTACGAGCCACAACAACTTCAGGAGTATATCAGCCGTTTTAAGCATAAAAGTGTCTACACAAACACACAACAAAAAGAGATCCTTACAAAAAACCTTATAGAGAGAGCTTCTAAACAGATAGGGCTTTTTACTGCCATTTTGGTTGTGGTTTCAACGATTATCATCGCACTTATCATCTATACGATGACGTTAGAGAAGATGAAAGAGATCTCTATTATGAAGCTTTTAGGGATACCAAATTCACTTATTATTAAGATGATCGTACAAGAGACCGTTTTGCTTGGCTTTTTGGCATTTATCTTTGGAAATGTATTTGCACACCTTATATATACAAAATTCCCAAAACGGGTAGTTCTTGAGATTCCAGATGCATGGATGCTATTTTTAGTAGTTTTAGCAGCTTCTATACTTTCTTCTTTTATTGGAGTGAAAAAAGTGATAAGTGCTGATCCATCAGCAGCGATCGGGGGATAAGATGGAAAGTAAACAAAGTATAAAGGTGCAAAACCTAGTCAAACATTTTGGAGAAGGTGAAAACCTTGTTCGTGTAATAGAAGGAGCAAATTTTCAAGTTGATAAAGGGGAACTTGTTGCACTTATTGCTCCAAGTGGTGCAGGGAAAACGACATTGTTGATGATGATAGGATGTGTAGAAGAACCAACAAGTGGAACGATATGGTTAGGGGATGAAAAGGTATATGATAATAAATGGCTTACAAAAGAGACACGTAAGATAAGGCGTGAGAAGATAGGGTTTATCTTTCAAGCACACTATCTTATTCCCTTTTTAAATGTGATAGAAAATGTTACACTTGTCTCACAAGTAAACGGTACCCCAAAAGAAGAAGCTGAAAAAAAAGCGATGGAACTTTTGGAGTATTTTGATATAGGAGATAAAGCACATGCAATGCCATCAGAACTCTCTGGTGGACAAAATCAACGTGTTGCGATCGCAAGAGCTTTAGCAAACGAACCTGAAATTATCTTAGCTGATGAACCAACAGCTGCACTTGATATGGAACGCTCTGTTGCAGTTGTAAAGATGCTTAAAAAAATAGCTATAGAACAAGATGTAGCAGTGATTATGGTTACACATGATGAAGCGATGTTGCCACTATGTGATAGGATATTAAAGATAGAAAATAAAAAAGTTGTTTCCAAACCAGTACCAAAAGAGGAGGTTGGAGTTTTATAATATTAACATTGTGCTAATGTTTCTATGGCACTATTAGATTGTGGTAATAAAGGAATGATTTTTGCTTGTTACCAAAGATTTTTAAAAGGACCTGCCATGAATGTAAATGGAGCTAACAACACCCAGCAAATGCAACAAATGCAAATGCAAATGAGAAAAATGGACGGCTCAGGTGGTGGACAAGGTCAAGGAGGAATGAGAGATATAATGCAGAGTCTCTCAAATGAAGATAGAACAACTTTAAAAGAACAAATGAGTTCTATGAGTATGGAAGATCGTCAATCGATGATCTCTCAGATGAAACAAGTTGACTCTACTTCTATGACATCTGAAGAATATGCACAATCTCTTTTAGATATACTTAATCAAGATCAAGAGACTGCAACTACTTCTGCTTCATCTTCTGCAGCATATAACTTTTCAGTATATGCCTAATTTATAAGATGACACTTTTTTTGTGTCATCTTCTTTTTTAACACTTATGTAACACTACTTTATTACACTTTCATAAAATTTATTGTGAAGGTATAGGATATGAATAAAATAATCTCTTTATCTCTTGTAGCAACAACTTTACTTGTTGCGCAGAGTTTCGAACTAGAACCAGTAAGTGTTACTGCTACAGGTATAGAAGAAAAAGTATTAAAACAGCCAGTTAGTGTTTCAACAAAAGGTGAAAGTGAGATCGAACTTGATGAAGTGATCTTTCAAAAGGATCTCCTTAACTCTTTAAGCGGTGTTCGTATAGAGCAAACTGGCTCGGTTATAGGGCATATGACATCGATCCGCATGCCGATCAATACTGGACCGTATTATCTTTTTATGCAAGATGGCATACCAGTACAAAGTTCAGGTTTTTTCAACCATAACGGTTTAGCATATACAACATTTCAAACAGCAACAAACGTAGAGGTTCTTAAGGGTGCCGGAAGTGCTCTTTATGGTTCTGATGCAGTTGCAGCTGTTGTGAATGTTCAATCTTTAAAAGCTCCTGCGAAACAAAAAGAGATAGTTATTCGTGGTATGGGTGGTAGTTATGGATATGGAAGTGGATTTTTAAGTGTTAGTGATAGTGATGAAAAAAGTGGATATAGAGCAAATGTAAACTATATGCATAGTAATGGTTGGAGAGATCATACGGAGACTGATCGTTTTGAAGCAAATGTTCGATATGACCAGACAATCAATGATGATAATGATATAAAGGTAATGTTTAACATTTCTTCAACAGATGCTGAGCAAGCTGATAGTTTTAATGATTATGAAAATATTGAAGATCAATCAACAAAAGCAAGTGATGATGATGCATATTTTACTGCACTGGAAAAAACAGATGTTACACGTCAGTTTGACTATGCAAGACTTAGTTTAGAGTGGGTGAATTATGCTTTTAATGATATTGAAGTAACTTTAACACCATATCTTCGTTATAATCGTAATCAATATGTGGCTACATGGGAAAGTAATCTTCCTAGTAATGATAACAAACTTTATACTTTTGGTTTAAATAATAGAAATACCTATGAAGCAAGATGGGGAAAAGTTGTTTTTGGGTTTGATAGTGAATATACACAATCTTCACTACAATATACACAAGATTTTGATATTACAACAAGTGGCTGGAAACCAAAAACTTATACAGCAGGTCCACTTTATGACTATGATGTGGACTATTATGCGATTGCACCATATATGAGTGCAGATTATTTCATCACAAAAGCGTTTATGCTTCGTGCTGGCCTTCGATATGATTATAATAGATTTGAGTATACAAATAATCTTCAAGACAATTCAACTGATCCATCAGGAACTTATTATCGTATAGCTGATAGAAGTGATAATTTTAGTCATCTTAGTCCAAAGATAGCACTATCATATATACCAACACAAAATGACAATATATACTTAAGATATGCAAATGGATTTAGAATTCCTCAAGCAAGTAGGCTTTATTCTGTAAAAGTTGGTTACGAAGCAGTATCTCTTGATCCTGAAACAACAAATACATATGAGTTAGGGTATAAACATCAGTTTGATAAGAAAGGGATTTTTGAATTAGCTCTTTATTATATGACGATAGATGATACTATTACTCGTTATGAGGATGATAATGGTATCCGTTATTATGATAATGGTCAGAAAACTATCCATCAAGGTATTGAAACAACAGTTGATTATGCTTTTACGAATGAGTATATGGTACATGTAGCGTACTCATATTCGGAACATACATATGATAATGATCCAGTATATGGTGACAATGAGATAGCACAAGCACCGAATCATTTGGCAAATGTTCGTTTGGTTTGGAGTCCAGAGTTTGTTGCTGGTCTTCGTGTAATGCCTGAATGGCAGTATGTCGGAAGTTATTGGATGGATGATGAACATACTCATGAGTATGATGGATATAGTATAGGGAATCTAAAAGTAGATTATGCTTATAGTAAGTCTTTACGTTTATTTGGAAAAGTAACAAACATCACAGATGAAGCGTACGCAGTTACTGCACGATATGCGTATAGAAAAACAGATTATACACCAGGGGATCCAAGAAGTTTTTATGCAGGGTTGGAATATAGATGGTAAAAATGCATACACTTCATAAGTTTGCAGGGATAAGTAGTGGAGTTTTTCTACTTATCCTGGCTATAAGTGGTTTTGTTTTAGATCATGATTATTGGCGATCTTTCTATAAGCAGGTACATACTACAGATCAAGTTTTATTAGAAAAAGAGAAAAGACTTTTTAATGCTATTGCAATAAAAAATGATCATGTTGTCGTAGGTGCAATGCAAGGTGTTTTTGAAAAAGACAAGGATCATTCTTTTTCCAAAACATTTTCTGGTATCACTACAAAGGTCTTTCCTTATAAAGAGAGCTTTTTATTAGTAACTGATGATGGTATATATAAAAAAATAAATACTAAATGGATCCCTTATGGGCTTCAAGGACATATTTTAACAACAGCAAGTTTATATAACGATACACTTATTGCAGTTGAAGAGAAGAAAATTATTCTTATATATGATCTTAAAGAGAAAAAACTCATCAAAAAAACAACGATAGATCTTCCTGAACTTGAATTACAAGAAGATATAAAATTATCAAGATTTATACGGGACCTTCACTATGGAAGGGGGATATTTGAAAATTCTATTTCATTATTATTGAATGATTATGCAACGTTAGTTCTGATTTTTTTAAGTCTGAGTGGATATTTCATATGGTATAGGATTCATCAAAGAAAAAGTGGTAAACTCATACGTAAACTCATTAAGCTTCATTCAAATGTATTTATTTTATTTGCATCGATATTTTTAATGATTTTAGCTATTACCGGTATATTTTTAGATCATTCAAAAGCATTTGCTCCATTTTTAAAGAGTACAACTGTTCCTTCAAGTTTTTTGCCTCCAGTATATCATTCGTTAAAAGAGGATATATGGAGTATAGATTATGATGGTGAACGTTATCGTATTGGAAATCGATTTGGTGTTTATGGAAGTGATGATCTGAAATGTTGGGAACTTGAAAATAGGGGATTCGCATATAGGTTTGTTCGTAAAAATGATACTTTATATATTTCTGGGATGGGTGCACCAAATAGAATACTTAAAGATAGTACTTATACTATTTATAAATACTCTCCACACATGTTCAAAGATATCTTTAAAGTAGATGGGATAACATATTTTTTAACATCCACTACTCAATGTTATTTACCTGAACTGAACTCAATCTCTTTATATACATTATTCTTATCACTTCATGATGGAAGTTTTTTTGCATCATGGTGGATATGGATTAATGATTTTGCTGCAGTTATGTTGATCATACTTATTATAAGCGGGACATATAGATGGTGGCATAAAAAAAGAAGATAGTTTAATATGATATAATCCTTGATCGTTATAGATCTTGGAGGTTATATCTAGTAAATGTTAAAAAAGATCAAGAAAATTTCAAAACATCTTTCAAAAGGTTTAAAACAAGAACTTAAAGAAACTATTGATATCCCTAAGCATATAAAACAAAAAGAATATAAAAAAGCAGTTGAACAGGTTGGAGATATTGGTAAAATGACATTTTTATCGTTCTTATGGATACTGCCTGGGGGAGGGATATTAAGTGGATTACTTGTTAAAGTATCTAGGAAAATTAGACCTAGTGCATTCAGGGATAGTAATACACAAGATAAATGCTCGTAACTAAATAGTATCTTTTAAGTTCGCGTAAATAAGTAACAAAATAATATTTTTTTCTAATTTTATATATCAATATATAGTATAGATGACTATAATGTTACAAATCTTTTGGAGTACGACATGGAAGCAGTTGAAGAAAAAAAACTCAATCGTAGAGAAACATATAAAGCAAGATTAAAGCCGTATGATTATTTTATTCAAGAATTTGATACGATCGACTTTGAAAATTTAGGTGAAGGTGATCGATATTACCTTCAAGATTTCGGTATTTTCAATACAGAATTTTTAGAAGATGAATTCACTATACGTATACGGGTTGCAGGTGGAAGAATAGATCTTGAAGATTTCATGGAGCTTGCAAAAATTGTAAAAGAGTATGATCTAACTATTGTCTTAACTGCACGTTGTGGTATTCAACTTCATGATGTATATAGTGATGATGTCCTTGAAATATGGAAACGTGTCAACCAACTTAAAAGTGTAACCACATGGCAAAGTTTTGGAGATAATGTTAGAAATATTGTTACAGATGTCTATGATGGAAAGATTGATGATTCTTACATTGAATGTTATCCAATCATCAAACAGATGCAAGATTATATTGTTAAAAATCCAAAATATGTTGGTATGCTTCCTCGTCGTGTTTCTATAGGAATATCTGGAAACGAAACAAATATAACATCTTTTTTCGCAAACGATATCTATTTTGCATTAGCTATAAAAAATAGTGAATATGGCTTTAATGTTTATATGGGTGGAAAAAATACAGAAACAGCACAAGATGCGGATATTTTCTTACATGTAAATGATGTTTTTGATTTTTATAAAGCATTTTTAGAAACCTTTTATAATCATGGTTCACGATATAGTAGAAGTAAGACAAGATTGTTTTACTTTATAGAAGAACATGGTATGGAACATTTAAAATCTCTTATACAAAACTATTTTGGTAAAGAGTTTGAAAGTGCAGGGGAACTTCGACTTAAAAAAGGTGGATTTTCAGAGTTTAGAGAATTAAAAGATAGCTCTTATGCGTATTGTTATCAAACAAATTTTTCTAAACTTGATGCAGAAGAGATGTTTCAAATAGCAAGTTTTGCTCAAGAGCATGGAAATGAAGTGCGTTTTGGAATGGATCAAAATATTTATATTTTTGGTTTAAAAGAACCTAAAGCACCTTTCCCACCAAAAGCCAATAGTTCAACAGTTGTTGCATGTGCGGGTAACCTTTGTCCATATGCAGTATGGAGTATTAAAGGAGAAACTGAGTATCTTCCATTAGATCTTATACAACAACACTCTATTTATGTTGGTTTTAGTGGATGTGCAAAAGGGTGTGGACGCCATCGACATACCGATATAGGGCTTATTGGTCTTAAAACAAACAACTTTGGTGATGTTGAAGGAGGGTGTAGGATCTTTTTAGGGGCTCAACATAGTTTCGGGAAATCTGTTTCTCAAGAACTATTTTCAATGGTACCATTTCCTCATCTAAATGAAGTTGTTACACTTATCATTAATTTATATTTACAACATGACTATACAGATTTTGAAGAATATGCAAAAGAGATACTGGCAAATTATTCAAATCGTTTTTGGGCATTATGGCATTTAGCAAACTTTGAACAAAAAACAACCATACCACTTCCAAAACAAAACCATAAACTTTCACTAGAAGAAGAAAAGCAACTTTTGTTTAAAACTTTTGAGAACTTTGAGCTTGTTGAAGATGACTTTTTCAAGACCATAAGTAAAAAAGTAAAAGAACTTTGGACAATAGGTGATGTTGATGCACACTATAAACCACCTATTAATAGGGTAGTACATAGATAGTTTTTTAAAATAAAAAGAGCTTTAATGCTTTTTTTATTTTCTATAGATAATACTTTTTCTGCTTTCTTCCCTTTTGTTGATTTTTTTCAAATTTGATAGTATATATATTTAAGATTTAGATGTTAATGTTTGTTTAATCTATAAGATGTACTATAATGGTATAGAATTGTTTGTTTGAGTAAACAAAAAGGAAAAATTTGAAATTTATTTTGATATTTGTTATATCTATTTCTATGCTTTATGGAGAAGCTTTAATTCAGCCTATTGAAGAAATAAAAAATATAAATTATAAAAAAGCAGAGTTAGGGCAAGCTTTGTTCTTTGATCCTTCTTTATCAAAAGATAAGACCATTAGTTGTGCGAGCTGTCATAAAACGGAACACGGTTGGGCAGATGATAAACGGATCTCAATTGGAGTATATGGCAGAAAAGGAAAAATAAATTCTCCTACAGTGCTTAATGCTATTTATAATTTTAAACAATTTTGGAATGGTCGTGTTGATACATTATATCAACAAGCAAGTGGTCCTTTACATCAAAGTTTTGAAATGGATATAGATAAAGATACACTCCAGGAGCGTTTAAATCACAACTTAACCTATAAAGCAATGTTTAAAGAGATCTATCACAAAGATGTTATTGTTTATAAAGATATTATAGACGCTATTGTTGAATTTGAAAAAACACTTACTACACCAGATTCTAAATTTGATCGTTATTTAAAACATGAGATATCTTTAAGCCCATTGGAGAAAAAAGGTTATACTCTGTTTAAAATGTATGGTTGTATTACTTGTCATAATGGTATAAATGTTGGAGGAAATTCATTTCAAAAGATAGGTATAGTTATAAACTATAAAGATTGTTTTTTAGACCGATATGAAGTAACAAAAAAACCATTTGATAAATGTGTATATAAAGTACCATCTTTAAGGAATATTTCTAAAACAGCTCCTTATTTCCATGATGGAAGAGCTCGTACTTTAAAAGATGCCATTTCGATTATGGCTCTTCATAATCTTGGATTTGAGATAGAAGAAGGTGATCTTAAAGCGATAGAAGCATTTTTGAAAACTTTAGATGCAGATTTAACACAAAAAGAGAATAAATGATGGGAATACGTTGTTTAGTGAAAATTCTATTAGTTGTAGGAGTTGCTGCTTTAGTGATCTATAAACTAAATGATTTTAGTTCAAAATCAAAATCATTTTTCGTTGAAAAGAACAAGATTGTTAAAGAGATAGATGATACTAAACATAGTGAGATCAAGCTCAATTATATAGTTTCAGCATCAAGTTTATATCTTTATAAAAGCAATGATGCAATAGTCAATGCTATTAAAATGCTTGATAATGATCTAAAAATTCTTTTAGAAAATAGATACTTTCAAAAAGAATATCCAGAGATTTATGCAAAAATAAAAAATTATCAATACTTAATAAAACAAAAAGTAGATAATGTTTATGAATTTCAAATCTATAGTTCTGCTATAAAAAACTCTACAATGTATCTTTCTATGTTATTAAAGCAGTTTTCAGCAAAAAAAACATATAAACCACCTATGTATAAAAAGAAACTAGTAGAAGCGATCTCTACTATCTTTTTGAGTAAGAATTCTATAGATAAGGATCTTGTAAAAGATATAGATTTGGAATATTTTCAAACTGTTCAATTACCAAATGATACGTTAAAACGTTTTAATAAGATGTTTACAGCACATTTAAAAATATTCAAAAACTATTATCCTAAGTATAATGCATTATTATTGCATATTTTAGATCCAAAGACAGAAGCGATCTTAACAAAAGCTGATGAAGATATCTATGCTTCAGCAAAAGCAAAGTTAGATAATATTCAAACTACACTTTATATGTTGATAGGATTTATTGTATCTTTTACTATTATGGTCGTTATATTGATAATAAAAAGCGAAAAAGAAAATCATCAGCTCAATATTTTGACTAATAGACTTCAGGAAAATATGAGATTAGATTCATTAACAAAGCTTTATAATCGTTTTAAATATGATGAGGATATTCATAATGAAAAGTTTTATGGCTTTTATCTTGTCAATATTGATAAATTTAAGTATATTAATGATTATTATGGAACAAAAATTGGTGATAAAGTTTTACAAAAAGTAGCGTTGATTTTAAAAAGTATTATTCAAGATTATCCAGAGTTAAAACTGTATAGACTTGGTGCAGATGATTTTGGGATTTTAACTTCACGATCAGTAGATTTTCAATTAGAGTTAAAAATATTTGAATATTTTGAAAAACATGAGATAAATGTAGGAGAATTTCAGTTCAAGATTAGTATCAGTATAGCATATAGTGAAGAAACACCATATTTTGAAAAGGCAAATATTGCATTAAAAAGGATAAAGAACTCTTCACGTATAAAGTTTTTAGTATATTCCAAAGAGATTGATAATAAAGAACAAATTCTTCAAAATATTGAAAAAACAAAAATTCTTTATAATGCATTAAAAGAAAAAAAAGTTATTCCATACTTTCAAGGGATAGCAGATGTTAAAACAGGTAAAATCGTAAAATATGAAGTCCTTTCACGTGTTGAAAGAGAAAATGGTCAAGTAGAATCGATTTTTCCTTATTTACAAATCGCTAAAGACAATAAATTGTATTCTCAGATCACGAAAAATGTCCTTTTACAAAGTGTAGAGATTTTTAAAGAGAATAAAATCCCATTTAATATTAACTTTTCTATTGAAGATATCATGGATGAATCTATTATCAATATCTTGGATGATATCATTGAAAATGATCCTGAAGTTATCAAATGTATCACATTTGAAATATTAGAAAGTGAATCAATTCATGATTATAGTATTATTAAAAACTTTATAACTAATATGAAAAAGGTTGGTGCAAAGGTTGCTATAGATGATTTTGGAAGTGGATACTCTAATTTTGAACATATTATAAATCTTGATATTGATTTTATTAAAATAGATGGAAGCTTGATTAAAAATATTGCAATAGATAAAAACTCTTTCAATATTGTGAGTTTGATCAATAGTTTTGCAAAAAAAAGTGGTATTATGACAGTTGCTGAATTTGTAGAAGATGAACAAATCTATAATACATTAAAAATAATAGGTATAGACTATGCTCAGGGGTATTATTTTGCAAAGCCAACAAAAAAAATATTATCTTAGAATATATAAAAAATAAATCTCTATTAAATTAAAGAAAAATTTTCCGATATAGTATGGTATAATAAGACTAAAAAACCAAAAGAATAATACTATGTATACTCTAGATGATATAGAAAAACTTATAACGGTTACGAAAAAGTTGACTCTGCTTTATGTTGAAGATAACCCTGAAGCAAGAGAAACAACGCTTATGGTGTTTGAAGAATTTTTTGACAATATCATAGTAGCGACAAATGGTGAAGAAGGATTAGAAAAATTTAAAGCCAATGATGTAGATTTTATTATCACTGATATTAATATGCCAAAACTAAATGGTTTGGATATGATCAGTGAGATACGTAGAATAGATGAAAAAGTGTTGATCTTTGTCCTTTCTGCATATAATGAATCTGGTTTTTTTATAGAAAGTATCAAGTTAGGAGTTGAAGGGTATCTACTTAAACCGATAGAGATGGATCAATTCATCGGTATTTTTAATAAAGTTGTAACAAAGTTAGAGTTGATGGAAGAAGCTCAAACATATTTACATTTTTTAAAAGAATATGAAGATCTGACAAATAGTAGTGCGATTGTTACAAAAGCTGATATAAATGGAAGAATCACATTTGTAAATGATAAATTTTGTAGTGTGACTGGGTATTCACGTGATGAACTACTTGGGCAAAGTCATCGAATAATACAACATCCTGATGTTGATAAAGAGCTTTACTATAATATTTGGATGACAGTAACTCAGAAAAAGAAGTTATGGAGTGGTATAGTTAAAATCCTTTCCAAAAATGGTAAAAATCTTTATATGGATACAACTATAAAACCATTGTTAGATAGTAATGGTAATCTTATAGAGTATATCGCTTTGTTAAAAGATATTACTGATATTATGAATCCTAAAAAACAACTCAGTGATACTATTAAAAACCTTCAAAATCCTCTTGTTATCTATATGAAACTAGAAGAATATGATGTTTTAGAGGAACTTTATGATACCGATACAGTTGAAATGATTCAAGAAAGAATCACAAAATATTTACAAAAAGCGATCCAAGATGTTTGTCATTTTGAAAAGGTATTTCAACTTGGTAATGGTGAATATGCAGTCGCACAAGAAAAAGAGATCTGTATAGGAAATGACAAAGAAGGTTTTTTAAAGAGACTTTTTTCATTTCAGGAAAAAGTACGTAATGATAAAGTAGATATTGGTGAGATAGATTATGATATGGCTATCATGATTAGTGTGTCATATGAGTCTCAAAAAGTTTTAGAAAGTGCAATGCTTGGTATCAAAAAACTTTTAAAAGAAAAGGGTGAGTTTATTATTGCAAACGATCTTGCAAGGCAAGAACATCAATCTGCACAAGAAAATATTAAAAAAGTTTCAATGATTAAAAAAGCTATAGAAACTCAAAAAATCATATCTTATTTTCAACCAATCATCAATAATCAAACAAAAAAGATTGAAAAGTATGAATCATTGGTAAGGCTTGTTAATAACAATAATATATTAACACCATTTCATTTTTTAGATATTGCAAAGAAGAGTAAATATTATCCTCATATAACAGATATTGTTCTAGAACACTCATTTGAAGCACTTAAACACACTGACCGAGAGATCTCTATAAATCTTTCTGCAATCGATATAGAAAATGAACGTACACGTAATACAATCTTGAAACTTCTAAAAGATCATAAAGACGAAAGTTCTCGGCTTGTTTTTGAACTATTAGAAGATGAAAGTGTTAAAAGCTTTGATCTTATAAGAGAGTTTATCGTTACTATAAAAGACTTTGGTGTTCAAGTGGCTATCGATGATTTTGGTGCAGGGTATAGTAATTTTGAGCGTTTGGTTGATTTCTCACCAGATATCTTAAAAATTGATGGAAGTTTGACAAAAGGGATAACAACAAATAGTTATTCACTGTCAGTGGTAAAAACGATAGTAACTTTTGCTAAGGAGCAAAATATTAAAACTGTTGCCGAATTTGTTGAAAATGAAGAGATATATAATACACTTTTAGAGTTAGGTGTGGATTATTCTCAAGGTTATTTCTTTGGTAAACCACAACCTTTAGAAAAAGCTGGTATAGATGGATAAGAAATATAAAGATTTTAGTCAAGATCTACGACAAAAATTTCTTCTAATTGGTATTGTACCAATGTTGGTTGTTTCAGCATTTTTATTTGCTAAGATTTATTTTATTTTTGAAGATATAAGTATAAAATCACATGAAAGAGTATTAAAAGATATACACTTTTATATAGATCAACTTCTTGAAGAGATAGATGATGAAACTTCATTTATGCAAAAAAATTTTCAAAAGATTAATTTGGAACGTTTTATAAAATCTAATGATGAGATAGAAACTTTAACAGTTTTTGATAGAAAAACAGGAGAAGTGATAAGTATTGTTTCTGATTTTTCTGTAACTCCTGAACAAAAAAAGAAGTATCTTCAAGAAAATTCATATGAAAAATATAAAGATGTAAATAAATCACAGTTCTATACGATGCATTATTCTATAAATGGTGTGTCTAAAACAATCTCTTATGTTATCCCGACGAAAGATTATCTTTTTGCTTTTGATGTTAATCTTAGCATTTTAAAAGATTTTATAGATTATGTGAGAAAAAGCGTTGATTATAAAATACTGATCGTTGATAAAGATGGTAATTATATTTTTAAAAGTGATAATAAACCATACTATCATGATAATTTTTTTACAACAGAATATTATAAGAAAGTCGTTCAAAAATATGAACCTTTTGAATATGTAGAGTTTTTTAATGATGAACAAGATGTTGATAATTTTATGGTGTATTTTAAAAGTGATGATACAGGATGGATCCTTGTTAGCATAGAAGATTATGATGCATTGGATGATAAGGTTTTAGCATTACTTCCATATGTTCTTATCCTTATTCCTTTTGTTATAATTGTCATTATTTTATTATCGAGGAATTTTACAGATAAAGTTGTTACACCATTAGAGATCCTTATTAAAAAGATGGAAAAACTTTCTACTATGAGTAATGTTCGAAAAATAGAGCTTGATGATATTGAGTATTCTCTTTTTAAACGTATTATAGATAGTTTTAATACGATGCAGGATAAGATTCTTCAAAGAGAACAAGAATTAAAAGACTCAAATCATCTTTTGATCCAAAAAACCCAAGAGATAACACTTTTAAATGATTCATTACAAGAAAAAATAGCAATAGAAATAGAAAAGAATCGTAAAAAAGATCAACAAATGTTGCAACAATCACGTCTTGCTCAGATGGGAGAAATGATAAGTATGATAGCGCATCAATGGCGTCAGCCTCTTGCTGCTATTAATTCGGCAAGTATGGTCTTAAATATGAAGGCAAGACTCAATAAGGTTGATAAAGATCTGGTTTTAGATATTACATCAAAGATTTCTGACTATTCTCAACATCTTAGTAGTACGATAGATGATTTTAGAGAATTCTTTAAAGCAAATAAAGAGAAAAAAGAAGTAACTTATAATGACCTTATAAAAAGTGTCTTAAATATTGTTGAAGTACCACTGCAAAATAAGAATATAGATGTAGTACAAAAACTAGAGAGTCAAAAGGTCTTTTATACATATCCAAATGAATTAAAACAAGTGATCCTAAACTTGATAAAAAATGCAGAAGATGTTCTTTTAGAAAGAAGGATAGAAAATCCTCGTATTGTAATAGAAACACAAGAAAATATCTTACGTGTTATGGATAATGCCGGTGGAGTACCTCAAGAGTATATCAATAAGATATTTGATCCATATTTTTCAACTAAAACTAAAAAAGATGGAACTGGATTAGGACTTTATATGAGTAAAACGATTGTTGAAGAACATTGTGGTGGAAAACTTCGTGTTTATAATAATGAACATGGTGCTTGTTTTGAAGTTGTTTTAGATATTGATGAAAGTGAAAGTTAAATAAAAGACTATAAAATTTTACTTTTTTTTTAAATTATAAGAGCTATAATGAGTATTAAGAACTCTTAAAGGCTCTTAGATGAAAATAGAAGCAAACCTTGTCGATATAGATACTCAAGAGATTTATCCTGCATCAATCACTATTAAAGATTCCCATATAGTTTCTATAAAAAGATCAAATGAAGTTTATAATACCTTTATTCTTCCAGGATTTATAGATGCTCATATCCATATAGAAAGTTCTATGCTTGTTCCAAGTGAATTTGCAAGATTAGCTGTACGTCATGGAACAGTTGCAACAGTAAGTGATCCTCATGAGATAGCAAACGTCTTGGGAGTAAAGGGGATAGAGTATATGATAAAAAATGCCAAAGAAAGTGGATTTAAATGCTACTTTGGTGCTTCTCCTTGTGTTCCTGCAACTCCTTTTGAAACAAATGGGGCAATATTGAGTCCTAAAGAGATAGAAGAATTGTTAAAGCAAGATGATATTTACTATCTTAGTGAAGTGATGAACTTTCCAGGAGTAATCAATAATGATTCTGATATGATGGCAAAGATCGCTTTGGCTAAAAAATACAATAAACCTATAGATGGTCATGCACCAGCTCTTAGTGGAAAAGAACTACAAAAATATCTAGATGTTGGTATTACAACCGATCATGAAGCATTTACTTATGAAGAAGCTAAGGAAAAACTCCAAAAAGGGATGAAAATTCAGATCCGTGAGGGAAGTGCCGCAAAGAACTATGAAGCCTTACACCTTTTGATAGAGGAATATTTTGAAAATATGATGTTTTGTAGTGATGATAAACATCCAAATGATCTTTTAAAGGGGCATATTAAGGAGCTTGTCAAACAAGCATTAAAAGATGGACATGATCTTTTTAAAGTGCTTTGTATCGCTTCAAAAAACCCTGTTGAGCATTATGGTTTGGATGTTGGGCTTTTACGTGTCGGAGATAAAGCAGACTTTATAGAGGTAAAAGATCTTAAAAACTTTGAGATTCTTCGAACTTTTATTGATGGGAAGGAAGTGTATGCTTCTGGTCAAATTTATTTGCCAAGAGTAAAAAGCTTACATGTAAATAATTTTCATACATCTAAAAAAGAGATAAGAGCATTTGAGATAGAAGCCAAGGGGAAAGAGTATCGCATTATAGATGCGCTTAATAATCAGCTTATCACAAAAGAGGAACATCAATATTTACAAAGTAAAAATGGTGTTGTTGAGTGTGATATACAAAAAGACTACCTTCTTATAAGTGTAACTAACAGGTATGAGGATGTCTCTCCAGCTGTTTCTTTTGTACATGGATTTGGTCTAAAAGAGGGAGCTATAGCTTCAAGCGTAGCACATGATTCACATAATATCATAGCGGTTGGATGTGATGCTAAAAGTATGGCTTTGGCGGTTAATGCTGTTATAGAGTCAAAAGGGGGGATATGTGTTGTTGATAGTAAAGAGAAAATTGAGCTTCTTTCTTTACCAATAGCAGGATTGATGAGTGACAACTCAGGAGAAAAAGTAGCAAAAAGATATGAGGAGATAGAAAATATTGTAAAGAATAAGCTTGGTTCAACGTTAGATGCACCATTTATGACACTTTCTTTTATGGCGTTATTGGTTATACCAGATATTAAACTAAGTGATAAAGGGTTGTTTGATACAAATAGTTTTCATTTTATAGGGGAGTGTATATTATGAATTTTTTACAAAGATTTGAATTAGAAAAAAATGGTACGAGTGTTTCAAAAGAGTTTATAGCTGGAATGACGACCTTTTTTGCTATGCTTTATATCATACCGGTTAATGCAACAATTCTTAGTGCTGCAGGGATGCCTTTTGGGGCGTTGGTAACTGCTACAACATTGATGACTATTATTGCTACACTTGCTACTGGACTATGGGCAAATACTCCCATAGCTATGAGTGTAGGAATGGGTTTGAATGCTTTTTTTACCTATGGGATAGTTCTTGGTATGAATATTCCATGGCAAACAGGACTTGGAATCGTCTTTCTTTCTGGAATACTTTATCTCATTATTGCTTTGACACATCTTCGAGCATGGATAATAAACACCATACCACTTGATATAAAAAGAGCAACAAGTGCAGGTATTGGGGCATTTATAGCATTTATAGGATTAAAAGAGATGGGTGTTATTGTTGCTTCAAAAGCAACGCTTGTAACACTTGGTAATTTAAGTGATCCTCATGTACTTTTTGGGATATTTGGGTTATTATGTGCTTTGGTGTTAAGTATGATGCGTATCAAAGCAGCACTCATTCTTTCTATTGTTATTACAACATTACTTGCATGGATAAGTGGAGTAGGGAAGGTGGCAACTGATTTTGTATCTATGCCTGCTTCTGTAGCTCCTATAGCATTTGAAATGGATATAGCTTCAGCTTTGAGCCTTGCTATGTTTCCTTTGATTATCACTTTTTTAGTTACTGATATTTTCGATACTATAGGAACTCTTATTGGAGTTGGGCTTCGCGCAAAACTTTTTAAAAATAATGACTCTAAAGAGTTGCAAAAAACGATGGAGGTTGATGCAGCTGCAACAGTTTTAAGTGGAGCTATGGGAGTTACAAGCACTACAGCGTTTATAGAAAGTGCTGCAGGTGTAGAAGAGGGTGGACGAACAGGACTGACTTCTGTATTTACTGCATTGTTTTTTTTATTGCCGTTGTTTTTACTGCCATTTTTTGAAGCTATCCCTTCTTTTGCCATCTATCCTATCATAGTAGTTGTAGGGAGTTATATGTTTAGTGAACTTAGACATATCGACTATGATGATGTGGCAACAAAGTATGCAACATTTTTTATTGTTTTAATGATGCCTTTGACTTATTCGATAACTAATGGTTTGATGATAGGGGCTTTTGTATATGTTGTTATAAAACTGTTCCAAAAAGAGTTTTATGTACTTAAAAGTGCAATGGGATTAATGGCTTTTATAGCAATCATTTTATTTTTTGTGCTTTAGATGTAAATTTTTAGGCACAATTTGGGCACATTACAAAGTTTTATCGCTTGAAAGTCCGTAGTTTAGGGGTTTAAAAAGAAATGGCTCCGGATACTGGATTCGAACCAGTGACCAAGTGATTAACAGTCACCTACTCTACCGCTGAGCTAATCCGGAATATAAAAAAAGATTCTTAAAAAAATGGTGTCAAGAGAGAGACTTGAACTCTCGACCTCCGGCTTATGAGACCAGCGCTCTAACCAGCTGAGCTACCTTGACGTTCTCTTTTTAAGAGGTCGGAATTATAATCTAAGTATGCTTAAAATTAGATTAAACTACGAGATAACACAATTTCTTCCTGAACTTTTTGCTTTATATAGATTTTTGTCTGCTTTTTGTATAAATGTTTGAAGATCATCTTCATAATTATATTGATCGATACCAGCACTAATAGTGAGGTGAATTTTCTCTTTTTCTTCACAAAATGTAAATGATTGGACAAGTTTTCTTATTCGTTCTAATTTTGCGTTGGCACCGATTTTATCTGTAAAAGGCATGATCATAAGAAATTCTTCTCCACCATAACGTACAACTGTATCACTTTTACGTGTTTCTTTTTTTAAGATCTTTGCTAATTCTTTTAAAACACAATCTCCAGTTACATGTCCATATGTATCATTTATCTTTTTAAAATAATCTATATCTATAAGAGCAATGCTTAGTGGAGTTCTTTTTTGTTTTGAATTGAGCATTTCATCAGTAAGAACTTCATTCATGTATTCTCTATTATAAAGTGATGTTAATGAATCGGTAATAGACTTTTCTCTCAATGATTCATAGCTTATCTCTTTTTTGAAACTAATAGAAAATGGTATAAGGATCTTTTCCATAAAAATGTCAAGAAACTTTTTCTCTTTTTGGGAAAGTTCTTTAAAAATGAATTCTATTTCTCCCATAGTTGCATTATTATGTTTTAAAAGTTTTGTATATGAGATTGATTCTTCATCTTTTGGTTCTAGAGCATATGTATGTTCTTGGAATACACTTTTATCATTAACTTTAAAGATAAGCTCTTTCTCTTCAGTATCTGCTTTAAATATATACATCTTAGTAAGACTTTTAATGTCATGTTTAATGTAATCAAAAAGATTTCTAAGTATTAGTTCAAAAGAAGATAAAGAAAGTACATCTTCAAAAAACTTATGAAGTAGGTCTTCTGTTTTATTAAGTAGTAGTATATCTGATTCTTTGTCATCTAACATATAAAGACCGCAATCAAGATCTCTCATTTTTTCTATAATAGGATCGATGAGCTCTTTACGTATTATAGAACCATGTTGTGGGGCAATAAGTTCTGGATTGTATTGTTGTATATGGTTTAGTGTATGATTTAAAATCACTTTTGAAGGAATATAATGTACATGAAAAAGTTTTAAACTTTCAAAATAACTTTCATCTTTTGCAAAGAGTGAAAATTCGTCTGTAAGCCCTCCAAAGATATCACTAGAGAACATTGTTCCAGTCTTTTTATCATAAGTACAAAAAGCACCTGCAAAGTGTGCATATGGTGTAAAAACAAACTCTAGCTCTCTACCACCTTTAAGAGTAAGTTTCCAATCATGCTCATCTACAAGCCAAAAAGGTGTTTTCCATTGATAGTGTTTTAGGAGTGTTTGCGTTCTCCAATGCGTAATGAACTCAACATCATCTCTTGGAATTAATTTTTCAAGAGTTGATACACATCCAACTATATCAGGATCCTGATGATGTAAGATGACATATTTGATCTGATCTAAAGATATAATTGAAGAGATCTTTTGAAGTGTTACAGGAAAAGTGATCATACTTCCTGGGTCTATTAGGACTGACTCATTACCATTTTTTATAAGATAGACATGACATTGAAATGAATCATTTGGTATAACATATCCAACCCAATAGATATCAGGTGCGATCTCTATAGCTTTTGTAACATCGATATCTTTATTTAAAAGATCTGCATTCTTCATTGAAAGATTCCCTTTTATTTGATTATTTTTTTCTTTTACTTATTTTTAAATTCTACTCCATTATTTCTATATATAAACTTAATTAGAAAACTTCTCAAATAGAATATGAAAAAAATATTATAGAAATCATTAGCTCAGATAAAAATGGTAGAGACTAGTTTATATACAGTAGGTTATTGAGTGTTTTATACTAAAGATTTTTCTATAGCTTTTTGATCAAAACCACATATCCATCTACTTCCAACTAGAACAACTGGTACTCCACGACAGCCATGTTTTTCACAGTCACGCGCAGCTTTTTCATCCTTGGTAATATCTATTTCTTTAAATTTGAGAGAATTTTTTTTGAAGTAATCTTTTGCTACTTTACACCATTTACATGTAGGGGATGTAAAAAGAACGATCTTCTTTTGTTTTTTTATTTCCATGTGATAACTCCTTATAAGATATGTTTTACATGTAAAAGTATAAAAGATATTTTCTTTAAAGTTAATAAAGTTTCAAAAAGTAAAGAAAGAAAGTTGAGTGAAGTTGACTAAACTTCTTGACATTATTAAAAAATTTGTGTAAAATTCTGTTTGCAATTTAAAAGTTGAGTATAATAAACTAAAAAGGAGGTTTTATAATGAATTTTAAACCACTAGGAGATAGACTACTTGTAGAGAGAGTAGAAGAGACAAATACAACTGCAAGTGGAATCATCATTCCAGATAATGCAAAAGAAAAACCAAGTGAAGGTAAAGTTTTGGCAATTGGAAATGATGTTGAAGAAGTAAAAGTTGATGATATTGTTGTATTCGGTAAATACAGTGGTACAGATCTTGTTTTAGATGGAAAAGAATACCTTGTTTTAGAAGTTTCAGATGTTTTAGGAATCAAAGGATAATCTAAACAATTTTAAAAAATTAAATACACTATATATAAAAATATATAAGAAGGAGAGAATATGTCAGCAAAAGAAATAATTTTTAGTGATGATGCAAGAAGTAAATTAGCAAAAGGGGTTGAAAAACTCGCAGATGCAGTGAAAGTAACAATGGGACCACGTGGTAGAAATGTGCTTATCCAAAAAAGTTACGGAAGTCCTGTTATAACAAAAGACGGTGTAAGTGTTGCAAGAGAGGTTGAGCTTAAAGATAAACTAGAAGATATGGGAGCACAACTTGTAAAAGAGGTTGCTTCTAAAACTGCTGATGAAGCAGGAGATGGAACAACTACTGCAACAGTTTTAGCAAATGCTATCTTTAGTGAAGGACTTAAAAATATCACAGCAGGTGCAAACCCTATTGAAGTAAAAAGAGGTATGGATAAAGCGTGTGAAGCGATCTTAGAAAACCTCAAAGCAAGTGCAAAATCTATCAAAGACAAAAATGAGATCGCACAAGTTGCAACTATCTCTGCAAACAGTGACAGTGCTATTGGTGATATGATTGCAGAAGCGATGGATAAAGTTGGACAAGACGGTGTTATCACTGTTGAAGAAGCAAAAGGGATCAAGGATGAGCTTGATGTAGTTGAGGGTATGCAGTTCGATCGTGGTTATCTCAGCCCGTATTTCATTACAAATACTGAAAAGATGATCGCTGAGATCGAAAACCCATACATCCTTATCACAGATAAAAAGATCACAAATCTTAAAGATCTTCTTCCAGTGCTTGAGCAGATCCAACAAAGTGGTCGTCCGATGGTGATCATCGCTGAAGATGTAGAGGGTGAAGCGCTTTCAACTTTAGTTGTAAACAAACTTCGTGGAGTGCTTAATGTTTCGGCTATCAAAGCACCTGGATTTGGTGATAGAAGAAAAGAGATGTTAAAAGATATCGCAGTTCTTACTGGTGGAACTGTTATTAGCGAAGAGACAGGTCATACGCTAGAGGGTACTACTATCGAGCATCTTGGTCAAGCTGGTAGAATCGTTATGGATAAAGATAATACAACTATTGTTGACGGTGCAGGAAGCAGCGAGGCGGTTCAAGCAAGAGTCGCTGAGATCAAAGCACAGATCGAGACAACTACAAGTGAGTATGATAAAGAAAAACTGCAAGAAAGACTTGCAAAACTCAGCGGTGGTGTAGCAGTTATCAAAGTTGGTGCTGCAACTGAAACTGAGATGAAAGAGAAAAAAGACAGAGTTGATGATGCTCTAAGT
>Ga0256843_1000383_pt1 | contig 38086 bp, 35 predicted proteins | sample AlvinellametaG_FD_191572 | JGI IMG/M metagenome (GOLD analysis project Ga0256843, IMG submission 191572) | Pompeii worm associated microbial communities from hydrothermal vent at the East Pacific Rise, Pacific Ocean - Alvinella | ecosystem: Host-associated > Annelida > Integument > Unclassified ...
GAGCGGCGGGTACAAAAGCGTTTCGAGGCTGAGCAGCCCAAGTATGAGGACGGCGCAAGGAACAGGAGTCAAAGGCAGAACTGGGGGAGTTACCCCATGTCTTCACGTAATGCTTTACTCAGAGGAAAATCTGGTGTATCGTTCGCGCTCTTGAAAATCCAGGCCCTTCGAAGAGCCTGGATTAGATCGGGTCGTTAGCTCAGTTGGTAGAGCATCTGACTTTTAATCAGGTGGTCGCAGGTTCGATCCCTGCACGACCCACCATCTGCTGATCAAAGGGTTGCTTCAGATACAATCCTTTGATCGTCAACGAATACTCCATCGCTGCTACTTCATCAGTTCAACTTTTATGCCTTGTGTTTCTAGGTGCTCGGCGCGCTCCCGGACATAGCGTTGGAAGCTTGGCTGAGTCCGATATTTTTCCTGCAAAACATAGTCAATTGCAGCGTGAGTGTGGAAGGTCTTCAAGAATGCCTCGGTTCGGAAAACTTCATCTCCCTGCCCATTAAAAAAGACCATTGCAGGAAAATAGTAAAGATTCAGCGCATCGACCCATTCTGTCGCTGGAACCTGCTGTCCATCCGGTGTTGTGAGCTTCTTCTTAGACCAAGCATCGACCAAGGCAATGTCAAAACCTTTCAGGCTTTTTCTGACTGCTTTATCGCTCAGAATAGAATCGTGAAGCTCATCGCAGGCCACGCACTGTTTCTGCTCTATCAGGACCAATAATGGCTTGTCTGTGTCCCTTGTCTTGCTTCTGAGATCCAGTGGGTATTTCAAATAACTCTCTTCCTGATGTAGCGTTCCACTACTCGGTACTGGTGCGACATCGGCCAGATAGTGTTTGAAGCTTTGTTTCTGCTCCAGATGAGAAGCAACGTAATCCAGAGCAGTCTCAAACAGATGGGGTGGATAGTAGCCATTGATTCGTAGCACCACCCTGAGCAGCTTGGCGCAATAGGGGCAGCCATCCTGGTGGAAATAGAGCAGCAGACGCTTACCCTCCCCGGCCGCCGCCTCTACGTCCTCCTGCAGATCGAGAAATGATTGCTTAAACCAGTCCGGTTTTTCGTGATATCCAGGATTGACAAGACCGGCACCCAGCTTGCTGTCGCCTTCAGCTGCATGGCAGGCGATAGAAATTGATAGCAGCCCTATGGCAGGAAGCAACCAGGACAATTTCATTTCTCCTCCTTCGGCATCATGGCCCGACTTGTTCAGTCACGACTCATTGTTATTTCATAACTCTATCCACACTAGCAGATTTTCATTCGGTACTCGCTCATGAGAGATGCAACAGACCTGCATACTTCCGAAAAACTGTGTCGTATTTTCGACGCAGCAAGACAAAAAAATATATTACTGATTGATTTAAAAGGAAAAATATTTTTGGCACGCAATTCGCAAAGTTAGTGTGGTCAATAACAATTTTAGGGCCAGAAAAATGACGGGTTCCCTGCAAAGCATCGAAAATCGCTCACGGACCTCCAATTTGAGCATATTTCAGACACCAATCCCGCAGTCATCAAATGGGGGCGCCAAACTCTCGACACTGCTCGAGCTTACAACCCGGCTGCAGAGTACATTGGAGCTTGAGAGCATCATCGAGCTGTTTGTCGCAGACATCAGCAAAGAGTTCCGGCACGATGGGATTGAGTACATCTCTCCTGATCAGGAGTTGACGCTGACACTGGGTGTAAACACTACTCACTCCACCAGTTATGAATTAAAGGTTCTGGAGCAGCCGCTGGGTGTTCTTCGTTTCTGCCGCAACCACCCATTTGACGATGATGAACTGAAGCTCCTTGAGCACTATCTGACCATTCTGCTTTATCCGCTGCGCAACGCACTCCTCTACCGTTCCGCCATCAACTCAGCCTTTATCGATGCTCTTACCGGAGTGAAAAACCGCGCAGCGTTTGTCAGCAACTTTAATCGGGAGCTTGATCTGGCAAGCCGAAACGGCACAGAGCTTTCCATTATTATGCTCGATGTGGACTACTTCAAGCGGATCAATGACAAGTATGGTCACACCGTAGGAGACATGGTGTTGAAGAACATCGCACTTGCAGTCGAAGCTAGCGTCCGCAGCAGTGACGCCCTCTATCGCTACGGCGGTGAAGAGTTTGTCATTACCCTCAGTGGAACCTGTGCAGAGGGTGCATACCAACTGGCCGAACGGATTCGCAAGAATGTCGAGGCACTGAGTTTCAGCAGTCCAAAAGGCCTGCAGGCACGTCTCAGCTTGGGGGTCGCAACCCTGCAGAAGAATGAGTCTGGTGAGACGTTGTTCAAACGGGCGGATGCTGCGCTCTATTGCGCCAAAGGACAGGGACGCAACCAGACCTACCGTGCCGAGTGAATCTCAGGCCAAGGCGTGCTGCTGAACAGCCCAGTCGCACTCCCGTGCAAGACAGCAGACTGTGCAGTCAGGCTGTTTTCGACAGGCCTCTTTGGCATGGCGCACAATCAGCGCATGGTATTCGTTGAAGAGCTCCGGATCGGGCCCCAGTGCCCGTTCAAATGCCAGACGCAGTGCCTCATAAGCTAAGTGCGTCGGGACCATGCCAAGGCGAGAAAAGATGCGCCGTGTATAGGCATCGATGACAAATACCGGCCGCTCAAAGGCATAGAGCAGGATGTCGTCAGCGGTCTCTGGTCCAATTCCGTTGACCGAAAGGAAGGCCCTGCGCAGCGCCTTATCAGAGAGCGGCTGCAGCTGCCCAGCGTGCGCGCACAAAAAACTACAGAGATGTTTCAGGCGCCTTGCCTTAACGTTGAAGTAACCTGCAGGACGGATCAGCTGCGCCAGCTCATCCGGCGGCATCCGGTCGATCTGATGAAGATCAAGTGCATCGATCGCCTTTAGGTTCTGGATCGCCCGCTCGACATTGGACCAGGCGGCATTCTGCGTCAAAACCGCACCGACCATCACCTCGAAGGCGCTATCTGCCGGCCACCAGTGCTGCGGCCCATAGCACTGCAACAGCTGGCTATAAACAGTCCGCAGACGTCTGCCATCAAGTCTTAACGGGGATTCCTTGAGCGTCGCCATGGATTGTTCGCGGAGCTGCCCGACGCTTTTGGCCCTCTGCCCTGCTTGCGCGGCGCCTGTTGTCGATCCGACCTGTAATGCTTTGCTCTGGCTGGTGGCTGACGTTTTTCCGGTGGTAGCCCAGAGATCTCCAGCAATTGGTTGACCTCAGTGTGCGTCAATGCGCGCCACCTGCCGACCTTCAGGGCGCTCTCCAGGATCACGCTGCCGTAGCGTACCCGTTTGAGGCGACTCACCTGCACACCAATCGCCTCCCACAGACGCCGCACCTCCCGTTGGCGCCCCTCCATGATTACGACATGGAACCAGCGGTTGATCCCTTCGCCACCGGATTCGACAATCTCCTCGAAGCGGGCCGGACCATCCTCCAGCTCGACACCGTGGGTCAGTTGCTTTAACTGCTCCTCACTGACCTGCCCCATCACCCGTACGGCATACTCCCTTTCCACCTGGCGGCTGGGGTGCATCAATCTATTAGCCAATTCGCCATCAGTGGTGAGCAGCAGCAAGCCAGAGGTATTCAGGTCGAGCCGTCCCACCGGGATCCAGCGGCCGTGCTGGAGGCGGGGCAGTCTGTGATAGATGGTGCGCCGGCCTTCTGGATCCTTACGCGTCACCAGCTCTCCTTCCGGTTTGTTGTAGACCAGCACCCGCCGCTCCGGCGCCTCCATGCGCTTCTGCGAGAAAGGACGACCATCGATCCGGATGCGGTCGCTGCCAACGACTCGTTGTCCCAGCTTGGCGGTTTCACCGTTGACTTCGATCCGGCCTTCACTGATCCAGCCCTCGATCTCACGACGCGAGCCGACACCGGCGTTGGCCAGCACCTTCTGCAGGCGCTCTCCCATCTGAGGTTTATTCTGACTCATTCCGACTCACTCTGTTGGAGTGGCAACTCACCACTGTGAGAGGCTGCAATCTCATCCTTCTGAGAGAGATCAGCATCCAGGCTGGCCACTGATTCGGCCGCATCATCATCCCCGGACGGCTCGTCCCCCGGCTCCGCCATATTCGGCTCCTTAAGCTGCAGTTCCCGGTTGATTGATTCCAAATCACGTATCTCCGCCAAAGTTGGCAGCTCACCCAGGCCCTTCATGTTGAAGTAGTCGAGAAATGCCTTGGTGGTGGCATAGAGGGCCGGCTTGCCCGGCACATCCTGGTGCCCAACCACCCGCACCCACTCGCGTTCGGTAAGGGTCTTGATGATATTAGTGCTGACGCTGACACCGCGGATATCCTCGATCTCGCCACGGGTGATCGGCTGCCGATAGGCGATCAAGGCGAGGGTCTCGAGCAGCGCGCGGGAGTATTTCGGCGGACGTTCTGTCCAGAGTCGCGATACCCAGGGGGCGTATTCCGAACGAATCTGGACACGAAAGCCGCTGCCGACCTCGCTGACCTCGATACCGCGTCCCTGATAGTCTGCCTGCAGCGTCTCAAGGGCAGTGCGCAAACGCTCTTTATCTGGCGTCTCCGCTTCAGCAAAAACTCCCTGCAGCTGGTCGAGGCTCAGCGGCCGGCCGGCCGCCAGCAGCGCGGCCTCTACAATCTGTTTTAATTTATCGTCAGAGGACATGCATCACTCGATTTCAGGAGACGATCGCTTTCACGTGGATTGGCGCAAAGGGTTCGTTCTGCACCAGCTCCAATAACGATCCTTTGATCAGTTCCAGCACCGCAAGAAAGGTTACCACCACTCCCGGCCGCCCCTCTTCGAAGTCGAACAGGGTGGAAAAATCGCAGAAACTCTCCCCATTCACCCGCTCCAGTATCTGCGACATCCGCTCCCGCACCGACAGCGCCTCGCGCTCCACCCGATGGCTGGTGAACATGTCTGCCCGCTGCAGCACATCCTTGAAGGCGAGCAGCAGCTCCTGTAGCGAGATATCGGGCTCCCGCACCTCCTGTTTTCGTTCGATCAGCTCTGCCTGGCCCTGGAAGTTGTCACGGCCGATGCGCGGCAGCTGGTCGATATCCTCGGCCGCCTGTTTGTAACGTTCATACTCCTGCAGTCGGCGGATCAGCTCGGCCCGCGGGTCGGCCTCATCCTCATCCTCGCTGCTCTGGCGCGGCAGTAGCATGCGGGATTTGATCTCCGCCAACATCGCCGCCATCACCAGATACTCGGCCGCCAGCTCTAAGCGCAGCTCCTCCATCATCTCGATATATTGGATGTACTGCTCGGTAATCTCGGCGATGGGGATGTTGAGAATGTCGAGATTTTGTCGTTTGATCAGGTAGAGCAGCAGGTCAAGCGGCCCCTCAAACGCCTCAAGGATCACCTCCAGGGCATCCGGCGGGATGTAGAGATCTTTTGGCGGTGTGGTGACCGGCTCACCCTGCACCACCGCGAACGGCATCTCTTCCTGTTCGGGGTGATGGTGGGGGTGGTTTTCGGTCAAATCCATGAGCTGGCTTAAATGCCGCTGAGAGACATCGCGTGGCGTACCTCTTCCATGGTGGCTCGGGCCACATCCCGTGCTCGTTCACAGCCCTCATTGATGATGCTGCGCACCAGCTCTGGCTGTGCCTCGAACTCCGCAGCACGCTGTTGAATCGGCCGTAGCTCCTCCAGCACGCCATTGATCACCGGCTCCTTGCAGTCGAGACAGCCGATGCCGGCGGAGCGGCACCCCTGCTGCACCCACGCTTTCACATCGTCATCGGAGTAGACCTCGTGGAACTGCCAGACCGGGCACTTCGCCGGGTCACCCGGATCAGTGCGGCGTACCCGCGCCGGATCGGTCGGCATACGCTTGAGGGTGTTCTCCAACTCCGCCGGCTTGCTGCGCAGGGCGATGGTGTTGCCGTAGGATTTCGACATCTTCTGCCCGTCCAGCCCCGGCATCTTCGATGCCTTGGTGAGTAACGGCTGGGGTTCCACCAGGATCACCCGGCCACCACCCTCTAGGTAGCCGAACAGCCGCTCCTGGTCGCCCAGGGTGATATTCTGCTGCGAACCGAGCAGGGCACGCGCCACCTCCAATGCTTCCAGGTCGCCCTGTTCCTGATAGGCTCTGCGCAGCTTGTCGAACATTTTGGCGTTCTTCTTGCCCATCTTTTTCTTCGCCTGCTCTGCCTTCGCCTCGAAGTCGGGCTCGCGGCCGTAGATGTGGTTGAAGCGGCGCGCCACCTCCCGTGTCAGTTCCACATGAGCCACCTGATCCTCGCCCACCGGCACCTGGCCCGCCTTGTAGATCAGGATGTCGGCGGACTGCAGCAGCGGATAGCCAAGGAAACCGTAGGTTGCCAGATCCTTCTCTTTCAGCTTCTCCTGCTGATCCTTGTAGCTGGGCACACGCTCCAGCCAGCCCAGCGGGGTGATCATCGACAGCAGCAGATGCAGCTCGGCATGTTCCGGCACCCGCGACTGCACAAACAGGGTCGCAGAGTTACTGTTGACCCCCGCCGCCAGCCAGTCGATCACCATCTCCCAGGTACTCTCTGGGATCAGTGAAGGATCGTCGTAGTGGGTGGTCAGAGCGTGCCAGTCGGCAACAAAGAAGAAGCACTCGTACTCGTTCTGCAGCTCCACCCAGTTCTTGATGACACCGTGGTAGTGGCCAAGATGGAGACGCCCGGTCGGGCGCATGCCAGAGAGCACCCGCGAGTGCTGGGGGGAGAAAGAGTTCAAGACTAACTCCTTGAAGGGTTGAGGATGATCGGTAAAAGTTGCGAGACCACATCACTGGCCGGCAACAGTTGAATAGTCAATGATACCAGCGGCCAGAGTATCTGCCCCAGCAGGCCGGTCGTCAGTAGGATGATCAGGATGAACAGCCCGTAGCGCTCCAGGCCGGCATAGACCCGGGCGAGCGGACGCGGCAGCAGTGAATAGAGCACGCGCCCCCCATCCAGCGGCAGAATCGGCATCATATTGAGCGCCATCAGGATGGTATTGAAGAAGGCGCCGGCTACCCCCATCAGCACCAGTGGGATGGCGATCCAGGGCAGCGATTGAAGCAGAAAAATCCCCGGATAGATCAGCATGCCCCAGATAAAGGCCATCAACAGGTTGACGCCGGGGCCGGCCAATGCCACCAGTGCCATGTCGCGGCGCGGCTTGCGCAGGTTCTCCACCGTCACCGGCACCGGCTTGGCCCAGCCGAACAGGAACAGTGGTCCGCCGAAGATAAAGCTGGAGAGGATCAGTAGCAGCGGGATCAGCACGGTACCGATCGGGTCGATGTGCTTGATCGGGTTGAGGGTGATCCGGCCGAGCCTCTGCGCGGTGCTATCGCCGAGTCGCTTGGCCATCCAGCCGTGGGCCGCCTCGTGGAGTGTGATGGCGAACAGCAGCGGTATCGCGATCACCACTACCAGCTGAATAAGATTGATCCCCTGCATCGCGGGATTATACCTCGCTGAAAGAGCTGGCGTCGCCCTTGCCGAGTCGTGCCACTTCGGGGGTATCTTCGGTCAGCAGCACCACGGTGGTGGCCTCGAAACCGCAATAACCACCGTCGATGATCAGGTCGACCTCGTGATCGATCAGCTGACGCATCTCATAGGGATCGGTCAGCGGCATCTCGTCCCCCGGCAGCACCAGAGTAGAGCTCATGATCGGCTCAGCCAGCGCTGTCAGCAAGGCATCGACGATGCGATTGTCCGGCACCCGGATGCCGATGGTCTTGCGTTTGGCATGCTGCAGCCGGCGCGGCACCTGTTTGGTTGCCTTGAGGATGAAGGTGTAGGGACCGGGGGTCAGATTCTTCAGCAGCCGGTAGTCGCGATTGTTGACCTTGGCGTAGCTGGCGATCTCGGTCAGGTCGCGACAGACCAGGGTGAAGTTGTGTTTGTCATCGAGCCTGCGGATGCGGCGGATCCGCTCCATCGCGCCCTTGTCGCCGATGTGACATCCCAGGGCGTAGCTGGAGTCAGTGGGATAGGCCACCAACCCACCCTGGCGGATGATCTCTACCGCCTGCTGAATCAGGCGAGGCTGGGGGTTGTCCGGGTGAATCTGAAGAAAGAGTGCCATTGTCTTAATCTAAATCGCGCGGGCCTGGGGGCTGCTGATGCCCCAATCCCGCCAGATGGGAACGCAGCCATCCGGCAGCTGTGGCAGCCTGCCCAGCTCTATCCAGGGATGCTCGGGGCCATGATAATCGGAACCCGCCGAGGCGAGCAGGCCAAAATCTTTTGCATGACGTGCCATGTTGAAACAATCGTCACGGCTGTGGCTGCCCGATACCACTTCGAGTCCGGCTCCACCGGCCGCGGCAAACGCCTTGATCAACCGGCGCAGCTTGCTGCGGGTCATCCGATAGCGGGCGGGGTGTGCGATCACCGTTTGCCCTCCTGCGTCGGTGATCCAGCCAATTGCCTGTTCCAGGCTGGCCCACTCGCCTGGCACATAGCCGGGCTTGCCGTGCACCAGATAGTGTCTGAAGACCTTGCGCATATCAGGCATCACGCCGATCTTGACCAGGAAGCGGGCAAAGTGGGTGCGGCTCACCAGCCAGCCGTTGGAAAAGCTGCGTGCTCCCTCCAACGCATCGGGGATGCCCGCCTTTCCAAGACGCAGTGCAATCTCTTCTGCACGCCCAACCCGAAACGCCTGCAGCGCTTTAAGTCCATCCTGTAACGCGCTATTTTTATGATCAAAATTCAGCCCGACAAGATGCACTGTCTGGCGCTCCCAGGTGACCGATATCTCCACCCCCGGCAGCAGCTGAATACCTGACTCCCTGGCCGCCAACTGTGCCTCGTCGATACCGGCAGTGTTATCGTGATCGGTGAGTGCCAATACTTTTACACCAGCCGCAGCGGCGGCGCGCACCAATGCCGTCGGCGTAAGGGTGCCGTCGGAAGCGGTGGAGTGTGAGTGCAGATCGTAACCTAGAAACATGGCGGGGGATTGTACCCCATCCGGCGGGATATGCGTGGAATTTGAGCCGTCACGCAATCTGCTAACAATCTCCCCCCACCCTCAAGACGCCACCACAAGCGGCTGTTACAATTGCGGCATGCAGATAATCCCCGCCGATATAGTCGCCATTGCCGATGTCTTCCGTGACACTGTGGAAGAGCTGATCGAGGTGTTTGAGGATGAAGAATCCGCCGATGAGCAGCTCGATTCCCCAGAACTGCTCGCCAGCGCACTGTTCCAGCTGTTCGACCTGCTCAACTCGCCGGAGATGGCGCAGGCGCTCGATGCCAGCCTGACCCACAGGGAGCTGCATGCACCGCAGCAGCTGGTTGGCCACGATCTGCACGAGCTGGGCGACTATGGCATCAATCTGCTAATCGATCTCGCCTATGTGGCCGATACGTTGCGGCTGGAGGAGCACGCCCGCATGCTGGAGAACCTCTCTCTTCCGCTGGCGGTCTGGATCGCCCGCCGGGGCGGTGAACTGAGCACCCTGGAACCGGTGGTCAACGCCCTGGCTGCGCTGGCCAACATCACCACGGAAGCGGTCGATCTGGAGAACCTCTACCAGATGTCCAGTGACATCCAGTTGGCGGTGAGCCCGCTGCTGCAGACCGATCTTGACAAGGGCAATCCCAATCACCCCTGGCGGGTGCTGCTGGTCAACCGGGCGATCATCGCCACACGCAGCCACCATACCCTGCTGATGAAGGATGCCTTCGATAATCTGGTGCAGTTGATGCCTGAGGAGGCGTCACACTTTTTCCGCGAAGGCATGGAACAGATGGAAGCCCTGAGCTATCCAGAGCCTGTAAAAAAACTGGTGCAGGAGTATTTCCACGAATGGAGCGCCCAGCGCACCCTGCACTGACTAATCTAAGGGTATATCTGAAACATGAAGTTTCTGGCCGATTTTTTCCCCATCATTCTCTTTTTTGTCGCCTACAAACTCTACGGCATCTATGCCGCCACTGCAGTGGCTATCGGCGCTTCGGTGATCCAGGTCAGCTATCATTGGCTGCGCAACCGGCAGGTGGAGAAGATGCACCTGATCACCATGGTGATGTTGCTGGTGTTCGGCGGGCTGACCCTCCTGTTGCAGGATCGCACCTTCATCATGTGGAAACCCTCAGTGATCAACTGGTTGTTTGGCGCAGTCTTCATCGGCAGCCATTTCATCGGTGAAAAACCGCTGGCGGAGCGCATGATGGGGGATGCGGTACGCGTCCCCTCGCCGGTCTGGCGCCGACTCAATCTCGCCTGGGGGGGATTTTTTGTCCTGCTGGGGCTGGCCAACCTCTATGTGGCCAGCTTTTTCTTCAGCGCCGAAGCGGCGCTGACCGCCCAGACCGGCTTAGCCCAGATCGACCTGACCAGCTGCGGGGAACTATTCAACGGCGACGAACTTCAAATGTGTCTTGAGATGCAATCCCTGGAAGCGGATTGGGTCAACTTTAAATTGTTTGGAATGATGGGACTAACGCTGGCCTTTGTCCTGTTGCAGGCCTTCTACCTGGCCCGCCACATGCAGGATCAGGAACAATTGACAGAGGAGAATTGAGTGTACTACGCGATCATTGCGGAAGACCGGGAAGAGAGCTTGGAACAACGTCTTGCAACACGCCCCGCTCATGTTGAGCGGCTGAATGCGATGCAGGCGGATGGCCGGCTGCTGCTAGCTGGTCCCCATCCGGCAATCGACAACGAAGACCCGGGCCCCGCCGGTTTCACCGGTAGTCTGGTGGTAGCAGAGTTCGACAGCCTGGAGGCAGCCCGCGAATGGGCGGATCAGGATCCCTACGTGCTCGCCGGAGTCTATCAGCGGGTTACCATCAAACCCTTTAAAAAGGTCTTTCCGACCTGACCACTACTTTACCAATCAAGCATAAGGTCCAGCGATGAAAAAGCTTACTTTTATCACCGTGCTCAGCTGTTGCACTCTGCTCATCGGATGCAACCAGTCCGGTGATGGTGCAACCAATTCGGCCCAGACTGACACCGAGCAACCCGCAGCCGACTCCCCGATCCTGCCGGTTGGCGGGGAACAGCCGGCGCTCTCGCCCGACGTGTTGCTCACGGTCAATGGTCAGCCGGTATCCAGGATCCTGTTTGGGCTCTACTTTAAAGAGCGGGTCAGGGATCCTGCAAAGGCTAGCGACAATCCGCAGCTGCAGATGAAGGTGCTGAATGAACTCTCCAACCTGTTGATCCTCTCCCAGGATGCGGAGCAAAAACAGCTCGACAAATCTGCCGAGGTAGAGGCGACATTAACCCTGTTCCGCGCCAAACTGCTGACCCAGGCAGCAATCCAGCGCCATCTGAAGGAGCATCAGCCAACTGAGGCCGATTACCAGAAGCTCTATGACGCTGAGTATGCCAACAAGAGCAGTACCGAATTTAAGGCGCGCCACATCCTGCTGAAAGAGGAGGAGAAGGCGAAAGAGATCATCGCCCTACTGCAACAGGGAGGTGACTTTGCTGAGCTGGCCAAGACACACTCAACTGGCCCCACTGGCGCCAATGGCGGCGATCTCGGCTGGTTCGACTCGGAGCAGATGGTGAAGCCCTTTGCCGATGCGGTGCAGGCGATGGAGAAGGGAAAATACTCGGAAGCGCCGGTCAAGACCCAGTTCGGCTGGCATGTGATCCTGCTGGAAGATAGCCGTGACCTCCCCGCCCCGAGCCTAGATGCGGTACGTTCAGAACTGACTACCCGCCTGCAGCAGCAGGTTCTCGCCGACTATATTCAAGAGTTGCGGGCAAAAACCAAGCTCCACTACAACGAACAGCAGAAGCCGGCGAAGGAGAAAGCCGCGCAGGCATCCGGGGAGAGCTGATCCCTGTCGCAGGAGCGGCGTCCCATTTCGCGGCGCCGTTCCTGGAAAACCCGGCGCGCCCCTTGCCTGTCAGAAAAACTTACACTCCTCTGCCCTCGATCAAAAATCGATAAAGACAAACATAATCATTTAACAACAACAAGTTATGTGATTATGTTAAGGTTTATTGTTATTGTGATCCTGGCTGTTTCTGAGGCACAGTTCACACTTTCTTTGTCTTGATCTGTCGAAAAATTTTACACCCACTCTTTGCCCTGCTCCTGAAGAAGATTATTATTCACTAAATAACAGATACTTATTATTCTTGGCATACTATCTGCTCAGGCTGTGGGCCTGCCACTTGATTCCAGGGATCAGGATGGCCTTACCCACAATACAGCAGGGAGGAGTTCGAGCATGAAGGTACTGTTTAAGACTCTTATTTCTGGATTCGCACTGACCTTTACCCCGGTCCCGCAAGCATCTGCCAGCCTGAACAACCATCAGTGTGATGCCAAGATCAAGGCTCTGATCAGCCAGCCAAATCCCTGCACCTCTGCTCATCAAAGCTTCCGAATCGATCTCTCCCCTTCCAATAGCGCTCTCGCAGAATCTCCATATCACCCGGAGTAGATTGAAACAGAGAGACTTGGCTCACTTCTCCTTCTGTCCCTCGATGCGACCGATGCTGGAGATAGAAACGGTAGTGGCGGCGGGCGCCTCATCGATGAAGTAGGGGCGCTCTGTTGCGATTCGACCAGCCAGCTCCGCCAACTCCTTCTCGCGGGCAGTAATCAACCCAAAACAGGCGCGGATATCCTGAATCGTCTGCTCCGACAGAGGATGCTGCAGAGCCTTGTGCTCCGGGGCGGTATCTTTCACGATTGCAGCCAGCACTTTGCGCATGACCATCAGGATCTCTCTCTCTTTTGCAGATTCTTCGCTCATCTTAGACTCTTTGATTCAGTGTAAAGATTACGGGCAGATCGGCACAGCTTACCCAATCATTTAGCCCCATTACCATCCAATTATCATGGATCACTCTGCTCGGAGACACCGCCCAGCAGCCGCGCCAGCCCGGCCTCATCAAGGATCTCCACCCCCAGCTGCTGGGCCTTGCTGAGCTTTGAACCGGCCTCTGCACCGGCGATCAGGTAGTCGGTGTTTTTCGAGACACTGCCCGTCACCTTGGCCCCGAGCGCTTGCAGCTCTGCCTTGATCGCACTACGCGGCCGGCTCAGGGTACCGGTCAATACAACAGTCTTGCCCAGCAGTGGGCTTTCAGCAGGCGTTTCTGGCGGCGCTTCCTCTTCCCAGTTGACGCCGACCTGGCGCAGCTTCTCTATCACCTCCTGATTGTGAGGCTGGCGGAAGAAGGTGACGATGTGATCGGCCACAATTGGTCCCACTCCCTCTACCAGGCTGCGCTGTTCACGCCGCAGCAGCTCGGGGGTAGCCTGCCGCAACGCCTCCAGACTACCGAAACGCTCACTCAGGCGCTCAGCTACCGCCCGATTGAGACCGCGCACATTCATCCCGGCCAACCAGTCGGCAAGCCCACCGGCTAGTGGCTCTGCTGGCAGTGGGCCGGCCAACGCGTCGCAGATCGCCTGCGCGGTGCTGGCGCCGACCCCCTTGATGCCGCTGTCGTGGATGAAGTCGTCTCGTTCCGCGGTCATCAGGGGCTGCAGATCGCGGAAATGGCGGGCCAGTGCGGCGGCGGTGGCATCTCCAACCTCGCGGATGCCAAGCGCGAAGAGAAAACGCGCCAGGCTCGTCTGCTTGCTCCGCTCCAGGGCATCGAGCAGATTCTGCGCCGACTTCTCGGCCATGCGCTCCAGCCCTGCCAGCTCTTCCAGGCTGAGCGTGAACAGGTCGGCCGGATCCTTCACCAGCCCCTGCTCCACCAACTGCTCCACCAACTTGTCGCCCAGCCCTTCGATATCGAGAGCCTTGCGACTGGCGAAGTGTTTGATCGCTTCCTTGCGCTGGGCCGGACAATAGAGGCCGCCGCTGCAACGGGCCACCGCCTCCCCCTCCGGACGCACCACCTCGGAGCCGCAGACCGGACAGAGCTTCGGCAGCTCCACCGGTTTGCTGTCGGACGGGCGTCGCTCAGGCAGCACCCGCACCACCTCGGGGATCACATCCCCGGCGCGTCGCACATAGACGGTATCACCCGGCCGCACATCCTTGCGCAGCACCTCATCCATATTGTGCAGGGTTGCATTGCTGACCGTAACGCCGCCGACAAACACCGGCTGCAGGCGTGCCACCGGGGTGATCGCACCGGTGCGTCCCACCTGGAACTCCACCGCCTCAACCCGGGTCAGTTCCTCCTGGGCGGGAAATTTATAGGCAATGGCCCAGCGTGGTGCGCGAGCGATAAATCCTAGCTGCTGCTGCTGCTCGAACAGATCGACCTTGAATACCACCCCGTCGATCTCATAATTCAGATGCTCCCGTTGCGCCTCAATGCGTTGGTAATAGTCAACTATGCCATCGACACCATCGACCTGTTCAAGCAGCGGCGAGACCGGCAGACCCCAGTCGCGCAGACGCAGGATGCTCTGTGATTGGCTCTGCTCCAGCGGTCCGCCCGCGATCTCACCGAAGCCATAGCAGAAAAAGGCCAGTGGCCGTTGCGCGGTGATGCGTGGATCGAGCTGACGCAGGCTGCCGGCCGCCGCATTACGCGGATTGACAAACTCTTTCTCTCCCTGCTGGCGGGCGGCCTCGTTCAACCGTGCAAAGCCCGCCTTGGGCATGAAGATCTCGCCACGCACCTCCAACACCGGAGGCACATCGTCACCAATCAGCCGCAGCGGGATCGCCTTGATGGTACGCACGTTGGAGCTCACATCCTCGCCGCAGCTGCCATCCCCCCGGGTAGCCGCCTGCACCAATCGCCCCTGCTCATAGCGCAGGCTGATTGCCAGTCCGTCCAGTTTTGGTTCAGCGGCGTAGATCAACGACGCATCAGCCGCCAGCCCCAGCTGATCGCGAACCCGTCGATCGAACTCATTGATCTTTTGCGCGTTGAAGGCGTTATCCAACGAGAGCATCGCCACTCGGTGGTGGACTTCAGCAAACCCCTGCAACGGCTCACCGCCGACCCGTTGGGTCGGGGAGTCGTCACTCAGCAGTTCGGGGTGTTCCGCCTCCAGCACCTGCAGCTGCCGCATCAGCCGGTCATATTCGGCGTCGGGAATCTGCGGAGCGTCGTAGACGTAGTACTGACGATTGTGGAAGCGGATCTGCTCGCGTAATGCCTCGATCTGGGCCTCGGCCTCACTGCCTTGGCTCATCCCTTGCTCCGAGCGAGGCGGACCTTACGGCCATGTTCGATGATCTGTTCTCGCATATGCTCGATAGTCTGGCGGGTCAGCACACTGCGGCTCTGATCATGTAGCTCACCACCGAGGCGGGCAGCGAGCTGCTCGGCGGTCTTGAGCATGTCGTTGAAGATCGCCTGACCATCCTGCGGGCCGGGCAGCTGGGCAAAAAAAGCGAGCCCCGGGGTCTTGAATCCGCCCATCTGACCAAGAGGAAAGGTGCCGGGTTCGGCCAGGTTGGCGACGGTGTAGACTACCCGCCGGCTGCCATCTCCGGTGAGGCGGTGATACACCTTCATCTTGCCCGGCTGCAATCCGGCCGCACTCAGTGCACGCTCCAGCGGCTCACCATCGAACCAGTCGCCCCGGTGCAGCAGGTGAATCTGCAGGATCAGGTGGGGTACATCTAGCGGTGAGGTCTCATCCACCTCTAGGTGGATCTCCTCCTGCGGTTCCTGCTCGTCAGTCGCAGAAAAGGCCCGATCGAAGGGGCTCAGATCGTCATCCAGGCTGGAGTCTAGCTGACCGAGAGAGAGCTCATCGGGATCACCCACAGGCTTGGCGAAAGCACTCTCGATGGAACTCTCATCAGCCTCATCCAGCTCGGCTTCGAGTTTCTGTCGGGCTTGCTCCCGCGCATCTTTTCGGTTGAGCCGGTCCCAATAGTAGATGGCGATCAGAAATAGGATGCCGATGCCAATCAGTATCAATCGCAGTGTTCCACTATCCATGTTCAAACGGCTGTCAGCTGCGCCGCCTCCTCTACATCAACGGTTACCAGACGTGACACCCCAGGCTCATGCATGGTGACACCAGAGAGTTGGTTGGCGATCTCCATGGTGATCTTGTTGTGGGTGATAAAGATAAACTGCACTTTGTCCGACATCGCCTTCACCATCTGGCAAAAGCGCCCCACGTTGGCATCATCCAACGGCGCATCCACCTCGTCGAGCATGCAGAAAGGGGCCGGATTGAGCTGGAAGATGGCAAACACCATTGCCACCGCGGTGAGCGCCTTTTCCCCGCCTGAGAGCAGCTGAATGCTGGAGTTGCGCTTGCCCGGTGGGCGCGCCATTACGGTGACACCGGTATCGAGCAAATCTTCGCCGGTCAGCTCCAGATAGGCGTGGCCGCCACCGAACAAGCGTGGAAACAGCTCCTTGATGCCGTCATTGACCTTGTCGAAGGTCTCTTTAAAGCGGGTGCGGGTCTCGCGGTCGATCTTACGGATAGCGCCCTCCAGGGTATCTAAGGCGCTGCTGATGTCGGCATGCTGCTCATCCAGGTAGGCGAGCCGCTCCGACTGCTCCTTGAACTCATCGATCGCGGCCAGATTGATCGCACCGAGTCGCTGGATGCGGTTGGCCAGCTTTTCCAGCCGCTCACGCCAGACGCCCTCAGCAGCCTCTTCCGGCATCTCCCGGAACAGCGCCTCGGCGGTTTGGTCGGTCTCGCGCAGCTGCTCCTCCAGCGTTTTGCAGCGTACTAGTACCTCTTGGCGTTGCAGACGACCCTGATCGAGTTCGCTGCGGCGCGTCTGTACCGCCTGCTCGATGCGCTGGCGCTGCTGCTCCAGTTCACGCAGCTCCTGGTCGACCCGCTCTAGGCTGGCACGCACCTCACTCAGCTCCTTTTCCACCGCCAGCCGCTGTACCAGTTTCTCCTCCAGCGCCTCGCCCTGCTGCTCCAGCGGGGTTTCGGCTGCGGCCAGGGTGCCTCTGAGCTCCTCGCGGCGTTGTGCCAGGTGATCCAACTGTGAACTCATGCGCTGCAGATTCTGCTGTAGCGACTGTTGTGCGGTGCGCATCGACTGGATCTGCAGTGCGGCCTGGTGGCTCTGGGCGCGCTGCTGATTAAGCCGGTCACGCAGCTGGGTCAGCGCCTCGCGCAACCCGTCGCGCTCCACCACCAGTGACTCGCGGCGGTTGCCCAGGGTCTCGATCGACTCCAGCGCACTGTGCAGCCGTTGCCGGGTCAGCTCCAGCTCTTCACGATCTGTCTCGATCTGCTGCAGGATCTCCTGCTGCTCGCGATGCAGTTGCTCACGGCGCTGGTTGATGTGCTCGGCACGGGTACGCTTGCCGCTCAATGCCGAGGCGATCCCGGAGAGCGTGCGGTTAATCTCGTTAAAACTGGACTGCAGCTGTTCACGCTGCTGTTCGATCCGTTGTAGCTCGCTACTGCCCTGTTCGCTCTGCTCGGCCAGCTCGGCTGCGTTTGCCTCCCCCTGCTCGAGCAGCTGACTCAAGCGCCGCAGCTCCTCTTCCCGGGCCAGTACCCCGGTGCTTTCATCCTCCTCACGGGTGAGACGGATCCAGTTTGGTCCAAGCCAGGCCCCTTCCGGGGTGATCACTGATTCACCACTGCGCAGACCGCGACGCATCATCAAGGCGGTATCAAGGTCCTCTGCCAGACGCACCCCGCCGAGCAGGTTCTGCAACGGCCAGGGAGAGCGGATGCGCCCCAGCAGGCTGTCGCCCGGCGGCTCCGGCGCATCGGGCGGTACCGAAGTCTGATCGAGCAGGCTCAAGGCACCCTGCTGCAGCCCCGCCAATGCCTCTTTCAAATCGTCGAGGTTCTCCACACAGACCGCCTGCAGGTGGAATCCCAATACGATCTCCACTGCCCGCTGCCAACGCGACTCTACCTCCAACTGCTCCGCGAGACGGGCCGCTCTACTCAGATGACTCTGCTCCAGCCACTCGGAGAGCGCGTCTCCCTGCTTGCCCAAGGCGGCCTGCTGCAACGCCTCGAGTGAGGCGCGCCGCCCCTTGTCGCCCTGCAGTTGCGCGCGGACTTCGTCGAGCCGCTGCGCCAGCTGGCGATTGGCGTCGCGTTGCTCGCCGATCTGCTGCATGGTCTGGTCCAGCTGCTCCTGTACCACCTCGGCGCGGGCCTGCTGCTCCTGCTGCTGCCGCTCAAAGTCAGCGATCTCCTGCTGCAGCGGCCCTTCATCGAGGCCCGCCAGCTCTTCGTCGAAGCGTTGCAGTCGACGTACCTGATCCCGCTCGCGCTGCTCCAGGTTGTTGATCCGAGTGCGCTCCACCTGGGCGCTCTGGGCCGGCTCCGCCGCCTGCTGGTTGAACGCCTCCCACTGCGACTGCCAGGCGTTCATCGCCTCCTCGGCAGTGGCCACGGCAAGCGCAGCCTCCTCTTCCAGCGCCTGCGCCTCCTCCAGCCGCGGCTCTTCCCGCAGCAGATTTTCGTTGAGCTCTTCGAGTCGCGACTGGTCCTGGGCCCGATGCGCCTCCGACTCTTGCCAGGTCTGCTCCACCTGCTCCAGATCCTGCTGCTGCTGACGACGCGCGTCACGGGCAAACTGGATCGACTGCTCCAGGCCGTTGATCTCGGCGCCGATGGCGTAGAAGCACCCCTGTACCTCATTAAACAGGTCGTTCGCCTCGGTGTGCTGTTCGCGGTGGGCCTCGATGCCCGCCTCCAGCCGGCGTTGCTCGGTGAGTGCCTGTTCGAGCCGGTTCTCCATCTCGGCGATGGAGCGGTCACGTTGCTGCAGCTCTTCATCGAGGCTGCGCCAGCGCAGTGCCAGCAGTTCTGCCTTGAGCTGGCGCTCTTCCGCCTTGTAGCTCTGATACTTCTCTGCGGTGGCCGCTTGGCGTTGCAAGTGTTGCAGCTGTTTCGCCACCTCGCCGCGCAGATCCTCCAGCCGCTCCAGGTTCTCCCGGGTATGGCGGATGCGGTTTTCGGTGTCGCGCCGCCGCTCCTTGTATTTGGAGATGCCAGCGGCCTCTTCGAGATAGACCCGCAGCTGCTCCGGGCGCGCCTCGATCAGTCGTGAGATCATGCCCTGTTCGATGATCGAGTAGCTGCGCGGCCCCAAGCCGGTGCCGAGGAACAGGTCGGTGATGTCGCGGCGACGACAGCGGGTGCCGTTGAGATAGTAGTTCGACTGGCCGTCCCGCGAGACCTGGCGCTTCACCGAGATCTGGTTGTATTGGGCATACTGCCCGCCGGCGCGGCCCTCGGCATTGTCGAACAACAATTCGATGGTGGCGGTGCCAACTGGCTTGCGGGAGCTGGAGCCGTTGAAGATCACATCCGCCATCGATTCGCCGCGCAGCATCTTGGCGGAGCTTTCGCCCATCACCCAGCGCACCGCATCGATAACATTGGATTTGCCGCAGCCATTGGGCCCGACAATGCCCACCAGGTTGCTTGGCATCGGCACGGTAGTCGGGTCAACAAATGATTTGAACCCGGCGAGTTTGATTTTCTCCAGTCGCATGGGCGGCTAAGATACACTAATCCCAGCCGCTGATACAGGCTTGTACAGCCTGCCAGGCTGTCAATTCATTATTCATATCCAACTGTTTTTTATAGATATTTTCCCATTACTTCTGACACCGGCCGGAGTTTCGTATAATCTCCGCCGATTCTTAACCGAGGCGACAAACCGAGATGCCGAGCCAACCGAGCAAACAGCTGGAAACCTTCGACAATCCGCAACCGGAGCGCGACTACACGATCCGCATCCGGGTGCCTGAATTCACCTGTCTCTGCCCCAAGACCGGTCAACCTGACTTTGCCGAGCTGACCCTTGAATATGTGGCCGACCAACTCTGCGTGGAGCTGAAATCGCTGAAGATGTATGTCTGGTCGTTTCGTGATGAGGGGGCCTTCCACGAAGCCGTCACCAACCACATTTTGGAGGATCTGGTGAAAGCGACCCGACCGCGCTTTATGCGTCTGACCGCCGACTTCAACGTGCGCGGCGGCGTCTATACGACGGTGGTTGCGGAGCACAGGGCCGATGGCTGGGAGCCGCCGATTGCCGTTCAGCTCCCCTGAGATCGACGCCCCCTGCTACATTGGCATCGACCTTGGCACCTCCGGCTGCCGGGGCATTGCCATCGATGGCCAGCGTCGGGTGGTGGCGGAGACCGCGGTGGACCTGTCCTCTCCCTTACACCCTTTTGCAGCCGCCAGCGAACAGGATCCAGAACTCTGGTGGCAGGCTAGCCTTGAGGTTCTGCTGGTGCTGCGGGAGCGGCTCGATAAGCATAGCATCCGCTCCATCGCAGTGGATGGCACCTCCGCCACCCTACTGCTCGCCGATCCGGCGGGCCGGCCGCTCACCCCTGCGCTGATGTATAACGACAGCCGCAGCCGGGCGGAGCTTCCCCGGATTGCGGCTGTCGCCCCGGCCTCGAGCCCGGTGCATAGCGCCTCATCAAGCCTCGCTAAACTGCTGCATCTGCAGCGGAAGATCGGCGATCAGCCCTTCCTCGCCCTGCATCAGGCCGACTGGATTCTTGGCCGGCTCTGCGACCGATTTGGCATCAGTGACGCCAACAACTGCCTGAAGCTGGGTTTTGATCCGCAGACAAGGGAATGGCCGGAGTGGCTGGAGCGGTTAGATGTACCGTTCGATGCCCTGCCGCAGGTCCGTCAGCCGGGCGAGATTGCCGGGCGACTCAGCGATGATACGGCTCAGGCCACCGGCATCCCCGGTTGTTGCCGCCTGGTCAGCGGCACCACCGACAGCAATGCCGCGACACTGGCCGCAGGTGCATCAGAGATCGGCGATGCGGTAACCTCACTCGGCAGCACCCTGGTATTAAAGATCCTCTCCGAGCGGCCGGTTTCTGCACCAGAGTATGGCGTCTACAGCCACCGGCTGGGGGATCATTGGCTGGTTGGCGGGGCCTCCAACAGCGGCGGCGCGGTCTGTGCCGCCCACTTCAGCCAGGAGCAGATGGGGCAGCTCAGCGAGGCGCTCAATTTCGCCCAGCCCACCGGGCTCGACTACTATCCGCTGCTCCAGCCTGGCGAGCGGTTTCCGCTCAACGACCCGGAGAAGCCAGCCCATCTCAGCCCTCGACCTGAGCAGGATCTGCGCTTCTTTCAGGGGATTCTGGAGGGCATCACCCGCATCGAGGTGGAGGGATATGCGCTGCTGCAGCGCCTGGGGGCTCCTCCACCAAAGCGGATCTTCTCGATCGGTGGTGGTGCCGCCAATCAACCCTGGCTGGCGTTTCGCGAGCAGCAACTGGGGGTACCGGTGATTCGCTCTGCGCAGCAGCAGGCCGCCTATGGCACTGCCTTGCTGGCGCTACGGGGGGTAACAGGTTGATCATGGGAAGTTAGTCCCGCCAAAAACGCCAATAGCAACGAACTAGCCTCGCCAGAGTGACCCACTCCTCGCATGTTTTGCGTCATTTGCGGATAAAATTTTGGATGATTATTAAGGAATCATGCGGTCCTGGGGATTGATTGGGCGTTTTGCCAAATTCTGGAGGGCCGCATCATCGCGGATTGATCTGGCACCCGTTCCCAATGTCAGATTGGCGCACCAGTCCTCTCCTACCACCATCGACTGAGGCATACCCACGATTGTTGCAAAGAAGACTGACCAATCGGTGGCGCCGGGCAGGATTGATTCGGCGGCGAACTCGGCCCGACCCTTAACTGATTCAGCAGCAATCCGGTTGCGCTCGCCCCAGCCGACCAGATAGTCCTCACAAACAGGCTCTTCTGCCGCCGGTTTGCCAGCGAAAGCGATATCCATATCGATGTCGTCGTAGTGTTTCATGAGAGCGGCCTCAAACAGCATCGCTAGATCCTCATATTGGGTGTAGTAGCTATAGAGGTGGTTGGCGCCATCATTCTGTAGTAAGGCGCCGGCGTAGTCGGCCTCCATCTGCTGTTGTGTCTGGTCGGCGGTCTGTCCGTCATAGAGTACGCTGGCGATACTATCCAGCTCCTGTGACACTAACGGCTGTTGGCGATAGAGACGACTGGAGAGCCAGTCGTTCTCAACACTGCGGATCGCCTCATAGACCGAGATGCTGGGATTGAGGCTGGCGATCCGGTCCGGCGGGGCGAAGTCGGCGGCGTGGGCCAGTTCATGGTAGAGCAGACGCGATAGTGGCAGTCTGATGTCGTCCAGGGTGCGCTCTTCTGTGCCATTCAGGTCATAGCTCTCGTAGGCATAGCTACTGCCGCTGACATAACGCCAGAGGTAGTCGAAACTCAGATCGGCGCCAAAATCGGTGCGATAGTCCTCCTGTTTGGAGATGTCGGCCTTCTCCGCATTGGTCAGCCACAGATAGGCCGGATCGAGATAGATCGCCGCGGTACTGGTGCGGTAGTGGGAGGGGCGGATGTCGCTGTCGATGACGATGGCAGTGACTGAACGAAACAGCTTCAGTGTCTCCACCGGGAGCAGCGCTAGCGCCGCCTCGAAACGCTGCCCCATCCACTGGTGCGAAACGAGAACCCGCTCCATGATGGTGGCAATATCGGGGTTGTCGCTCTGCTGACCGATCAGCGGCAGCTCGCTGAGCAGGCAGGATGAAAGGATCGTGTCGATATCCACACACCCCTTCAGTACCGAGCTGTAGCGGCCTGCTGTCTGGTAGGGGATGATGTCCGACAGGTCGCCACTGTTGGTGACCACCGCCTCGCCGCTGCTGCCGCCGCACCCGGCAGTCATCAGCACGATCATCGATATTGCTAAAGCTCTAATCCGCATCCTTATTCTATTCATCCTGAGATTCTTGCCTGAGGTTCACGACGAAATCATCTGGCAGTTTATCCCATAGGGTGGTTAATGATTGGTGACAAATCCGCACTCTTCGGTACGGCGTCACCACAGATGAGGATGATTACTCAAAAACCACCGCGAATCCCTTAAAATGCCCTCTGGAGATCAACCAGAAACTGAGATCGATGGGAAGATACCGCCCCCCTGCCCCGCCCAAATCCCCCTATATCACCTCTGATGGCCATCAGCGCCTGCTTGCCGAGGAGCAGGGGCTCTGGAAACGTCGGCGGGAGGTAGTGAAGGCGCTCTCTGCAGCGGCAGCGGAGGGGGACCGTTCGGAAAACGCAGAGTATATCTATCGCAAGAAGGAGTTGCGGGAGATCGACCGGCGCATCCGCTATCTACAGAAGCGTATCCCCGAGCTAAAGGTGGTCGAACAGCCCCCCAGCAACCGCCAGCAAGTCTTCTTTGCCGCTTGGGTGACCCTTGAAGATGAGCAGGGCGTGACGCATCGCTACCGGATTGTTGGCCCTGATGAGATCGACCATCAGGCCGACTATATCAGCATGGATTCACCACTGGCGCGGGGGCTGATGAAACGTTCGCTGGATGATGAGGTGGAGATCGCAGTGCCCGGCGGGATAACCGCTTACTGCATCATCGCTATCGAATACAGTTAGGGAGCCTCTGAACAAGTCTGGACGCAAGATACGAGTTTATGACTTGTTCAGAGGCTCCTTAGATCACCAGCATCTCAATAAACTGATCGACCGATGTTGTCTCCAGATCCCCAATATTGAGGCAGAGATTGTAGATTCCACACGCCCGGCGTTCGGCAAAACGCAGCTTCAGTGCCTTCCAGAATTGGTTTTCAATCTCTGCAACCAGCCTCTGCCGCTGTCCACCGGAGGAGAGCAGTTCATCCATCACCTGACTGGCGTAGGCCTGTTGGCGCTTGATCGGAGCGCCGCCCAAAAGTGCATCCTGAAAACCCCATTTAGGACAACTCAGCACCTGCGGAATGCCCTGTTCCCCCCGCTCTACCAGCATCGCCAACTGCAGGCCGCGACTGACTGCATCAGCTGCGGCCCACCCTTGCCGAGTGCTGTTGCTAGTGCTGTGCCGATCGACCTGCAACGAGGCCCCGTCAGCCCAGGCCAGGGATAAGGCATCGACCACCTGGCGATGATCGAGACCAAGCATGGTCGCGCTGACCGCAGCTGTGGCCAGCTTCAGCAGGCAGACCGGATCTAGCCCCTGCTCACTGATGGGGTCGTCCTGCGCGAGCACGCCTTGGATCTCCATCGCCTTGACCTGGCGATGAAGCAGGTCTTCAATTATTTTCGGTGCCTTGGCCACAGCCACGGCGTTGCGACTCTGATAGTCGCCAAGGCTGAGAATCGGCCCAAGACAGGCAAGACTACCGCCGCCAGCGCAGATCTGTTCGTCACCCGCCCAATCCACCAGAAGAGCAATATCCCAGGCCGCTTTTACCGGGTCGAGTTCAAAGCGGGTGCCGGGCACTCGGGCAGCATGGGGCACCAAGGTGCCCGGCACCACCGGCCCCAGCAGTTTTGCTGCCTCAGGGTCTCGCGGTGCATTCAACGCCGCCGCCAGCCCCGCCATCAGGCAGATACGGGCGTTATCCAGGGCACGGGCGGAGGTGATTTGATAGTGGCAGACATAATCAGCGATATCGACCAGCAGCTGATCTGCCTGCAGGCTTTGGGCTGAAGATGATGGCATTCATGCACTCCCTGTGTTCAGCGGCAAACTCGCATGCGCATACGCCGGACAGAAAAAAACCCGACCGACAGAGCCGGTCGGGTCGCTTTTTCCAGCCGGATCCCTATCAGTGATTGGCAGTGGTCAAACCAGCACTGACCCAATCCTGCATGCCACCACGGTACCATTTCAGTTTGTAGGTCGGGTAACCGAGGCGAATCAGGGTCTTGATGTTGTTGCCAGACTGCGGACACCAGAGACCATTGCAGAAGAGCACCAGAGTCTTGGCATTGCGGAAGTCCCATTGGCCATTGCTCAGATGGGCACCAAACTGATCCTTCAGAATTGTAGCGAGCGTTTCTGCCTCAGCATCGACCGCGAAGGTGCCGGCCATGTCAACACTGATCAGGTTCCAGGGGATATTCACCGAACCGGGGATGGTGCCGCGGGCAAGCCACTCCGGGCTGCGAGAATCGACTACCAACACGGTCCTATCACCGCTACCGATCCGCTTAAGATAGCCGAGCAGCTCCAGCTCTCCTATAGTCTCCACCCCCTGGGCGACCGTTATTGGCTGCACACAGAATGGTGGGCAATGACGGCCATTCTTAGCGTAGGTAGCTGGAATGACCGAATTTTTATCGCCGGTTCGCTCGATCTTGACTAGCTTAGTTTTGTGCTGAACCTCCACAGACTCCAGGCCAGCACTGATGTGGGTGCCCGAATCAGCCAGGGCGAGGCCCGAGAGAGTAAGCCCCAGGGCGAGTGTCACGAATGACTTGGCATGTTTCATTATGCATTTCCTCCTGCAGGAAGCCTGTTATCAATACTTCAGGTAAGACGGCATTTTCAGTTCCTTTTGGGAAACTGCCTGCTGATAACCCAGTTCACCTTGGCGTTTGGCCTTCTTAGCGAGTTTCATTGCCTTAGCATAGTCACCCTTTTCGACCGCCTTCTTGGCCTTCTTCAACATTTTGCCGATGTCGCGCCACTCGCCCTCAACGCCGGCCGCTTTCTTGCGTGCCTTGTCAGCGGCTGCGATTGCCGCCTTGGCCTCGGCAGCCGTACCAGCCGCCATGTCACCTTTCGGGGCACTGGCTGTCGCACACCCCACCAGCGCGAGCAGTGCCGAGGCGAAGATTACTCTAGCGAAGATTTGCTTCTGCATCATCCCACTCCGATTTTTTTCTGTTGCTTGCTTTCGCATCTATCAAACCTCTAATCACTTACGTGCGCCGGGGCCATTTAGTGGCAGACCGTTGCTCATGTAGGTGAGGAAGTACTCCAGGTTGCGATACTGCTCACCCTGCGCCTTGAAGGGCTTGGCACGCACCTGCTTGTTACAACCGGTGAAACGACGGTGCAAAGTACCGACGGTGCCCCACTTGGAACGATAGACCGGAAAGTGAGTGGTGTGACCCAATGCAGGGCTCAGCACATCGGAGCGGATGTTCATGCCGGCATTTTGGAGGTGGCAGTGAGCGCAAGAGAAGTTCAATTGACCTCGGCGAGTGTAGTAGAACTTCTTGCCCTTCTCATAGGCCTCAAGCGCCTTAGGATCATCCTTGGGGATCACTACATTGGTGACCTGCCCGCGAGACTCGTAGGCTATATAAGAAAGGATATCGTTGATCGGACCCTTCTTATACTTCAGCGGCTTCTCGCCGTTCGCCTTGCGGCACTCATTAAGCGCCAGAGCCAAGGTCATCACCATACCCTTCTTTTTATCCCAGTGCGGATAGTCGCCCTTGATGCCAGGACCTTTGGGAAAGCAGTCCTTGTAGCCTTTTCCATTGGCAAAAGGGGTATTCCACATCTCTTCACCAGCATCGATGAAGGGTTCATATGGGGGAAACTCCTCGATCGCCTCCCAACTCTCGCGGCCTATCTTGTCGATGGCATAGACACCATTGACATACTCTTCAGTCGGCACGCCGGGGAAACGCCATTTGAAGTGGTTCTGAAACGCCTTCAGATCTTCTTCGGGGCTGGCCGCCTGCACAGAGAATGCGACACTACCTGTAATCGTCAGCGCGGCCATCGTTTTTAACAGTTTGATCATAATCACTATTCCTCCGAACTGGGCCGCTTACAAAGACCAGATAAAATCGACGATCTTGTCGATCTCTGCAGCCGACAGGGCCTCATATTTGCCGAAAGCAGGCATCGGTGACTCTGGGTTCTTAACCGTCGCATCCCAGATCTGGTCATGCAGATCCTTCTTGTTGGGGTAACGGGCCTTCATCGCCAGTAGCGGCGGACCGATATTGCCGGCAGCCTTACCGCCTTCGATCAGGTGACAGGCAAGGCAGTTGCCTTTCTTGCGGTTGAAGGCAAGTTTTTTGCCCTCTTCCATTGCGCTGGCTGCGCCTGCAGCCATGGCTGGAGCCGTAACCAGGGATGCTGCCAACACAGCAGCGATACTGGCAATACCAACCACTTTTCTGCTTCTATCTAACATTATTTCCTCCAGGGAAAGGTGGAATCCAATGCGTCTCACCAATCTGATGCGGGATGTTTTTTCTGCTCGCACCATCAAAATGAAACGCCAACCTCTGCCTCTAGATGGGCACTTTTTATGGCTGCGCTAAATTCTCTTCCCTTCACTCAAAAGAAAACAGTGGAAGATATGTGAATCGGTACTAGGGTTTACCACAATAGCAACATGAAAAACCTCCGTAATTCCTTACGGAACAGCAAGTTATCAAGAAGTCTATTACCAGATTCTAAACAAGAAACGGTCTCATACGGGCAGGAGAGAGGTGTGTTTTCTGCGCCAACACTCCACACCAATCGCTAGCTTTCAGTGGTGGATCAATGGCACTTCGCTACAACCGGCAGCGATCGAAAAAAATGGTTCACACTTGTCTATGAGGCTACCACCTAGTTCAGGAGAGTACCGATGGAGCCGATACCGGTTTCACAGATCATCTGGCAGACCCGCTATCGCCAATCGGGGGAGCAGACCATTGAGCAAAGTTGGCGCCGGCTGGCTCACGCCCTCGCCACGGTAGAGGCCGACAAAAAATCGCTCTGGCAACAGCGCTTCTTTCAGATACTCAATGGCTATCGTTTCCTGCCCGGCGGTCGAATCCTGGCAGGTGCTGGCAGCGTCACACCCAGCAATTTGTTCAATTGCTTTGTCATGGGAGAGCTGGATGGCGACCTCGATCCGCTCTTCAATGCGCTTAAAGAGAGCGCCCTGACCCTGCAGCAGGAAGGTGGCATCGGCCTCGATTTTTCGACCCTGCCACCGGCGGGTCTTCGGCCCAGGCGCTCCACCCAATTCACGGCGGGTCCGGTTGCGCTACTGCAGCTATGGGATAGCATGAGCCAGGCCATCAGCGCCAACGCCCTTCGCCGCGGCGCGATGATGGGGGCCCTGCGCTGCGACCATCCTGACATCCGCACCTTTATCGAGGCCAAGTGCCAGCCTGGGGCGCTACCCCATTTCAACCTATCAGTGCTGATCTCCGATGCCTTTATGCAGGCGGTCGAACAGGATCAGAGCTGGCCGCTGCTGTTTCCGCTACAGGGGCTGAGTGAAACCGTTGCCGAGTCGCACCAGGAGAGGCTGGAGTGCAACTGGCCCGGCAGCGAACGCCCCCAGCGTTGCGTCGTGATAGAGCGACTGCCGGCACGACAACTCTGGCAGCAACTGCTGCACGCCAGCTATGAAAACGCCGAGCCCGGCGTGCTCTTCATCGACCGGATGCAACAAGAGGACAATCTAGCCTGGTGCCAGCAGATTGTCGTTTGCAACCCCTGCGGTGAGATCCCCCTGCCCCATTACGGGGCCTGCAACCTGGGATCGATCAACCTCAGCCGCTGTGTCTTGCATCCCTTCAGCTCCGAGGCAGCGTTTGATTTTGAGGGGATTCAGCGCCTGAGCACCACTGCTGTCCGGCTACTCGACAACGTGATCGATCTGTCAGCCTACCCCCTGCCGCAACAACGTCAGCAGGCCCGCGCCAGCCGCCGCATCGGCCTTGGCATCACCGGCCTGGCTAATGCCCTGATCATGCTCGGGCTCGACTATCGCAGCGAGGCGGCCCGGGCGATGGCCAGCCGCGTTATGCAGACCATCTGTCACAGCGCCTATCTTGCCTCGACCGAACTGGCGGCAGAGCGGGGTGCATTCCCTCTGTTCGAGCGCGACGCCTATCTCGCCTCCCCCTTTATCCGCCGCCTGCCGGCAGAGATCCGCGACGCCATCGCCCGCCAGGGGATCCGCAACAGCCACCTTACGGCCATCGCCCCAGCCGGCAGTATTAGTCTGCTAGCGGGTAACACATCCAGCGGCATCGAACCGATTTTTGCGCTGACCCAAAGGCGTTTGATCCGCGGTGCGGATGGCCGGCAAGCGTGGCACGAATTGCAGGATTATGCGGCTCAGCAATGGCAAAAGCAGCAAGGTGGCCAGCCCTTGCCATGTCAGTTTGCCACTGCCGATGAGATCACCCCTAACGCACAGCTGGCGATGCAGGCTGCCCTGCAGCCCTATGTGGATCAAGCGATTTCAAAAACGATCAATCTGCCGGAGAGGCTCAATTTCGATGATTTTGCCTCGATCTATGAAGAGGCATGGCGATCGGGGCTAAAGGGCTGCACCTGTTATCGTCCAAACCGCCTGCGAGGGCAGATCCTGAAGCCACAACACACTACCCTGCCCCGCTGCTGCAATGAAGGCGGCACAGCTGCCAGCTAGTCTCTCTCTCCCCCATCCCACCTCTGGTCTTTCCAACAGGATACGGCTGCGTGGTGGCCGATCGCTGTTATAATCGCCGCCCAAACTGGCTAACAGGAGAGGCCCGTGCCCAAGGCAAGCGAATTAAAAAAAGGTGCCATTGTAGAGATCAACGGTGCACCCCATGCGGTGCGTCAGGTGGAGGCGAAGAGCCCTTCTTCCCGTGGTGCCTCAACCCTCTATAAGATCCGCTTCACCAACCTGCAGACAGGACAGAAGCTGGATGAGTCATTGAGAGGGGACAATTTCTTCAAGGAGGCGGACTGCATCCGCAAACCGGTGCAGTTCTCCTACAAGGATGGTGAGACCTTCATCTTCATGGATCTGGAGGACTACAGTCAGCACGGTCTCAATCCCGAAGAGCTGGAGGGACAGGCTGGCTATCTCTACGAGGGTCTGGAGGATATCACCGCGCTGCTGGTGGATGGCAAGCTGCTTGGTATCGAGCTGCCCCAGTCGGTGACCCTGGAGATCGTCGACACCGCTCCCGGCATCAAGGGCGCCACCGCCACCGGCCGTACCAAACCGGCGACCCTCTCCACCGGGCTGGAGGTCCAGGTGCCCGAGTACCTAGAGCCAGGCGAGCGGATCAAGGTCAACACCACCGCCGGAAAGTTCATCTCCCGAGCTTGATTGGAAGTAACACGATCCGCCGCGGAATGACTTCAACGCGGCGAGAGCCGATAGACCCGTTCCAACAGATGTTGCAGCCCCTTCTGGCGGAACCTCGGACTCTCATCGATAGTGTCGATCATATATAGAGTTTCAACAGCAAACCGCTCCCCGTAGAGTGCTTCCACCTCCTCTGGATGCACCGCGAACGGCGGCCCGTCCATGAGGGACTGGTCATACTCCAGAGCCACCAACAGGGTCTCCATGCCTTGAGGCATCAACGCGTTGAGATGGGCAGCATAGACCGACCGCATCTCCGCCGGCAACGCGACTAGCGAGGCCCGGTCGAAGACCGCCACACACCCCTCCAGCATCGCCGCCGACAGCGCAAAAAAGTCACCGCAGAGGATGGTGATGCCATCGCACTCCCATCGTTCAAAGGGAGCCTGTTGCGAGACTTCCGGGGTCAGCCCGTTCTCCTCAAAAAATGCCGCGACGGCGAGATGGCTGATCTCTACCCCCAATACCGAATGTCCCTGGGCCCGCAACCAGAGCAGATCACGACTCTTGCCGCAGAGCGGCACAAACACCTGCGCCCCCTGCTCTAGTCCAAGCTGCGGCCAGAACGCCTGCAAATGGCTGTTGATCTCGGTCTGGTGAAAACCGATCTGCTGCTGCTCCCAGCGGGCGAGCCAGAATGCTGCATCCATTGATGCCTCCAAAATATGTGGTGTGAGTGGGTCAGCCCTCGCGAGTCCCCTGTTGCAGGACCACCCCGTCAGGAATATGCAGCGTCGAAGTGGGAAAGGCCGCTTCCGCCCCCTGGGATTCGATGATATCCAGTACCTTGAGCAGCACATCCTCTTTTACCTCATGGAAATGGACCCAATCGGTGGTTTTGGTAAAGGTGTAGATAAAAAAGTCGAGGGATGAGGGGGCAAATTCGTTGAAGTTGACGATCAGGGTCTGGTCGCTGGCGATCTCCGGATGGGCGCGCAGCATCGCCTTTATCTCCTGGATAATCACTCGCATCTTGCCCGCATCGGCGTAGCGGATACCGACAGTCTCATAGATCCGCCGGTAGCTCATGCGGGAGGGGTTTTCCACTGCGATCGAGGCGAACACTGAGTTGGGCACGTAGAGCGGGCGCTTGTCGAAGGTGCGGATCTGGGTCAGACGCCAACCGATCTTCTCCACTGTGCCCTCGATTTTCCGATCGGGGGAGCGGATCCAGTCACCGCGGCTGAAGGGGCGATCCAGATAGATCATCATACCGCCGAAGAAATTGGCGAGCAGATCCTTGGCGGCGAAACCCACCGCGATGCCGCCGATGCCGCCGAAGGCGAGCACCCCGGAGACGGAGAAACCGAGAGTCTGCAGCATGACCAGTGCGGCGGTGATCCATACCGAAGCGCGCAGCAGGCGCACAACCGCCTCTATCACCGTGTGGTCCACCTCCCTGCCCTCAGCTTCGCGGTGCTCTACATAGCGCAGCTCCACCTGCTGCAGAAAGTTCACCAAAAACCAGGCTAGGCAGAAGATTACACCGATGTTGCGCAGGGGCTCGGCAAGCTCGAACAGAGCGGCACCGGTCTCCTCCCGCACCACATAGGCGGCGAAGGTGATGCCGAGGGTCCAGATCAACATTCCCAGCGGCTTGCGCATGGCATGCAGCAGGGCGTCATCCCAGGGGTTACGGGTCCGCTCCAGGGTTCTGGCCATGCGGTTCAACAGACGGCGTTGAACCAGGTCTAGCACCAAGGCAGCGAAGATCACCAGAAAGACCTGGACCACCCAGCCCTTCTGGCTGCTCCAAGCGGCGATTTCCGTCAACGATTCCATCAGTTTACCTCGGTAGCGGTTTCAACGATGCCTGAGATTGTTATGATCGAATCATCCCAGTCAACCGTTTCGTTCACATAGGATCCAGCGAAAAATGTTCATTGAGTTGATATCGATCCATGCAATGACTGCTGCTTGCCAGTAGCATCCAGCATATCGGACTGGGAACCTTCTTGAGAACCGGAAGTTGAGCCACTCGATCAACAACCGTCACTTTCTACTGCGCCGTCTGCACTCGCTGTTTGGCGTGGCGCCGCTCGGTTTTTTCCTGATGTTCCATCTGTGGGAGAACTCCCAGTCGCGCTTCGGCGCGGAACACTACAACGAGAAAGTAGTGGGGTTCCTGCAGGGGATGAACTACCTGCCGTTTATCGAGATCGGACTGATCACCCTGCCCCTGCTGTTTCACTCTCTCTACGGCCTGTTGATCACCAGCGAGATGCGACCCCAGCCACAGCGTTATCCGCTGCTGCACAACCGGCTCTATCTGCTGCAGCGCATCTCCGGCATCGGCATCCTGCTGTTTCTGCTGCTGCATCTGGGCGGCACCCGCTTTCAGACCCTTGCGAACCCGAGCCTGAGCGCCGATCTGTTCGGGCATCTGCAGACGCTGCTGCTACAGCCTTGGATTTTATGGCTCTATATTATCGGCCTGCTGCTTTCGGTGTTTCATCTGGCCAACGGCCTCTGGGGGTTCTGCATTACCTGGGGTATCACCACCTCACCAGCGGCCCAACGGCGCGCCTTTATCCTCTTCATGGGAGTTGGCCTGCTGCTTGCCGCTATCGGCCTGCACGGCATCTGGGGGTTTATCCATCCGGCGGTTAGCCTATGAGAGCGCAGCGCAGGGTGATCGTCGTGGGCGGTGGCCTGGGTGGACTCTGGGCGGCCCTGACCTTGGCGGAGCACGGCGTGCAGGTCGATCTCTTCTCCCTGTTCGAGGTAAAGCGCTCCCACTCCGCCTGTGCCCAGGGGGGGATCAACGCGGTGCTCGACAGCAAGGGCGAACATGATTCAATCGAGCAACACATCCTCGACACCATCAAGGGCGGTGCCTATCTGGCCAATCAGCCGCCTATCAAGAGCCTCTGCGAGGCGGCCCCCGGCCTGATCCGCACCTTCGAGCGCATGGGGGTGACCTTCTCCCGTACCCCGGAGGGGCTGATGGATCTGCGCCTGTTTGGCGGAGTGAAGAAACGCCGCACCTGCTTCGCCGGCGCCAGCACCGGTCAGCAGCTACTCTACGGGGTCGACGAGCAGGTACGCGCTCAGGAAGTAGCCGGCCGCATCCGCAAGCATGAGTGGTGGGAGTTTCTCTCCCTGGTGAAAGACCCTGATGACAACTGCCGCGGCATCGTCGCCATGGACCTACGCAGCCTGGATGTGGTCAGCTTCCGTGCCGATGCGGTGATCCTTGCCACCGGCGGGCTGGGGCTGATCTATGGCCGCTCCACCAACTCCACCAACTCCACCGGGGCGGCAGCGAGCCGTGTCTATCAGCAGGGGGCGCACTTCGCCAACGGCGAGTTCATCCAGTTCCACCCCACTACCATGCTGGGCGAGGACAAGACCCGTCTGATGAGTGAGGCGGCCCGCGGCGAAGGAGGACGGATTTGGGTACCCAAAGATCTGCACGATAAGCGCATGCCAAACGACATCCCCGAGTCAGCCCGCTGGTATTTTCTGGAGGAGTGGTACCCAAGCTACGGCAACACCGTGCCGCGGGATGTGGCCTCCCGGGCGATCTGGAAGCTGGTGCGAGAACTAGGCTACGGCATCGGCGGTGAGGACGCAGTCTATCTCGACCTGACCCATCTTGACCCCGACTTCATCGAGACCCGGCTCGGCGCAATTCTCGACATCTACCGCAAGTTCCAGGGAGTCGATCCGGTCAAAGAGCCGATGAAGATCTTCCCCGGTATTCACTACTCGATGGGCGGTCTCTGGATCGATTTCGAAACAGATGCAACCAGCGGCGGCATACGCTGGGACAGCCCGCGCAACCACGCCACCAACATCCCCGGCCTCTACGCCTGTGGCGAGTGCGACTACGGCTACCATGGTGCCAACCGACTCGGCGCCAACTCGCTGCTCTCCGCCTCCTACAGTGGCCAGGTGGCTGGTGAGGCGGTAGCCAGCTATCTGCAGGGAATTGAATCGGGATGCGATACCGTCGATGAGGCCCACTACAGCGCAGAGCAACAGCGGCAGACTGAGATCAACCAGCAACTGATGCGGGCCAACGGCCCAGAAAACCCCTACGCCCTACACCGGGAGCTAGGCATGATCATGGCCACCCATGTCAACGTGGTGCGCGACAATCCCGGCCTCGACCAGGCAGCCGAGGCGCTACAGAAACTTGAGGCGCGTTTCTGGAAGCTCTGTCTCGGTGAGCGCAGCGGCTGGGCCAACCAGAGCCTGGTCTACGCTCGCCAGGTGCACGACATGATCGTACTCGGGCGGGTCATCACTGCCGGCGCCCGGGCTCGTGACGAGTCCCGCGGCTCCCACTACAAGCCGGCCTTCAACCTTGAGATTCCGCAGGGCAAGTTCCCCGGCGACCCGGAGTTTGAAGCCTATCGCAAGGCCTGGAAAGAGAACAACGACAACTGGCTCAAGACCACCATTGCCGAGCACAACAGTGCGGGGCCGCGCATCAGCTATGAGGCGGTGGATCTCAGCATCATCGCCCCAGAAGAGCCGAGGGACTATCGATGAAAGCCCCCATTCGGTTGCAGATCGAACGTCGCGACAACCCACAGTCGGCGCCCTACTGGCAGGGATTTGAGATCCCCTGGCGGCCGGGGCACAACCTGGTCTCAGTGCTGATGGTGATCCGCGAAAACCCGGTCACCACCGATGGCCAACTGGTGGAGCCGGTAGTCTGGGAGCACAACTGCATGGAGGAGGTGTGCGGTGCCTGCAGCATGCTGATCAACGGCACGCCGCGCCAGGCCTGTTCCGCCTTGGTGGATGAGCTGGAACAGCCGATCCGGCTACAGCCATTGAGCAAGTTTCCTGTGGTGCGGGATCTGTTGGTGGATCGCAGCCGCATCTTCGACAGCCTCAAACAGGTCAAGGCCTGGGTGCCCCTGGATGGCCCCTACGACATCCACGAACGGGCACCGCGCATCTCGCCCCAGCAGTGGCTCAACAGCTACGCCTACAGTCGCTGCATGAGCTGCGGCTGCTGCCTGGAGGCCTGCCCCCAGTATGGCGAACAGAGTGCCTTCCTCGGCCCTGCCGCACTGGTTCAAGTCCAGCACAAAAACCGACACCCCACCGGGCGCTACAGCAAGACCGAACGGCTGCATGTAATCATGGGAGACGGGGGCCTGAGCGACTGTGGCAACGCCCAGGTCTGTCTCTCAGTTTGCCCCAAGCGGATACCTATCACCACCGCCATCGGCGAGCTGGGACGGGATCTCTCAAGGCAATTGCTGATCGACCTGTTGGGGAAAGGCTGAGCTGCGCCATCCCGATCCCTTAGGCTGCCAGCCTGAAAAATCAGCCCCTCCGCCGCCGGGGTTGCACTGCCGGTAGCAATAGCAGCAGCAACCCAAACAGCGGGCCGATGCTGCCACCACCACCGCTCTCGCCACCACTGCTAGTCGATTGCGTACTGGTGCCTTCCTCAGCCACTGCCAGCCCCACCGGGTCGCGGATCACACCTACGGCTGGATCCCGGTCCCAGCCATCGTTGTCAGTTAGCTCGAGGGTGAGGGTGTGTGCGGCGTGGTCGATGGTGGCGTATGGGTAGTCCTGCCACTGATTATTGGTGTCGAGCTTTCGCACCACCGCATCAGCGGGCAGGTCGACCTCTTCAGGAAAGCTGAACACCACCCTGGCGCTGCCATTGGGGGCCTCGACGCTGAAGTCGAAGATGCCCAGCGGGAAGCGATGCCGGTTATCTTCGACGCCCTGTTCCTCATTGAGGATCGGCAGGCCAGTTTCCCCACTGCTGTGCGCGATCAGGCGCTGCCCGTCACTCGATGCGATTGTGATCGCCTGCCCCTGCAACGCTGGCAGGCCCAGCCTCTCAGCCGTCGGTGCGGGGATCCGAAAAGCGAGGCTGGTCGAATCCTGGGAGGCCTCCAAGCCTACCTCCAAAGCATCGATGATGCCGTCGCCGTCTCGGTCACTGGGATGTTCAGGATCGCCCAACTCCTGGGCATCTGGCACCCCATCCGCGTCGGAATCAGCATTCTCAGCGGCAGGATCGAGCCCCTGCTGCTGCGCCTGCTCATCACTCAGGCCATCACCGTTGGCATCCGCTATCTCTGCCGAATTGACGGTAATCTTTAGATCCAGCGTGTTGCTAGCGCCAGCAGTGTCGCTCACCCTGACCTGCAGGGTCTCGCTGCCGACCTGACTGGCAGTGAAGCTCATCTGATTGGCATCGAGTTCGACCTTACCAAGACGACTCTCGGTGATGGTGAAGCTGTGTTCATCATCCAGATCAGCATCCCGCACTACAAAGCGGATCCGGCGGCTCTCACCCTGTTTCAGTACCAGGCCGTTGATGCCTCGTTGCAGCAGCGGCCTGTCATTCACGGCCTTGATGCTGATTTTGACCGTAGCCACAGCACTCTCCAGCCTGCCATCGCTGACCTTGAAGCTGAAGCTGTCGCGGCCATTCAGATTAGCCTTCGGCGTGTAGCTGAACTCACCGCTGCTGCTATCGAGTCGCAGACTGCCCTTGGTGGGGTGACTCATCAGCCTGTAGCTGAGTGCATCCCCATCGGCATCGCTGGCTACCAAGGTGCCCTGAATCGCACCATCTTCATCTATTTCAAGCGATGCGGCTGAGGCAAGCGGGGCATCGTTGACCGAGTTGATATGAATCTCAACCTGGGCGATCTCGGAATCGAGCTGCCCATCATTAACCTTGAAGCTGAAACTATCATCACCATTGGCATGCGCTGCCGGGGTATAGCTGAACTTGCCGGTGGCGCCATTGAGGCTCAGCACCCCTTTGGCAGGCTCAGCGACAAGAGTGTAGAGGAGCCTGTCTCCATCGGCGTCGCTGGCCTGCAGTCTGCCACTGGCCACACCATCCTCAACGAGATTCAACCTGGCGCCGCTCACTGTCGGGCGGTCGTTGATCGATCGGATATCGATACGGACAGTCGCGGGGCTGGAGTCCAGCATGCCGTCATTCACCTTGAAGCTAAAGCTGTCCGAAGCATGCAGGTTAGGCGACGGTGTGAAGGTGAATGCACCGCTCTGCTCATCCAGCGCAAGGTTGCCCGTGCTGGGTGGCGTCAGGATGATAAAGCGCAGTGGATCTCCATCGGGATCACTGGCAATCAGCGTGCCCACTAGCGGTCTGTCCTCATCGGTAGTCAGGCTGGCGCTAGTGGCACTCGGCATATCGTTTTCGATACCGATCAGGATCCGGAAGGTGATGCTGTCGACTGCCCCATTGGGGTCGATCACGCGCACCTGAAGCTCATCCGTGCCATTCACATCCGGATCAGGCGTATAGCGCACCAGGCCACTCGCATCGATAGTAGCGCTTCCCTGCCCCGGCGGGGTCTGAATCGACCAGCTCAGCGCGTCACCATCCACGTCGCTGGCGCTCAAAGCCAAGCTCAGCGGAGTATCTTCAGCGGTTGCAATGGTGGTCTGTTCACCCAGAGTGATCTGCGGCGCATCGTTCACCGGGCTGATGGTGATGGCAATCTCGGCAGGCTCAGACTCCACCTCGCCATCGCTCACCACAAACGCGAAGCTGTCACTGCCATGGGCATCAGCTGTCGGGGTGTAGGTGAAGGCGCCGGTTTCGGCAACCAAAGTCACACTACCCAGGGTGGGCTGGCGGCTGATGCGGTAGCTCAGGGCCTCGCTGTCGATGTCCGTCCCGCTCAGGGTGCCACTGGCCGGCTGGTCTTCATCGGTGGTGAGGCTCGCGCCGCTGACAGTGGGCGCATCGTTGACCGCGGTAATGGTGACATCGATGGTGATGCGGTCGCTCAAGCTGCCGTCACTCACCTCGACCACGAACTGGGCGGTCCCACTGGCATCAGCGGCGGGGGTATAGCTCACCAGACCATCAGCATCGACACTGGCGTTGCCCTGCTCAGGCGGGATTGGGAGCGACCAGCTCAGCGCATCACCGTCCACATCAGTGGCGCTCAGATTCAGGCTTGCTGGGGTATCCTCACTGGCGGGCATATTGAGCTGCTCACCCTGAACGATCTGCGGCGCATCGTTTACCGGGTTGATGGTGATGGCAATCTCGGCAGGCTCAGACTCCACCTCGCCATCGCTCACCACAAACGCAAAGCTGTCACTGCCATGAGCATCAGCTGTCGGGGTGTAGGTGAAGGCCCCGGTTTCGGCAACCAAAGTCACACTACCCAGGGTGGGCTGGCGGCTAATGCGGTAGCTCAGGGCCTCGCTGTCGATGTCCGTCCCGCTCAGGGTGCCACTGGCCGGCTGGTCTTCGTCGGTGGTGAGGCTCGCGCCGCTGACAGTGGGCGCATCGTTGACCGCGGTAATGGTGACATCGATGGTGATGCGGTCGCTCAAGCTGCCGTCACTCACCTCGACCACGAACTGGGCGGTCCCACTGG
>Ga0256843_1000384_pt1 | contig 37906 bp, 38 predicted proteins | sample AlvinellametaG_FD_191572 | JGI IMG/M metagenome (GOLD analysis project Ga0256843, IMG submission 191572) | Pompeii worm associated microbial communities from hydrothermal vent at the East Pacific Rise, Pacific Ocean - Alvinella | ecosystem: Host-associated > Annelida > Integument > Unclassified ...
CGGGTCAGCAATTCGTTCAGATAGAAGCCACAGTAGAGGTGGTTGCCCTGCAGTAGCAGTGCGCGCCCCTCCGGTTCCGATTTACTCAGGGTCTTGACCTCGCCCCGCCCTTTGAGAGAGACCAGCAGCGGTCTGAAGGGCTGCAGTAGCGCTCCCAGCATCGAGCGCCCCGAGCGCGCGCCTCGCGCAATCGCCGGCAGCCGTCCCTGCTCCGGGGTGAAGAGCTCCAGCAACAGGCTGGTGTTCCGGTACTCCCGGCGGTGCAGAATAAAGCAGGGTTGCAGCGCGTTATCGACCACTAATCGCTATATCCGAGCCGCGCCAGCGAGGCCTCGTCGTCAGACCAGCTCTTTTTCACCTTGACCCAGACCTCGAGATACACCTTGCAGCCAAAGAACTGTTCCATCGCCTTGCGTGCCTGGCTGGCAACGATCTTCAGCGCCCCACCCTGCTTGCCGATGATGATAGCCTTCTGCCCCGGCTTCTCCACCCAGATCACCGCGTTGATGCGGTAGATGCCACCCTTCTCCTCGAACCGTTCGATCTCCACCGAGACCGCATAGGGGAGCTCTTTGGCGTAGCGACGGGTAATCTGTTCGCGCACCATCTCGGCGGCGAAAAACTTCTCCGGCCGGTCGGTTAGCTGCTCTTCAGGGTAGAAGTTATCCGCCAGCGGCAGACGCTCGAGCACCAGCTTCTCCAGCGCATCGACATTGTGACCGTTGCTCGCCGAGATCGGGATGATCTCAGCAAAATCATAGCGCTCAGCCATCTCAGCCAGAAACGGCAACAGCGCCTCTTTCTGGTTCACCTGGTCGACCTTGTTGACCGCCAGAATCACCGGCATGGTACGTTCCTGCAGCAGTCCTAATACCTTGGCATCCTCTCTGGTCCAGCGCAGCGCCTCCACCACGAAGATCACCACATCCACATCCACTACCACCGTCTTTGCAGTGCGGTTGAGATAGCGATTCATGGCATGGTCCGCCCGCTCGTGGATGCCAGGGGTATCCACATAGATCACTTGCCCCTGCTCGAGGGTCTTGATGCCGAGAATGCTGTGTCGGGTGGTCTGCGCCTTGTGCGAGGTGATGGCCAGCTTCATACCGATGATCCGGTTGAGCAGGGTCGATTTGCCTACGTTGGGACGTCCAGCGATAGCAGCATAGCCGCAATGGTTGTTCAGCTCACTCATCTTCCAGTCTCTGTAACATAGCTGCCGCAGCGGCCTGTTCGGCACGACGACGGCTCGAACCTGAGCCATCGCTCTCCTGTTCAAGGGCCTCGCTCCGGCACTTCACCGTGAAGGTCTGGGCGTGTTGATCACCGGTGATGTCGATCACTTGGTAGCTCGGTAGTCCGATCTTGCGCGCCTGCAGGTGCTCCTGAAGGCGGGTCTTCGGATCCTTCTGTTGCGTATTCAGATCAAGCCCGGTGAGCAGTGACTCGAATATCTGCAGGATAACCCGACGGGTAGTTGAGTAGTCGCTGTCGAGGTAGATGGCTGCCAGGATCGCCTCCACCGCGTCGGCCAGTATTGAATCCCGAGTCTGACCACCACTGCGCAACTCACCGGGCCCGAGTCGCAGATGGTCGCCAAGTTTCAGCCCGCGGGCGATCTTGGCCAGGGTTTCGCGTTTGACCAGCGATGAGCGCAACCGGCTGAGTTGTCCTTCGCTGGCGCGCTCGAATTGCTCAAACAGGGCATCGGCGATGACAAAGCCGAGGATAGCATCGCCCAGGAACTCGAAACGCTCGTTGTTTTTGCCACCGACACTGCGGTGGGTCAGCGCTTGCTGCAGCAGCGCTGGATTGTGGAATTCATAGCCGAGGGCCCGGCAGAGGCTACTGAGTGGAGGGGTCAATTGGCGGCTAATTCGACAGTGTCATTAAAGGAGACGATGGCGTCCAGATTCCCCATCAGGGGGATGCGTACCTCATAGGATACCCTGACGATGGTGGTACTCCCTTGGCGCTCCACCTTGACGTGCTCTTTCTTCACTGTACTGATGTAGTTGACTTCCATCCGGCGCAGGAACGCCTTACGAATCTCGGACAGTGATTTACGCCCGATGAGGGACTCGGCCTGCAGCGATTCCAGCGCTGACCTGACGGTAAAATGCTCCGTGTAGACCGGTATGATCTTGATCGCCATCAGCGCAACCGCGCCTACCATGACAAATACCAGCAGCATGCTGATAGCTGTCATGCCACTCTCTCTGTGCGTGCTATACATTATCAAATACCTTTCCTATGCTATTGATATTATTAATTTATTGCCCGCCCAATTCGTTCCCATGAGATCGGGAAACCCGTTTTCTCACCATCCCAGTTCATCCAGATGGCAAATGCTTCTCCGATCAGATTCTCTTCAGGCACCAGTCCCCAGCAGCGACTGTCGTTGCTGTTGTCCCGATTGTCCCCCATCACAAAGTAGTGGCCCTCCGGTATCGTGAAGGGGCCACGTGACAGCACATTACATCCCATAGCGAGATCGGGCGCCATGGGGTGCATCAGGATCTCGTGCTCAACCCCATTCAAATCTTCCACCGCCCTGAGATAACCGCTGATCCTGGCACCACCGCCAGTACCGTTGTAGATCCCCACCGGGGTCTGTTGCATCGGTTTACCATTAATATAGAGGACCTTGCCGCGGTAGTGGATGGTATCACCGGGTACCGCCACGATACGTTTGATATAGTCGATCCAGGGTTGTTTGGGATAGCGGAAGACCGCCACATCGCCGCGCTGCGGTAGATCGATATCGATAACCTTTTTGTTCAGCACCGGCAGGCGGATACCGTAGCTGAACTTGTTAACCAGGATGAAGTCCCCCACCAGCAGCGTCGGCATCATCGAGCCGGAGGGGATGCGGAAGGGCTCCACCAGAAACGAGCGCAACACCAGCACCGCGAATATCACCGGGAAGAAGGAGCGCGCATACTCCACCATCAGGGGATCGCGCGGTGCGCCTACGGCCCGTTCGTTTCTCGCTGGCGCAAAGAAGAGCGCATCGATCAACCAGATGCCGCCAGTGATGGCGCTCGCCACCACCAGGAATGTGGGGAAATCGAAGTTCATAAGCGTCTATCTACTCCAATATCGAGTTGCCGAAATCGCTGGCTAGACTGGTCATCTACACTCAGCTGAATCTTTTCAAGAAAACCGCTGCAGGCCGACTCAATCCTTGCCGACCTTCAACACGGCGAGAAAGGCTTCCTGCGGGATCTCCACCCTGCCCACCTGTTTCATACGTTTCTTGCCCGCCTTCTGTTTCTCCAGCAACTTGCGCTTGCGGGTGATATCACCGCCGTAACATTTAGCGGTGACATTTTTGCGCAGTGCCTTGACCGTGGTGCGGGCGATAATCTTGCTGCCGATGGCGGCCTGGATCGCCACCTCGAACATCTGCCTAGGAATGATCTCCTTCATCTTCGCAGTCAGATCCCGGCCACGGGAGTCGGCCTGGCTCTTGTGCACGATGATGGAGAGTGCATCAACCTTCTCACCGTTGATCAGGATATCGAGCTTGACCAGCGGTGCCGTCTGAAAGCGGGCAAACTCATACTCAAACGAGGCGTAACCGCGGCTCACCGACTTCAGCCGGTCGAAGAAGTCGAGCACCACCTCGTTTAGTGGCAGTTCGTAACTGAGCTGCACCTGGCCACCCAGGTACTGCATATTCTTCTGTGTGCCGCGCTTTTCGATACAGAGGCTGATCACATTGCCCAGATGCGCCTGCGGCACCAGGATGGTGGCGTTGATCAGCGGCTCACGCACTGCCTCGAACTTACCGGGATCGGGCAGGTCGGAGGGGTTCTCGATCTGGATTGTGCTGCCGTTATTCAACAGCACCTCATAGACCACCGAAGGCGCAGTAGTGATCAGGTCGAGGTTATACTCCCGCTCCAGCCGCTCCTGGATGATCTCCATGTGCAGCATGCCGAGAAAGCCGCAGCGGAAACCGAAGCCCAGCGCCTGGGATGTCTCCGGCTCATAGTGCAGGGCGGCATCGTTGAGGCGCAGTTTCTGCAGCGCATCGCGCAGGTTTTCGTAGTCGTCGGAGCTGACCGGATAGAGCCCGGAGAAGACCCGCGGATGCATCTCCTCGAAGCCCGGCAGCGCCTGCTCTGCCTTGCGGTTCTCCAAAGTGATGGTGTCGCCCACGGGTGCGCCGTCGATCTCCTTGATGCCGGCGATGACAAAACCTACCTCGCCGCTGGAGAGCAGCTGCTTGTCGAGCCGCTTGGGGGTGAACACACCCACCTTCTCCACCTGATAGCTGCGTCCGGTGGACATAATGTGCATCTTGTCCTTGCGGCGGATCTCGCCGTTCATCACCCGGATCAGTGAAATCACGCCCACATAGGGGTCAAACCAGGAGTCGATAATCAACGCCTGCAGTGGTGCCTCCCTGTCTCCCTCCGGCGGCGGAATTGTGGCCACCAGGTCTTCCAACAGATCGGGAATGCCGAGACCGGTCTTGGCGCTGACCTTGGTGGCATCGGTGGCGTCGATGCCAATGATCTCCTCGATCTCGCTGATCACCCGCTCCGGCTCCGCCGAGGGCAGGTCGATCTTGTTCAGCACTGGCAACACCTCCAGCCCCTGCTCGATGGCGGTGTAGCAGTTGGCGACACTCTGCGCCTCTACGCCCTGGGCCGCGTCCACCACCAGCAGCGCACCCTCGCAGGCGGCTAGAGAGCGGGAGACCTCGTAGGAGAAGTCCACATGGCCAGGGGTGTCGATAAAATTGAGTTGGTAGATCTGGCCATCCCGCGCCTGGTAGTCGAGGGTGACACTCTGCGCTTTGATGGTGATACCGCGTTCCCGCTCCAGCTCCATCGAATCGAGCACCTGCGCCTCCATCTCGCGATCGCTCAGACCACCGCAAGCCTGGATAAAGCGGTCGGCAATCGTTGACTTGCCGTGATCGATATGGGCGATGATGGAAAAGTTACGGATGTGACGCAAATCTGTCATTGGCTCAGTGTTACCTTGGCGCGGAAAAAACGGAACTTGCCTGATTAGGCAAGTTCCGTCTGTCGGCGTACAACGCCGAAGCGGTCGATCATACCAAATCAACCGCCATTCAAATAGTTCCGCAACCCTATTTCATCCAGAAAGTACTCACTGAGCAGTTCACCATCGCTTCCCACCAGCACTGGTACACGCGTGTCATAGCGGGCACGGAGGGCAGCATCGGCATCGATCTCCACCAGCTGCAGCTGAAAGCTATCCGCCCCATCTATGGACTGTAGCTGTGTCAGCATATCCTCACACAGATGACAGCCGGGGCGGATATAAAGGGTCAGCTGCCTCATTCCGCCGGCATGCGTAGCGCCAAAAAGATCGGTCCGCTACGGCGGTGAACCAGCACTGCCACGGTCTTGTTGGCTGGCAGTTCTGCCACCAGCTGGTTGAACTGCTGTACACTCTCGACCTTGCGCTCGTTGATCATCAGGATCACATCCCCCTCCTGAATACCGGCAACCCGAGCGGCCTCGCCAGTTACCGAATCGACCATCACCCCCTGATAGGGCGGTACTGCCAGCTCACTGCGCTGCTCACGGCTCAGATCGGAGACCATCAGCCCGAGACGATTCGACATCACCTTGGGCGCATGGGTCTCGGCCAGCTCGATCGCATCTTCCGCGGGCAGCTCACCGATCTGGACCATTACCTCGAGGGTGCGACCGCCGCGCTGCACGGTCACAGCCACAGGGCGATCAATCGGGCTAGCGCCCACCAGCGGCGGCAGATCTGAGGAGCTCTTCAGCTTGGTGCCGTTATAGCTGAGGATCACGTCGCCCACCTGCAGGCCCGCTTTGGAAGCGGGGCTGCCGGGCAGTACCCGTGCAACCAGAGCGCCTTGGGGGTGTTGCATGCCAAAGCTCTCGGCCAGATCGCGGGTAACATCCTGGATCAACACCCCGAGCCAGCCGCGACTGACCCGACCTTTGCTCTTCAGCTGCTCGGCTACGTTCATCGCCACCTCGATGGGGATGGCAAAAGACAGTCCCATGAAACCACCAGAGCGGCTGTAGATCTGTGAGTTGACCCCCACCACCTCGCCATCCAGGTTGATCAGCGGGCCGCCGGAGTTACCCGGATTGATCGCCACGTCGGTCTGGATAAAAGGTACATAGTTCTCGCTCGGCAGGTTGCGCCCCTTAGCGCTGACGATGCCGGCGGTGACCGAGTGATCGAAGCCAAACGGTGTGCCGATCGCCAGCACCCACTCGCCTACTTTGAGCTTTTCGGCACTGCCGGTCTTCACCACCGGCAGATCCTCCGCCTCGATCTTGATCAGTGCGATATCGCTGCGCTCGTCGCTGCCGATCACCCGCGCGCTGAACTCACGGCGGTCATTCATACGCACGATGATCTCATCCGCACCGGCGACCACATGATTGTTGGTGAGGATGAAACCATCGGGGGAGATAATGAAACCCGAGCCCAGCGACTGCTGCTCCCGCTCCTGATCCGGCAGGTCGAAGCCATGTTCACCGAAGAAACGTCGCAGCAGCTCACCAAAAGGACTGTTCTCTGGAATATCAGGGATGTTGAAGCGCTCCATCTGCCGCCGGATGCTCTGCTGCTGACGAGTGCTGATGTTGACCACCGCCGGCGCATTCTGCTCAACAAGCTCGGTAAAGTCAGGCAGGCTTCTCGCCTGTAGCGGGGCGGTAAAGAGCAATACAAGGAGAAGAAACGGAACTGTGGATACCGTTCGCTGCATAAAACTCATTGGTAACTCCTGGAGGTTATTCGATTCGGATCGTGGGGCTCAGCCCAATCTGATCGGATGGGAATACGCTGAACGCAAGATCTCCGGCTCATACAGTGCGTCAGTTCGATGCCGACTGGCGAAGCCTCTTGCACCGATCAACCCGGCTATCAGTCCCAGTAGACCGCCGATAATGCTGCCGAGTTCCCCTTGACCTATTTCCATCCAGCGAACCAGTTCCAGGCCCGCAATGGCACACAGGATGAGTGTAAATATCGGCAGCAGGTAGGAGACCAAAGAGGCACGGAGCAGAGCCCGCTCATCGAGACCGATCACCACCTGCTGGCCTGCCTTTGCCTCGATTGGATTGCGCACCCGAAGCTGCGGATGACGACGTTTGAAGAAGCCAGCGATCACCGAGGTGCCACAACTCGATCCGGCCTGGCAGTTCCCGCAAGCCGCCTGCTGCTGGGTCTCCACCAGAGCATAGTCGCCATCACAGGTGATGACTCTGGCAGACTCCTCGATCATGGCGATTCGGCAGCGTTGTAGCGCATCGCCTCGACCACACTCAACAGGGTGATCGCCGGCACTTCGCCCACTGCGGTGATCTGGTGATCAGCACGCCGCCCACCCCAAGCGTTGATCGCACCCAGACGTGATGCGCCCTCCAGCGCCCCCCCCTCGCCTGCCGCTTCGATGAAGATGGAGAGAGAGGCTAGCCCGTCACTTAACACATAGTGGTCGATTACACCGCCATTAGCGGTGTCTGGCACCCTGGAACGGCTGGTCACCACAAAACCGGCGGGCAAGGATTCAAAGTGCCACTGAGGCCTGTCCGACTCTATTTCACTCCGTGGCAGGTCTGATTTACGGATGGTGATGCCACGCTGTTTGTTGGATTCGTCGATGTTCCACTCGGCGACACCGATCTCGAGGCTGGTGAACATGGTCTGTTCCAGCGCCTGCCCCTGCTCATCCATCAGGTCCGACTTGAGTGGCAGGGCGCTCTCCTGATCGAGATAGAAACGATAGCCGTAGCGGTAGTCATCCCGTGGGATGATCGCCACCACCTTCGACTGATGGCCCGCAATCCGGGCCGTGCCGAGGGTACGAAATGCGTAGTGAGGGGTGAGTTTGTCGAGGTCTTGGGGTAGCAGATCGAGAAACTTGTTGCTGGGTGGGCGCTTATCGATGGAGATTTGCTGGCTCTCGGGGCGAACGCAGGTGATTGAGCGTTTATCGCGAATCACCTCCCGCGGGGCACCGTTGAGTGAGATCAGATGCTCCCTGATCTGGCCATCCTCTACTGCATGCACCACCCGGATACTCTCCAGCTGGTTGTCGTGCAAATAGATGAATGTGCCCTGATAGTTCAGAGCGCGTACCGCGGTCATCATCCGTTCCAGCCATCGGGCGGCCTCCCGCTCTTTCTCGGCCGTTGCGGCCAATCCTGTGGTCAGGTTCAGCGCCAGCAGGACACCAAAAAAAATCTGTGCAGCGATGCCCGCTGGACGACCTATCTGCATGCCTCTCCACTCCAACACGACAAACCTGTCGAATAACGGTTGATCATTTGGCCACGTCATAACTGACAAAGGTGGCGTAAGGCATGATGCCTTTCATGGTGTTGGCCGGAGCGTACTCCTGATGATTGACCAGATAACTATTGAGTTTGGTCTCAACGTCGGGGCGGGCCAGCAGCTCCCAGCGGGTGCCCCCAGATTGGCTATAGATGGTCTCTACCGGTGGCTTTTTCACCGCCACCGTGGGGGAGAGTGTGGCGACCGGATCATCATTGATCAGCTGTGGGACCATAGTGACCGCAACCAGCGCCACTGAGGCGGCGATGGCAGTACCTGCCACCGGTTTCAGCCAGGACGCCGGGCGGCGTTTGACCATTCCCGGCGCAATGATGGTAGGTTCACGCTCCAGGCTGGCGCTGATGGCGCTTGCCAGATCCGGCTGCACCAGCGAACCCAGTTCCTGACGCATCGCATCGCCTATTAGATGATAACGGGCCCAGGCCTGTTGCTCTGACGGTGTTTCAAGCAGCCGACCGATGTGCCGGCTGATTTCGTGTTCGCTTAGCTCGTCATCCACCAGTGCAGATACTTTTTCGCGTTCTTGTTCGCTCATCTCACCACCCGTGCTTATGGGTTAATCAACGGTTGTAACCGTTTGTCTATCGCCTCTCGCGCCCGGAAGATACGGGATCTCACAGTTCCCACCGGGCAGGACATCGCCTCAGCGATCTCCTCGTAACTCATGCCTTCCAGTTCACGCAGGATGATGGCAGTGCGCAGGTCTTGCGGAAGCGCGTCGATGGCATCCTGAACGGCGGCACTGATCTCGCTGCTGAGCAGATGATTTTCCGGTGTGCCGTACTCTTTCAGACGATGCCCCTCATCCAGCTGTTCGGCGATCTCGGGCTCCACATCCCCACTCGGCGGGCGACGACTCTGGGCAACGAGGTGGTTCTTTGCGGTATTAATCGCAATCCGGTACAGCCAAGTGTAGAAAGCGCTGTCACCACGAAATCTAGGGAGCGCCCGGTAGGCCTTAATAAAAGCCTCCTGGGTAACGTCCAGCACCTCGTGTGGATCCCGAATGTAACGGGAGATCAGATTCGCGATCTTCTGCTGATACTTGAGCACCAACAGGTCAAATGCCTTTTTGTCGCCCTTCTGCACACGGATGACCAGTTCCTGATCCACTTGTCGCTCGCCCATCCGGGCCCTACCCTCCCTCATGACCTGACACGTCCCTGCGCTCAGTCTGATTGACACTCCAGATTCTGAATAGTTCGCCGCATCTACCGGTAGATTAATTCTGTTCTACAAGCCCTTGATTTAGGCTAGGATGCGGCGATGCAATGCGAGTCGCATTATCGCTGTAATAGTAGGCCTCCGCAATCATGTCCACCGACCATCAGCACGACGTTTTGATCATCGGCAGCGGTGCTGCCGGTCTTTCCCTGGCGCTGCGTCTGCACCCTGATCTGAAAGTCGCGGTAATCTCCAAACGCCAACTCGAAGAGGGCAGCACATTCTATGCCCAGGGGGGCATCTCTGCGGTGCTAGACGAGGAGGATACCCTCTCCTCCCATGTGGAGGACACCCTTAACGCCGGCGCCGGGCTCTGCGAAGAGAAGACGGTTCAACTGGTGGTGGAACAGGGCCCGGAGAATATCCGCTGGCTGATGGAAAACGGTGCCAAGTTCACCCGTGACGACAACTCGGCCAGTAGCGGCGGCTACCATCTGACTCGTGAAGGGGGGCACTCCCACCGGCGGGTGATCCACGCCGCAGATGCCACCGGCCGCGAGGTGGAGACCACCCTCGAGGCCCAGGTGATGGCGCGCGCCAACGTGGAGCTGTTCGAATACCATATCGCCATCGACCTGATCACCAACCGCAAGCGCCGCCAGAGCGGCGTCAACCGCTGTGTGGGAGCCTACATTCTTAACCAGAAACAGGGCCGGGTTAAGACCTTCCGCGCCCGTTTTGTAGTGATCGCCTCCGGTGGCGCGAGCAAGGTCTACCTCTACACCAGTAATCCGGACGTCTCTACCGGCGACGGCATCGCCATGGCCTGGCGCGCTGGCTGTCGGGTCGCCAACATGGAGTTCATCCAGTTTCACCCCACCTGCCTCTACCATCCCGAGGCACGTAACTTTCTGATCAGCGAGGCGGTGCGCGGTGAAGGGGGCCGGCTGTTGCTGCCCAACGGGGAGCGTTTCATGCAGCGCTTCGACCGGCGCGGAGAACTCGCCCCGCGAGATATCGTCGCCCGCGCCATCGACCATGAGATGAAACGTATCGGCGCCGAATGCCTGTTCCTCGATATCAGCCACAAGCCGGCTGAGTTCATCACCGAACACTTCCCCACCATCTACCAGCGCTGCCGCGACTTGGGGATCGACATCACCCGCGAACCGATTCCGGTGGTGCCCGCCGCCCACTACACCTGCGGTGGCATCTACACCGATCATCACGCGCAGACCGATCTGCCGGGGCTCTACGCTATCGGTGAAACTGCCTACACCGGCCTGCATGGCGCTAATCGGATGGCCAGCAACTCGCTGCTTGAGTGCCTAGTGTTTGCCGGGCAGGCCGCCAAAGATATTAGCGAACAGGCAGACCAGGTAGAGATACCCGGTGAGTTGCCTCACTGGGACGAGAGCCGGGTGACCGACTCTGATGAAGAGGTGGTGGTGGCCCATAACTGGGATGAACTGCGCCGCTTCATGTGGGACTACGTGGGCATAGTCCGCTCCAACAAGCGCCTGGAGCGAGCCAAACGTCGGGTCGACATGTTGCGCATGGAGATTGGTGAATACTACAGCAACTTTCGTGTTACCAATGACCTGCTGGAGCTGCGCAACCTGGTGGAAGTGGCCGATCTGATCATCCGCTCGGCGCAGATGCGCCGCGAAAGCCGTGGCCTCCACTACACTCTCGACTTTCCGCGCACCGACGACCTGGCCCAACGCCATCCGACAGTGCTGATCCCAGACAACTACTCTCCCAGGACGCTGCCCTGACGGAATTCGAATTCCGGGGTGGAATTCCGGGGACAGTATACCTATTCCCAGAAGACGCTGATGCAGTAGCATAGACCACCGATTTTTTACAGGCCATTCAGGGAGGAACAGCATGGCAAGGATTGCCCGAGTGGTATTGTCTGATGCCCAACCATGTCCACCTCGTGTTGACCCCAAACACAGAGAGCGGCTTGCGAACCGCTTTGGCTGAGGCCCATCGCCGTTACACCCGGCGTGTCAATTTTCGATATGGCTGGCGGGGTCACCTCTGGCAGAAGCGGTTCCACTCTTTCCCCATGAATGAAACGCATCTTGCGGCGGCGATTCGATATGTCGAGTTGAACCCCGTGCGTGCGATTGTGTCCGGACTGGGCAAATTACCCACCGAGCCTGCTCAGGATGACGTGGAATACATCCGGGTTCATACACGCACCGGCCGCCCACTGGGTGACGCGCCGTTTATCCAGGCAGCTGAGTCACTGACTTGCCGGATTTTGACGCCACAAAAGCCGGGTAGAAAACCGGGGAGCCATTCCGCTGCAGTGAATGGGAAATAAGTATACTGTCCCCGGAATTTCACCCGGAATTCCAATGTAACCATTGATTGAAGCCGTATCCGCTCAGGGTATGATTGCCCATATTCCCTAATTAGCGTTAATTCATGGATTCACACGTACGCCGCATCATCCTCAATGCCACCAGCGCCGATGATCTGTTCGAAGGCGGTTCAATTCAAAGTCTGTGGAGTGGTTACGGTAGTATCGACCGCTACGGCCTGATCGGTTCGAAACTGAACACCGTGGTGGTCAAACACGTACGGTTACCGGATCAGAGCAGACACCCGCGTGGCTGGAATACCGATCGATCCCACCAACGCAAACTGCACTCCTATCAGGTAGAAACCGCCTGGTACGAACATTGGGCCGCACGCTGTGATGATCACTGCCGTATCCCCCATTGTCTGGCCCTGGAACATCACGACGATGAAGTGTTGATGGTGCTGGAAGATCTGGACGGCAGCGGTTACCCGGCCCGCAAGGGCAGCGTTACCGAGGCCGAAATGATCCGCTGCCTGAGCTGGCTTGCCCACTTCCATGCCACCTTCATGGACGAGAAACCGGAAGGGCTGTGGGACATAGGCACCTATTGGCACCTGGACACCCGCCCCGATGAACTGGCCACCATGGAGGAGGGTGAACTAAAGCAAGCTGCAGAGGTTCTGGACCGGACCCTGAACGAGGCCCCCTTCCAAACCTTTGTGCATGGCGATGCCAAGCTGGCCAATTTCTGTTTCTCGCCGGACGGAACCCAGGTCGCGGCAGTGGACTTTCAATACGTGGGCAGCGGTTGTGGCATGAAAGATGTAGCCTATTTCATCGGTAGCTGCCTTAACGAACACGAATGCGAACACAGGGAGGAATCCCTGCTCAACGCCTACTTCGCTGTCCTGAAACAGGCCCTGGCTCTGCACCATCCCCGGATCGATGCTGCGGCTGTGGAAGCGGTCTGGCGGCCCTTGTATAGCGTGGCCTGGACCGATTTCTATCGTTTCCTCAAAGGCTGGAGTCCCGGCCACTGGAAAATTCACAGTTACAGCGAACGCCTCGCCCATGAGGTGGTGAGCCAATTACAGGACACCCCATGCTCTTCAGCAATGATCAACTCTACGAACTGAGCCAACTGGCCTTCAGCGCAGCCCATGCCGCAGGTCATATCATCAAAACCCACCGACAAACCGAGATCCAGGTTCACCACAAAGAGACTGGCACCAGCACCGCTGGTCAGGTGGTCACTGAAGTGGACCACAAGGCTCAAGCCGCTATTTTGGAGATACTAGAACCCAGCTGTGCTGAATATGATCTCGCTTTGCTCACGGAGGAATCCCCCGATGACGGTCAACGCCAGAAAAAACCCGCTTTCTGGTGTATCGATCCCCTGGACGGCACGCTGGCCTTCATCAACAACACCCCCGGCTTTTCCGTCTCTATTGCCCTGGTGGCTCGGAATGGCGACCCGCTGATCGGTGTGGCGTATGACCCGGTGGAGCAAGCCCTGTTTCATGCCATCCGTGGCCAGGGGGCATACAAAAATGGACACCCCATACAGATCCCTGACCTGGACCCGAAACAGCCCCTAATCCTGAGTATCGACTTCAGTTTTCAGTCACATCCCTGGCTGGAACATACCCGGACTGGTTTACATGACATCGCCCGGCAACTGGGCTTGAACGGCTCCGATATTCAGTTTCGCACTGGTGGTGTAATGAATGCCTGCGGCATCCTCGAAGACCCCAATATCTGCTACTTTAAATACCCCCGCAGCGACAATAGCGGTGGCAGTTTATGGGACTATGCTGCTACCGCCTGCCTGTTCCATGAGGCTGGGGCCGTGGCCTCCGACATATACGGCCGACCCATGGATCTCAACCGACCGGATTCCACCTTCATGAACCATCGCGGGCTGTTGTATGCGGGTAACCATGCTCTGGCCGACCACATCATTGCGCTACACCACAGTGTGCTGTTACATCGCAAGGCCGGCAGACTTTCAGAAAATGCTCAGACAAACTTCCAGTAAACGGTGCTAAGTGTTACCAAATAACACATCATCACGCACTAATGAGTTATGCTTATTGAGTGGCGGAGAGGCAGGGATTCGAACCCTGGGTGGGCTACAAACCCACGCCGGTTTTCAAGACCGGTGCATTCAACCGCTCTGCCACCTCTCCAAGAGCGCGCTAGGATACCTGAAATCGACTTGAAAATGCCAGTCGAAACTCTATTTTCATCGTGTTGATCTTTGGCTGGATAGATGTATCCTTGCGGAACCGAAACGGATATCCAGTGTCTTATATACAACCTATTGATTTGCTGGCATTTACCCAGGAGGCAAAGCCGACATGAACCAGATTGATTTCACCTCTACCCGTACCCAGGAATCGGTACTGGCGAGTAATAAGGTGCTGAAGAACACCTATATGCTGCTCTCTGCCACACTGGCATTCAGCGCAGTCATGGCCGGCATCTCGATGTTCATCGCGATGCCGCCGATGACCTACATGGTCTCTGTCATCGTCGCCATGGTGCTCGGCATCTTCGTGCTGCCCCGTACCGCCAACTCCTCCGCCGGTATCGGCGTAATCTTTGTGATCACCGGTCTGATGGGTTTTGGACTGGGCGCCATCCTCTCCATCTACGCCGCACTGCCAAAAGGCCCTGAAATCATCACCACCGCTTTCGGCGGCACCGGCGTGATCTTCCTCGGTCTCTCCGGCTATGCACTGACCACCCGCAAGAACTTCAGCTTCATGGGGGGCTTCCTGTTTGCCGGCATGATGGTTGTGGTGATCGCAATGCTGGCCAATATCTTCCTCGCGATGCCTGCCCTCTCGCTGGCGCTCTCTGCCGGTATCATCCTGCTGATGAGCGGTTTCATCCTGTTCGACACCAGCCGCATCATCCACGGCGGTGAGACCAACTACATCATGGCCACCTATGGCATCTACATCAGCATCTTCAACATCTTCATTAGCCTGCTGCATCTGCTCGGCGTGATGAGTGATGACTGATCAGACCCTTGTCTGACGGCAAACCCCGGCCTGATGCCGGGGTTTTTTTATATCTGCTGAGGAGAAAGATCGATGGACTGGATGAAGATTCTGGCCGCCGCTGCAATGGTGATGATGCTGTTTGCGATGTGGCCCGCCTACAAACACTGGAGCCAGAACGGCCCCAAGGCAGAGAAAGGCGACTGGATGGCGGTGCTGCTGCCGATCGGTGCCGTGATTGGCTTTGTGATCCTGCTGATGGCGATAGTCTGAAGCCTAGCGGCCCCGCCAGTGCCGGGACCGCTTTCCCCTGATCAGATTACCTCGATGCCGCCCATGTAGGGACGTAACGCCTCGGGTACCCTGACCCTGCCTTCCGCATCCTGATAGTTCTCCATCACCGCCACCAGGGTACGACCGACCGCCAGGCCGGAGCCGTTTACAGTGTGTACTAGTTCCGGCTTGCCAGTTTCGGGATTGCGCCAGCGCGCCTGCAGCCGGCGTGCCTGAAAATCCACGAAATTGGAGCAGGAGGAGATCTCCCGATATTTGCCCTGCCCCGGCAGCCAAACTTCCAGATCGTAGGTCTTGGTGGCGGAGAAACCGATATCCCCGGTACAGAGGGTCACTACCCGGTAGGGCAGCTCCAGCTTCTGCAGGATCGCCTCGGCATGCGAGGTGAGCTGCTCCAGCGCATCGAAGGAATCTTCGGCCCGGACTATCTGCACCAGCTCTACCTTCTCAAACTGATGCTGGCGGATCATGCCACGGGTGTCCTTGCCGTAGGAGCCCGCCTCGGAGCGGAAACAAGGCGTGTGGGCCACATAGCGGCGTGGCATCTCGTCGGCGTCGATGATTACATCACGCACCAGGTTGGTGAGCGGCACCTCGGCGGTGGGGATCAGATAGTACTCATGCTCGCCCTGCAGCTTAAACAGCTCCTCTTCGAACTTGGGCAGCTGACCGGTGCCACGCAGGCTGTCGCTATTGACCAGATAGGGCACATAGGCCTCGGTGTAGCCGTGCTGGATGTGGGTATCGAGCATCAGTTGGATCAGCGCCCGGTGCATGCGCGCCAGCGGGCCTGACATCACGGTGAAGCGCGAGCCGGTCAGCTTGGCCGCCGCCTCTGCATCCAGCAGCCCGTTTTCGATGCCTAGATCCACATGATCTTTTGCTTCGAAGTCGAACTGTGGCGGCTCACCCCAGCGACGCTCCTCTCGATTATCCTCCTCATCTTTGCCATCGGGCACCGACTCATGGGGGATATTGGGGATGCCGAGGGTGATCGCGCCCAGCTCAGCCTGGACCTGGTTCAGCGCCTCCTGGGTCTGCTTCAGCCGGTCTCCCAGTGACGCCACCTCGGCCAGTAGCGGCTGGATATCCTCGCCTGCCGCCTTCGCCTTGCCGATCGACTTGGAGTGGCTGTTGCGCTGATTCTGCAGCTCCTGGGCTGCAACCTGCAGCGACTTACGCTGCGCCTCCAGCGTAGTGATCTTATCCGTGTCGAGTTGAAAGCCGCGTCGCGCCAGTTGCGCCGCGACACTCTCCAGATCGTTTCTTAACAGACGAGGGTCCAGCATCGTTTATTCACCCATATTCAAACTTGCGGGCCAGCTCACCACATGGCCCGGTTCCACAATCTTGTTGAGATCCTCGAGGATCCCCTCCACCTTGTCCGTGCGGTCAAAGAACTCCACCACCAGCGGCAGATCCAATGAGACATCGATCAGTGATGAAGTATGCATGCGCCCCGAGGCACCGATACCAGCGATACCACGAAACGCAGTGATACCGCGCACCTTCTCCTCCGCATGCAGAAAGTGCATCAGCCGCTGCATCTGGTGATCACCCTCGGTGAGGTAGACCCGCACCATGGTAACGCTCTCTTGTTTCATAACTGTCTTCCCAGGGTCAATCCCAGCCAGCAGGCTGCGAGACAGGCGATAACGCTGATCAGCACATTCAACATCGCCTTCAGATAGTCCGCCTGCTCCAGCAGATTGAGGGTCTCGATGGAGAAGGTGGAGAAGGTGGTAAAGGCGCCGAGCAGACCGACCAGTAGCGCCGCACGCAGCTCCGGCCCGACACTAGCACGCTCCAGCAGGTAGACGTAGAGAAAGCCCATCAACAGCGAGCCGATGAGATTCACCGCCAGGGTGCCGAAGGGAAAAGCCCGGCCAAGCAGCCCATAAACCCCGCTGGAGACCCAGAACCGGAACAGCGCTCCTACTGCGCCTCCGGCTGCGATGGCGATCATCTGCATCAGAATTCCGAGTCTCTAGAATGATAAACCGCCGCATTCTACACCCATCGCAGCGGGCCGTGAAACGCGGCAGGATGCAGTGAAATCGCTGCAGCCCACAACGATTGAAATAGCCTGCTGTGAATGATAACGGGGCCTTCGTTGGCCAGCTTCGAACAGGCAGGTTGTAGCCCGCCTTCAGACGGACAGGTCAGGCTGAACGACAGACAGACGCCCCATCCTCTTTCGATCCACTTGTCACTCAACCAGCGCCCTGCTCCCGGTCGAGTCGCTTGAGGAATTCGAGCTTCTCACCAATCTTGATCTCCATGCCGCGATCGACTGGACGGTAGAAGCAGCTTCCTTCCAGCCTCTCCGGAAAGTAGTTTTCAGCGGCGGCGTAGGCGTGGGGTTCATCGTGGGCATAGCGGTAGGCCTTGCCGTAATCGAGTTCCTTCATCAGTTTGGTGGGGGCGTTACGCAGATGCAGCGGTACCTCCAGAGAGCCTGACTTCTTCGCCACCGACAGGGCCTGCTTCCAGGCCATGTAGACCGCATTGCTCTTGGGGGCACAAGCCAGGTAGACCACCGCCTGGGCGATCACCAGCTCCCCCTCCGGGCTGCCGAGGCGCTCCTGGGCCTGCCAGGCGTTGAGCGCGATCTCCAGCGCGCGCGGGTCGGCGTTACCTATATCCTCCGAGGCCATGCGCACCACCCGCCGGGCGATGTAGAGTGGATCGCAGCCACCGTCGATCATTCGCGCCAGCCAGTAGAGGGCCGCATCGGGGGCCGAGCCGCGCACCGATTTGTGTAGTGCCGAGATCTGATCGTAGAAGGCCTCACCACCCTTGTCGAAGCGACGCAGGGTGCCGCTGGCCACTTCGCCGATCAGCTCGACGCCGATCTCCCCTTGCTCTGCCAGATCGGCGGCAATCTCCAGCAGGTTGAGAGCACGCCGCGCATCGCCATCCGCCGCCTCGGCCAGCAATCTACGTGCTTCAGGAGTGATGCCGAGGCCGCTCCCGCCGAGCCCCCGCTCACTATCCTGCAGCGCCTGCTCGATGATCTGTTCGAGCTCCTCTCCCGCTAACGCCCTCAGCACATAGGTGCGGGCGCGGGAGAGCAACGCGTTGTTGAGCTCGAAGGAGGGGTTCTCGGTGGTGGCACCGATGAACACTAGGGTGCCATCCTCCACATGCGGCAGAAAGGCATCCTGCTGGGACTTGTTGAAGCGGTGCACCTCGTCGATGAAGAGCAGCGTCGGGCGGCTCTCCTGCTGTCGTGCGAGCCTTGCCTGCTCCACCGCGGCACGGATCTCCTTGACCCCGGAAAGCACTGCCGAGAGGCTGAGAAACTGCACCCCGGAGTGACGTGCGATGAGCCGCGCCAGGGTGGTCTTGCCGGTGCCCGGCGGACCCCAGAAGATCATCGAGTGGAGGTGGTCGGACTCGATTGCCCGCTGCAGCGGCTTGCCTGTGCCGACGATATGTTGCTGGCCGCTGAATTCCGCCAGAGAACGCGGCCGCATCCGGTCCGCCAGCGGCCGGCCGGCGATCGCCCCGGCCTGAAACAGATCCGCTGACTGGCTCATAGGTCGCCGATCATGTCGATCCCATCCGGTGGATCAAAGACAAACAACTCATGTTCCAGGGCGGGGTTACGCTGCAGATTGGAGAAACGGAAGCGGGTGATCTGACCAAAGCTGTCGATCATTTCCATCTGCACCAGCTGGTTCTGTTTCAGCCCCAGTTTGACCTGATCGATCTCCACATCCTTCTGTTTCGGCTTCAGGCTAAGCCAGTCGATGCCGTCTTTTTGGCCCAGCTCCGTGATGGCAAAGTGCCGCTCGATCGGCCCGGTATCGCTGAGCAGCTGCGCCGGCGTGCCCTTCAGCGCCGCCTGCTGATCCCGGTGGGAGACCTGCTCCAACTCCCTGTCGTGCAGCCAGATGCGGTTGCCGTCAGCAATGATCAGCTGGCGGCTTGGCGCGTCATACTGCCAGCGGAAGCGCCCGGGACGCTGCAGATAGAGGATGCCACTGGTGATATAGATCTGGTCGCTATCGGGCTGGCGCAGAGTCTGTACGAACTCCGCTTGCAGGGTAATCAGATTGGACAGAAACTGCCGCAGCTGTTTCACGCCGGTAGCGCCATCGGCTTCTGTTGCCAATGAAGGCTGAGCGAATCCACTCAGCAGGAGCATCAGCAGCAGGCTAAAAAATCGGGTCATCTCAATCCTCCACGGGTGGCGGCGCGATCACTTCGCGACTGCCGTTGGTCTCGGCTGGGCTGATGATACCGATGCGCTCCATCTCTTCGATCATTCGCGCCGCCCGGTTATAGCCGATCTTCAGGCGCCGTTGCACCCCGGAGATGGAGGCGCGGCGGGTCTCGGTGACGATCTTCACCGCCTCGTCGAAGAGTGGATCAGAACTCTCGACATCGCCATTACCCTCAGCCGGGAAGCCAGGTACCGATTCGGTCGGCTCCTGCAGGATCTCCTCCAAATATTCGGGGGCACCGTTCGCCTTCAGATGATCGACCACCCGATGCACCTCATTGTCATCCACAAACGCGCCATGCATGCGCTGCGGAATGTTGCTGCCGGGGCCCATATAGAGCATGTCACCATAACCCAGTAAATGTTCCGCCCCCATCTGGTCGAGGATGGTGCGCGAATCGATCCGTGAGGAGACCTGAAACGCTACCCGGGTCGGGATGTTGGCCTTGATCAGGCCGGTGATCACGTCCACCGAGGGGCGCTGGGTGGCCAGCACCAGGTGGATGCCGGAGGCCCGCGCCTTCTGCGCCAGCCGTGCGATCAGCTCCTCGACCTTCTTGCGTGCCACCATCATCATGTCGGCCAACTCGTCGATAATGACCACGATGTAGGGCAAGGGTTCCAGGGTCGGGTGGGCCATCGCCTCGATCACTGCGTCAGACTTGGGCTGGAACAGCGGATCTTTGAGCGGCTCACCCTTCTTGATCGCCTCGCTGGCCTTGCGGTTGAAGCCGGTGATATTGCGCACCCCAAGCGCCGCCATCAGCCGGTAGCGCCGCTCCATCTCACCGACACACCAGCGCAGCGCATTGCCCGCCTCCTGCATGTCGGTGACCACCGGGGTCAGCAGATGGGGGATGCCCTCGTAGACCGACAGCTCGAGCATCTTCGGATCGACCATAATCATGCGTACTTCGCTCGGCTTGGCCTTGTAGAGCAGGCTCAGGATCATCGCGTTGATCGCCACCGATTTGCCCGAGCCGGTGGTGCCGGCGATCAGGGCATGGGGCATCTTGCCCAGATCGGCCACCATCGGATGGCCGGCGATATCCTTGCCCAGCGCCAGGGTCAGCTTCGACTTGCTCTTCTCGTAGACCTCGGAGCGCAGCACCTCGCTGAGGAAGACTGTCTCGCGGTTTTCGTTAGGAATCTCCAGACCGACTACCGACTTGCCGGGGATCACCTCCACCACCCGCACCGAGATCAGTGAGAGGGCGCGGGCCAGATCTTTCGACAGCCCGGTGATTTTGCTCGCCTTGGTGCCCGGCGCCAGTTGCAGCTCGAACAGGGTGACCACCGGTCCTGGATGGACCGCCACCACCTCCGCCTCGACACTGAAATCGCGAAGCTTCAGCTCCACCTGGCGCGATAGCAGCTGCAGCGCCTCCTTGGAGTAACCTTGCTCTGAGTGCTTGGCCGGCTCGAGCAGCGACAACGGCGGCAGTTCGCTGTTCGGGTCTACATCGAACAGCGGCACCTGCCGCTCCTTCTCAGCCCGCGCACTGATCTTCACGGATTTGATCACCGGCTCGATCTTCGGCAGCTTGCGTTTCTCAGTCCGCTTCTTCTCCTTTTTAACGCTCTTTGACCGCTCCTTGCGCAGCCGCTTGGCCGCACGCCGCTCACGCCAACCCGACAGACTGCTGAGAATACGCTGCAGCCCATCGAGTACCAGTGCGCCGATCCACTCCATTACCGTCAGCCAGGAGAGACCGGTGAAGAGGGTAAAACCGCTGAGAAACAGTGCCAGCAGCAACAGACTGCTGCCGGAGCGGCTGAATACCGCCTCGAAATAGTGGCCGAGAGAATTGCCCAGCACCCCGCCGGTTCCGGAGGGCAACCACTGCCCCAGATGGGCGGCATGGAGTTGTGTCAGGGCACTACCCGCCGCCAGGGTGATCAGAAAGCCAATCCAACGGAACGCCAGTAGGTTGAGATTGGGTTTGGCGTCCAGATCCCGTTTGCGGAAAATCCAGACCGCACTCCAGGCGAGCATCAGCGGAAACAGATAGGCAAAGAAACCAAATAGATAGAAGAAGACATCAGCAAACCAGGCCCCCACCGGGCCACCGGAGTTTTTCACCTGATTTGAGGGGCCGATATAAGACCAGCCGGGATCGCTCGAATCGTAGCTTCCCAGAGAGAGCAGCAGATAGCCGCTCAGGCAGATCAGCCCCCACAGAGCCGCCTCACGAAGCGCCCGATGCATATGTTCAGAGAAGGCCGAACGATCACTCGCCCCCTGTGGCTTTGCCTGCACGATTCCCCCAATTAACCAGGATAATTATGATTTTATACGATTTTTTTAGTTTGTTTTCTAAGATACTGATCGCGCAACACAGGATAGATTAGTTCACCGCCACTCAGATTGAGTGCCTCGCCAAGAACCGGATCGTCACGCCATTGGCCGCTTGCTAGACGCTGCAGGTAGGGGATCATCGCCGCTGAGAGGGCCTGGGAGGCGCTCTTCGGCACTGCCCCCGGCATGTTGGCGACACCAAAGTGGGTCACCCCCTCCTCTACATAGGTCGGTTCCTCATAGGTGGTGGGACGAATCGTCTCGATACAGCCGCCCTGGTCCACCGAGATATCGACCACTACGCTACCCGGCTGCATCTGCCCCACCAGCTCCCGCGAGACCAAGTGTGGTGTCTGTGCGCCCGGGATCAACACCGCTCCGATCAACAGATCGGCCGTCGCAACCGCTTCGGCCAGGCTCTCCTGATAAGGATAGAGTGCGGTGACATTCGCTCCCAGCTCACGCATCGCCTCCATCCGCGTGCGCTGGGTGTCGAAGATGGTGACTTCTGCCCCCAGTGCCGCCGCCATACGGGCGGCGTTGCCACCGGCCTGTCCGGCACCGAGGATCACCACCCGGCCTCGCTGCGCCGCCGGCAGGCCGCCGAGCAGCAGCCCTTTGCCTCCTTCTGGTCGCCACAACAGATGGCTGCCCGCCTGCACCGCGATGCGGCCGGCGATGTCACTCATCGGTGCCAGAATCGGCAAACCACCACCATCGGCGAGGGTTTCGAAAGCAATAGCGGTCACCCCAGTGGCCAGCAAGCTGTGGGTCAGCGCTTCATTGGCTGCAAGATGGAGGAAACAGAACAGGGTCTGATCTGCACGCAACATCTGCGGTTCGGGGCCATAGGGCTCCTTGACCTTGATCACCAGTTCCGCCCAGTCGTAGATCGCTACTGCATCGGGCAGGATCCCGACCCCAAGCTTGGTATAGGCGCTGTCAGGATAGCCGCTCGCCTCCCCTGCCCCCTGCTGCACGCGGACCTGGTGGCCGACCGCGATCAAGTCGGCACAGGCCTCCGGAATTAGACCAACTCGGCCTTCAAGTGGCTTTATTTCTGTAGGTATTGCAATGCGCATGGTAATTCAATACTAACTTGAACTTGCGAACATAACCCGCGCAAGTGAAACAGATTTTTGAGGCCAATTCACAGATAACTTGTGAGTATTTTTCTCATGCACGATCCTTTACCCACCGCAGATCATTACGTAACATCCATCAATTATCTTCGTCGGGTTGAAACGCCGCACTTTGTCCCATGCTGATGAGAGCAAATCCTTGGGCGGCTCACGATCCATTCCGATACCCCGGCAATGTCCGGGTCAAAATCTGGAGTAAGTATACATGAGCGAAACCAAGCATTGTCGCCTGTTGATTCTGGGATCTGGCCCTGCGGGTTATACGGCCGCAGTCTATGCCGCCCGCGCCAATCTGCAGCCGGTACTGGTAACCGGCATGGAACAGGGTGGCCAGCTGATGACTACCACTGAGGTCGACAACTGGCCCGGCGATCATGCCGGCGTGCAGGGTCCGGATCTGATGGATCGCATGCGCCAGCATGCGGAGCGATTCGACACCGAGATCATCTTCGATCACATCAACAAGGCCGACCTAAGCAAGCGCCCCTTCGAACTGACTGGTGATCAGGCCACCTACACCTGTGACGCCCTGATCATCTCTACCGGCGCCTCAGCCCGTTACCTAGGTCTGGAGTCGGAACAAGCATTTCGCGGCCGCGGCGTCTCCGCCTGCGCCACCTGCGACGGCTTCTTCTACAAAAATCAGAAGGTGGCGGTAATCGGCGGTGGTAATACCGCGGTGGAAGAGGCGCTCTACCTCTCCAACATCGCCTCTGAAGTGGTGGTGGTGCACCGGCGCGAGCAGTTCCGCTCCGAGAAGATCCTCTCCGATCAACTACGCAAGAAGGCGGAAGATGGCAATGTCACCCTCGAGCTGAATGCTGTTCTCGATGAGGTACTGGGCGATCAGACCGGCGTTACCGGCATGCGCATTAAGAACGTAAAGGATGGCAGCACCAAGGATATCGACCTGCAGGGTGTCTTCATCGCCATCGGCCACAGCCCCAACACCACCCTATTCGATGGCCAGCTTGATATGACCAATGGCTACCTCAAGGTCGAAGGCGGCATGGAGGGCAATGCCACCCAGTGCAGTATTTCCGGCGTGTTTGCTGCTGGGGACGTGCAGGATCATGTCTATCGCCAGGCAATCACCTCTGCCGGCACCGGCTGTATGGCGGCGCTCGATGCCGAGCGCTTCCTGGATGCGTTGGAGGCCGAAAAGGGCTGATCGAAAGCAGATAACAAAGGCTGTATAACCTGCTGTAATTACGGCCTTTGTTATCGTTCAGTAGTGATTTGACTCAGGACGTATGCGCAGAGCAACAGCTGCTGAAAGCGGTTCACTCCCTTGAACTGCACACCATGCACAAACTGACTACCCTGCCCCTCCAACTCAAACTCTCGCAGGTTTTTTATCTCGCCCATGATCTGCATGCTGTCCGAACCATTGCAGACATCGATATTTAGCTGGATCTGGATCATATCCCCTATCGATCCAATAGGTTTCTTGGTAATCAAACGCGCCCCACTATTGCTAAGATCGGCAATCTTTGCGGCTAGATGGTTCTCTGGCGTGTCAGCCACATTGGTGTTGCGGACCTTGGTATCCAAGGTCGTCGAAACTCTTGGCGCATTGCGCACCACGGCACTTGCCACATCTTCCGGATAGGCGAGATGCAGATGCGGATAGGGCCGTGCCGCTGCGTGCATAACCCGTGAGACGAAGCCAAAGACATTGCTGCCCTGAAGCACACGGACGGTAAAATTCTGCCCCTCCCGAACCAGGATCGCCTTTCCCTGTTTTCTAGGGGTAGTGATAACCAAAGATTCATTGGGAAGATAACCAATCAGCTTCACCCCATATCGGTCGGGGATATCACTAGGTGGTGCATGCTGAAGCTGCAGCGTATCGCCAATCTGCAGGGTTCTGATAATGTCAGACAAGGGTTCTCTCCAAGCACCAGATTGAGGGCCTTTTTCTCTGTTGTTGGGCCCGATAGTCAAGGGGAAACAGGGTCTTTACGGCAGCAGATGATGCGAATTTTTCCCTACATACACAAGAGAAAATTTCACTGCTGAGTTACTGTTGCATTGAGATCTGAGCGCTCAACTACTACTGATGATCTTTAAGCTGGATAACAATTCTTACGCACCTTTCCCCGATGTCTCGCTGGCAGAGACAGAACCGGATGGTCTGCTCGCGCTGGGCGGGGATCTCTCCCCCGAACGTCTGATGAACGCCTATCGAAGCGGTATATTTCCCTGGTATGGTCCAGACGACCCGATCCTCTGGTGGTCCCCCGACCCGCGTATGGTGCTCTACCCGGAGAAGCTGAAGATCTCTCGCAGCCTGCGCAAGCGGCTCGCCAGAAAAGAGTTCCAGATCAGCTTCGACCGACAGTTTGAGGCGGTCATCCGCGCCTGTGCTGAACCCCGCACCACATCGCCCGGTACCTGGCTGGCCGAGGAGATGATTCAGGCCTATATCGAGTGTCACCGGCGGGCACTGGCCCACTCCGTAGAAGTATGGCAGGGAGAGATGCTGGTCGGTGGACTCTATGGTATCGCCATCGGTGCGGTCTTCTTCGGAGAGTCGATGTTCAGCCGGGTCTCCGATGCATCCAAGTGCGCCCTGGTGGGGCTTACCCAGCAGCTGACAGCCTGGGGGTTCGAGTTGATCGATTGCCAGGTCTACACTTCCCATCTGGCCTCACTGGGGGCGGAGACGATCCCCCGCAAGCGCTTCAGTCAAGCACTGGATCAGGGCTGCATACTGCCTGACCGAGCGGAAAGTTGGGCTAATGTTCCCATGTTCTTTCCGCGGACTCAGCTATGATAGACGATCCAACATTCCCCTCTAACCCGGCACTGGCACTCTATCTGAGTCAGCCCCATGACTGCTCCTATCTGCCGGGTCGGCAAACCCGCACGCTTTTTTTGGACCCGGCAGCGCAGATCGATCAGCCGATCTATCAGGCTCTTATCGATCGGGGGTACCGGCGCAGCGGCCGCTTTCTCTATCAGCCAGCCTGCCCCGACTGCTCTGCCTGCATCTCGCTGCGGCTTCCGGTCAGGGACTTTCAGCCAACCCGCAGCCAGCGCCGCTGCTGGAAACGCAATGCAGGACGGTTTTGTATCACTGCCCGCCCGCCACAGCTGGAGAGTGAGCAGTTCGTCCTCTACCAAAAGTATCTCGCGCAGCGGCATCCAGGCAGCAGTATGGACTACAGCAATCCGGATCAATATATCGAGTTTCTCCACAGCGAGTGGGGTGAGACCCGCTTTTACGAGTTTCGTCTTGGTGACCAGCTTGCCGCTGTGGTCGTCACTGATCATCTGCCTGACGGACTCTCCTCCGTCTACACTTTCTTCGACCCTGATCTGCAGGCGGACGGTATCGGCATCTTCGCCCTGCTCTGGCAGATCGAGCATGCTCGCCAACTGGGGTTGAAGTGGGTCTATCCCGGCTTTTGGATCAGAGATTGCCGAAAGATGCGCTACAAATCGGAGTTTCGCCCCCTGGAGGCCTGGTCTGGCCAGGGCTGGGTTCGCTTCGCACCTGGTGAGCCCTTACTGGCAGATTAACCCACTGCCGTTCAATCTCCTATGAATGGGCCCTTTTCTGCTGCAGATGCTGTGGTACAATCCCCGGCTTCAACAAACCGGCGACTTCAGCAGATACGCTGTAGTCAGGTCAGACCGGGATAATTTTCAGGTAGCAGAATGGCGAAAGAAGACTTTATCGAGATGGAAGGCACGGTGACCGAGACCCTGCCCAACACAATGTTCCGCGTCGAGCTGGAGAATGGCCATGTGGTCACCGCTCATATCTCGGGCAAGATGCGCAAACACTATATCCGCATCCTCACCGGCGACAAGGTTACCGTTCAGCTAACCCCTTACGACCTGAGCAAAGGCCGCATCACCTACCGCGCCCGCTAAGCCGCTCCCGCCTCAGGTGGAGCACTGGAATCAGTGCACCGCCTCCTCCAGCACTTTGAGACTCAGCTCTCCATCGACTAGCTCGATGGTGACTGTGCCGCCTGTGGCGAGGGAACCAAACAGAAGCTCCTCTGCTAGTGGTTTTTTGATCTCATCCTGGATCAACCGCGCCATCGGCCGTGCGCCCATCTTCTCATCGTAACCACGCTCTGCTAGCCAGGCGCGTGCCTCGACGTCGACCTGCAGCGCCACCCCTTTCTCTTGTAGCTGCCCCTCCAGCTCGAAGATGAACTTGTCGACCACCTTGACAATATGCTCTGGCAACAGTGCTGAAAACTGAATGATGCTGTCGAGACGGTTGCGGAACTCCGGCGTGAACTGCTTCTTGATCGCCTCCAAACCGTCACTGGAGTGATCCTGTCGAGTGAAGCCGATCGACCGCCGGCTCATATCCGAGGCACCCGCGTTGGTGGTCAGCACGATCACCACGTTGCGGAAGTCAGCTTTGCGGCCATTGTTGTCGGTCAGGGTACCGTGGTCCATCACCTGCAACAGCAGGTTGAAGATATCTGGGTGTGCCTTTTCGATCTCATCCAGCAGTAGTACCGAGTGGGGGTGTTTATTGATCTCTTCAGTGAGCAGCCCACCCTGATCAAAACCGACATAGCCGGGAGGTGCGCCAATCAGACGCGAGACCGCATGCCGTTCCATATACTCCGACATGTCAAAACGAATCAGTTCCATGCCCATGATGCGCGCCAGCTGGCGTGTCACCTCGGTCTTGCCGACGCCGGTGGGGCCAGCAAACAAGAATGAACCCACCGGACGCCCCTCCCGCAGGAGCCCGGAGCGGTTCATGCGGATTGCGGCGGTCAGCGCCTCGATTGCGTCATCCTGGCCATAGACTACCATCTGCAGATCCCGCGAGAGATTGCGCAGCGCTTCAGTATCGCTGGCAGAGACCTTTTTAGGAGGGATCCGCGCAATCTTGGCGACGATCGCTTCAATCTCATCCACACCGATCAACTTCTTGCGCTCCTCAGGCGGTTGCAGATGCACATTGGCCCCCGCCTCGTCGATCACATCAATCGCTTTGTCCGGCAGGTGTCGATCGTTGATGTATTTTTCTGAGAGCGTCGCGGCGCTCTGCAGGGCCCCCTGCGTGTATTCGATCTCGTGGTGCTCCTCGAAACGGGACTTCAGCCCCTTGAGGATCTCCACTGTCTCCTCCACTGAGGGTTCTTCCACATCGATCTTCTGGAAGCGTCGTGCCAGGGCCCGATCTTTTTCAAAGATGCCGCGAAACTCCTGATAGGTGGTTGAGCCGATGCAGCGCAGCTCACCCGAGGCAAGCACAGGCTTGATCAGGTTAGAGGCATCCATCACCCCCCCGGAGGCAGAACCGGCGCCGATGATGGTATGGATCTCGTCAATAAAGAGAATCGAATCGGGCTGCTTGCGAAACTCCGCCAGCACTGCCTTGAGCCGCTTCTCGAAATCGCCGCGATATTTGGTGCCCGCCACCAGACTGCCAAGATCGAGTGCATAGATCGTCGCATCAGCCAGTACCTCCGGCACCTGCTCCTCGACGATCATCTTCGCCAGCCCCTCGGCAATCGCCGTCTTGCCGACACCGGCTTCGCCCACCAGCAGCGGATTGTTTTTGCGCCGTCGGCAGAGGATCTGGATGGTACGTTCGATCTCTGCCCGCCGCCCGATCAGCGGATCGATCTTGCCCGCTTCTGCCAGCTTGTTGAGATTGGTGGCATAAGTTTCCAGAGCGCTCGGCTGAGAATCAGCCTGTGGCTGCTCTGTAAGGTCGAGTGAGTCGTCATGCTCCTCTTCATCCTGCTTGGAGAGGCCGTGAGAGATATAGTTGATGACGTCGAGACGGGTAATGTCCTGCTGATCGAGGAAGAACAGGGCCTGGGAGTCCTGCTCGCTGAAGAGGGCAACCAGCACATTGGCGCCACTGACCTCTTTTTTGCCCGAGGACTGAACGTGGAATACGGCCCGCTGCAGCACCCGTTGGAAGCCGAGGGTAGGCTGGGTATCACGCTCCTCTCCCTCAGGGATAAGCGGCGTTGAACCGTCCACAAAGGCGCTGATCTCTTCGCGCAGTTGCTCCAGATCCGCATCACAGGCCCGCAGAACCTCACAAGCCGCAGGATTCTCCAGCAACGCCAGCAGCAGGTGATCTACGGTTATAAATTCATGCCGTTTCTCTTTTGCACGAATAAATGCCTGATTTAACGTAAATTCGAGTTCTTTACTTAACATCTTTTGGCCTTGATCTGGTGGCTGCTATATCTGCTCCATGGTGCAGAGCAGTGGATGCTGGTTGCTACGGGCGTAGTCGTTGACCTGTGTTATCTTGGTCTCGGCCACATCCCGAGTGAAGACACCGCAAACTCCTACCCCACGGGTATGCACATGCAGCATCACCCGAGTGGCTTTCTCCCGATCCATCTTGAAGAACGACTCTAATACCTGTACCACGAACTCCATTGGCGTGTAGTCGTCATTCAGCAGTATCACCCGGAACAGCGCTGGCTGCTTGAGCTTTGGTTTGCTTTCTTCAACAGCCAAACCGTCATCAGATTGATTTTGTTTTCTCTCAGTCATAACAGTGATTCTAGCAGGGCCCGGTGGGCAAAAAACATTACCTCTCACCGGTTTTAACATAGCGCTAACCGAATCTGAAAGCGGAGTGCAATTTTGTCCAAAAGTGTGCCGGAATAGCCCAGATGGTAATAAGTTGACCAGTAATTTCACAACACTATACTTAACCTCACGGTGGTCGATAAACTCTCCGTCAGAGAGAGTGGCTATCGGAGATTGATGTACCAGGTTGTAACCCGAGCCGTCAGACGCTTCCCGGCTTTCATGTCGGAGCTTGCAAACAACAAATAACTGTCTGATTTCCGGGAAAAATGTGAGGAGTTTTGATATGTCCACTGGAGTCGTTAAATGGTTTAACAACGCAAAAGGATATGGTTTTGTAACCCCAGACGATGGTGATGTGGATATTTTTGTCCACTTTTCATCCATTACGATGGAGGGATACAAAACGCTTAAGGAAGGCCAGAAGGTCGAATTTGAGATCAATCAGGGACCAAAAGGTCTGCACGCTGTCAATATCCAGCACGTATCTCAATAGACTAGCACCTCCAAACCGAGCCAAATAGAGACCCGATGGAATGCTCACTTCCATCGGGTCTCTTCATGCCTGGCATTCAGATCGCAACGATGACCGCCCCAATCATTCTGGTTCGTCATCCCCTTGACGCCACTACCCCCGCTATCACCTTTGATCGCTAACTTGCGGTAAGATTAGCGCCTTCACTCTGACGTACTGCTCTGCCTCCAATGCTCATCCTCTTCAACAAGCCCTATGGCGTTCTGAGCCAGTTTACCGATCAGGATTCACGCGCCACCTTGGCGGACTTCATCCCGGTCAAGGGTGTCTACGCCGCTGGTCGACTCGACCGGGACAGCGAGGGACTGTTGGTGCTGACCGATGATGGAAAGCTGCAGCACCAACTGGCCAATCCCCGTAAAAAACAGTGGAAACGTTATCTGGTGCAGGTTGAGGGAATTCCTGAGGAAGAGCCGCTGGAACAACTGCGCAGAGGCGTTGAGCTGAAAGATGGCCCGACCCTGCCGGCAGAGGCGCGCCGTATCGACCCGCCTCCACTCTGGGATCGCGACCCGCCAGTGCGTTACCGCGCCGCCATTCCAACCTGTTGGCTTGAAATCAGAATTCGCGAGGGGCGTAACCGTCAGGTACGCCGCATGACGGCTGCAGTCGGGCACCCGACCCTGCGGCTGGTGCGTACCGAGGTTGGTCCGTGGCGCTTGGGGAACCTTCAACCCGGCCAGTGGCGCAAACTGGGTCAGCCCCAACGCAAACCCAATCTCACTTCACGATGAATCATCCACGAGAGAAGATTATCGTCGGCATGTCTGGCGGGGTGGACTCCTCGGTGGCGGCCCTGCTGTTGCTCGAGCAGGGTTACCAGGTCGAAGGACTGTTCATGAAAAACTGGGAAGAGGATGACACCAAAGAGTACTGCTCAGCTGCGACTGACCTTGCCGATGCCAGCTCGGTTGCCGATCAACTGGGCATCCCGCTCCACAGTGTCAACTTCTCCGCCGACTACTGGGAGCGGGTGTTCGCCTACTTCCTGGACGAATACCGCGCCGGTCGCACCCCCAACCCCGACGTGCTCTGTAACCGTGAGATCAAGTTCAAGGCGTTCCTTGACTATGCGCTGAGCACCCTCGGTGCCAGCCGCATCGCCACCGGCCACTACGCCAGACTCATCGAGTCAAATGGTGAATATCAACTGCAGCGCGCAGTAGATGAGAACAAGGATCAAACCTATTTCCTCTACATGCTGGGCCAACCACAGCTCAGCCGCAGCTATTTTCCGCTCGGTTCGCTGGCCAAGACACAGGTACGCGAACTAGCTGAAAAGGCAGGATTTTCCAACCATAAGAAGAAGGACAGCACCGGCATCTGCTTCATTGGCGAACGCAAGTTTCGCGACTTTCTCAGCCGCTACCTGCCGGCCAACCCGGGAGCAATCCAAACTCCAGAGGGTGAGACCATTGGCCAACACAGCGGACTGATGTACTACACCTTGGGACAACGGCAGGGCTTAGGGATCGGTGGCATCAAAGGCACAGCTGAAGCACCCTGGTTTGTGGTCGCCAAGGATCTGCAGCGCAATCTGTTAATCGTTGCTCAGGGACATCAGCACCCGCTGCTGATGAGCCGATCCCTGGTCGCCGGACAACTACACTGGATTGGTGCGAGGACACCACAGCTACCGCTCAGCTGCAAGGCCCGCATTCGCCATCGCCAACCACTTCAGAGCTGCTGGATTGAAGCCCAGGGAAAGGATGGTTGCCGGGTCCACTTCGACACTCCACAGCGGGCCGTCACTCCAGGCCAATCGATCGTCTTCTACAGCGGCCCGAACTGTCTTGGCGGCGCCATTATCGAATCAAGTGAAAGGTAATCCTCTGCAATGAAATACAGTGATCAGGATCTCTGTCTAGCACTGGCCGGCGTATTCCAGGCAGCCAGTCTGGTACAGAAGATCGCCCGCCACGGGCTGGCCGACTCCGATTCGCTCGAGAGCAGCATCTACAGCTTGTTCCAGACTAACCCTGTCGATGTGCCGTCGGTGTTTCACAACCGTGGCGGGGTGGCACTGGGGCTGCGCCAACTGCACCGCCAGCTGCAGGGTGGCGGGAAGCGTGACGCTGAGATTACCGGCTACATTATCGGTATCATTCAGCTAGAGCGCCGTCTGGCCAAGCAGCCTGAGCGACTTCAGCAGATCGCCTCCAGCATTGCTGAGATCGAGGGGCGTCTCGAGCACTTCCCGCTGATCCACTCCAACATTATTGCCGCAATAGCAGAGATCTATGCGCAGAATGTCAGCACCCAAAAGCCGCGTATCATGGTAAGTGGAGAGCCGGTCTACCTGCAGAATCCAGATAATGCCAACCGAATCCGAGCGCTGCTGCTGGCGGGCATCCGGGCTGCCATGCTCTGGCGGCAACTGGGTGGCCGACGCCTCCATCTGATCTGGAGACGCCGCAACTATGTCGATGCCGCCCATCAGCTGCTCGACTCGATTGCCCCTTAGCCGTTCCAGGATCGACAGCACCATGGAACTGCAGCCAGCAGCAACCGCTGGCATTTGAGCCGACAAAAACAATCCTTTGTGCAGATCCAACGCTCCCAACCTCCTCAGGAAAACCAGGAATATCCGATGAAGATCAAACCGGCCTCCACTCTGTTACCGCTAGTCACCCTGCTCGTCGCCTGTTCGCAGGAGGGGGCCGCCCAAGCCGGCGCACCTGTGCAGGAACGTTCCATGGATGCCCCAAGTCAATTGAGCACGGAGCAGCAATCCAAGGGCTCCCCCTCCCTGACCAAGCAGACCAAGGCAATCGGTGAGTCAGCCTGGCAAACCACCAAGGAGTACAGTCAAAAAGTCTATGATGCAGCCGTCGATAGTGGTAGTGAGATCTACGAATCGGCCAAACAAGGCGCATCCGATATTGGGGACTCCATTGCCGACAAGAGCAGAGATGTTTATGAATCAACCAAAGAGAAAGCAGCAGAAGTTGGCCGATCGATCGGTGACAGCGCTTCAGAACAGTATGAGTCGGCCAAGAAAAAGGGGAGTGATGCCATGCAGGAGTTGATGGTTCGTTAATCCCCTCCCCTCCATCTCGGTTATAATCAGCTCTCACGTTGTACCCCGCATAAGAGATTTTTTCATGCAAGCAGACTACTCCCCAGCCCCTGATCTTCTGAAAGAGAGAGTTATTGCAGTCACTGGCGCGGGGAGTGGCTTTGGACAAGCTGCCGCCAAAGCCTATGCCGCCCATGGTGCCACTGTCATCCTACTGGGCCGAACTTTAAGCAAACTGGAAGAGACCTATGATGCCATCGAGGCCGCTGGCGGAGCGCAACCGGCAATCTTCCCCATCAACCTGGAGAGCCTGACCGAACAGGAGTATTACGCTCTCAGCGAGACCATCTATAAGGAGTTCAATCGTCTCGACGGCCTGCTGCACTGCGCCGCACAACTGGCATTGCTTAGCCGCATCGATGATTATGATCTGGAGACATGGAACAAGGTAATGCAGGTCAATCTGACGGCCCCATTCATGCTGACCCAGGTCTGTCTGCCACTACTGAAACGGGCGGATGACGCCTCGATTATCTTCACATCCGATCAAGTCGGGCGCAAAGGCAAAGCCTACTGGGGCGCCTACGGGGTTTCGAAGTTTGGAGTCGAAGGATTGATGCAGATACTCGCCGAAGAAACCGAGGACAGCCCGCTACGAGTCAACTCGATTGCGCCAGGAGCAGCCCGGACCGCTCTCCGCGCTTGGGCCTATCCCGGCGAAGATCCACAGGAGCGGCCGCTCCCCGAGGCCTTCATGCGCCCCTTTCTCTACCTAATGGGGCCAGACAGCGCTGGTGTCACGGGGCAAGCATTTGATGCCCAAGCTGAAAAGCTATAACGCATCAATACTGAGCTAAAGCGTCATAAGACGATGACGATTTGGCTCAATAAAACTCCCACCAGTTAAAGGGGAAGTCATTCTGGGTAAGTTGTTCCTGAAGACAGTGACCATAGCGCAGACAGTCGTCCATCTCACCTTCCTCTGATAAATAGAGCCGCGATTCTTCAACAACCCCGCCAGACCACCTGTTTGGCTGCGGCGCCTTGCTCTCGTAATAATTAGCGTTCTGCATGATTTTCTCCCGCTCTTCTCCTACTCTGAAGAGCCTTATTTATTTTGACGCCCATCACAAATCATAGAACAATCTCCACGATTATCCGGAAATCGGGCCAGGAAAGGCCCCATCCTTGCATCACAGGAAATTCATAAGCATCCATGATTGGGGTTGGTTACTCACCACCACCATACTCCAGACAGTCGATCCGCCAGGCATCCAGATCCCAGTTCTTCATCAGCCAGGAGAACCCCATCTCATTGGCTACAGGACAGATTGCATCAGCAGCATCTCCGTAGGTCACTCCAAACACCGCTTTACCCGCCTCAATGAATGGCATAAGAAGGTCACACTCCTCATACTCGAAACACTGCTCGTTAAGAGCCCAGTCAAAATCGTCCAGCAGGGCTTCGATCTGGTTCAGATCATTCTTTAGCCCGATGGAGAGCCCGCGCTGGTGCGCTTGGGCGGCCAGCCAGCGATTGTAGGCAAGCTGATCCTCTCCTGTCAGTTCAAAGCCACTACTGTTGGTGTAGCCATCCACATTATCGGGCTCCACACCATCGCATCCTTTGGCAACAGCAAGATCAAGACGCGCCGCCATGATCGGCCCCAACTGATCAATGTCTCTGATATCAAGCCAGGATTCTCCAGGCCACTCATCCAGCTGATTACCGATCACTGATGCCGGGAAATCCTCCGCATCGGAGCGCCAATCCTCAAAGCTGCCTGCACTGAAGTAGCAGATCACCACCCTGCCCTGGGCCTTGAGCGATGCGATCAGCTCCCCTGAGGCCTCGAACAGATCCACATCGTACATATCGACATTGAAGGAGGTATCCACCTCACCGCTGTTGATCTGCCACTGCCAGCTGGTGCCCGGCGCCGGCCGCCAGATCTCGTTCGATGATCCGGGCAGATATTTCGACAACAGCCGGATGTAGGGCGCCTGATAGGTGATAGAGTTCTCGGTGATCTCGTAGGAGTTCTCCGAGCCATTCCAGGACCAGTAACGCTTCATCGACGGCTGGTTGTTGAGGCGATGGGCAGCGTCCTCGATGTCATCGATGTAGACACCATCCCTCCAGTAGTGCTCGTTGGGACCGCCCACCAGATATCCCGGCGCAGGTCCATAGAGCGAGTTCTCCACGCCATCCCACAGCTCAGAGCCATCGTTGAACCAAAGATGGTAAAACTCAGGCACCGAGTTATCCGCACCAAACTCATCCATATTGGAGAGATAGGCGATGTTGTGCGGGTTCACACCATGCAGATAGTGCAGATAGCCCTGTGCCGCTGAGCCATAGTCGCCACTGTTTCCCGGATCAAAGCCAGATTCAGCAGTGGAGAACATCAGGTTGCCAGCATTACCCTTGCCCCTATTACTACCCCAATGGTGCTCATCGAGATAGGCCCGGTAGGGATCCTTCTGCTCCTGGAAGCGTGCCAGTGGTGAGAAAGGTACCCACTCTTCCGGCAAGCTCATGGCACGCAACAGCTGGGCCTGGATGGTTTCAACCAAGCCAGCATCGGCGCCGTCGAGCCCAGCATAGTAGATCAGGGCATCCTGGACCTCCTGCTGCATACCATCGAAGACCAGATACCCCCCCTCCCCGAGCAGCAGCGCGTCACTCTCTGCATGGGCCAGGATGTAATCCTGGAAACGCTGCTCACCGGTCAGAGCAAACAGATGAATCGCCGCGTTGAGGCGGTTGGCCAACTGATGGGACTCACAACGAGCGTCATCGTAACCACAATCCTCCGCTGCCGCATTCACAAACCCAGCATTGTCGAAGTTTGACGGAATTGACTCAGGATTCTCTTCCAGCCAATCCCAGGCATCGAGTGCTGCCTGGCGCAGGGTACCAGCAAACTCAGCATTGAAGTCACTGTAGACCAATGCAGCATGAGCATAGGCACCAGCAGCCGAAATGGTTGCCGAGGCAGTCGGCGGTGCATAACGACGTGGCGTCACGTCGCTGCTTGGCGGGCTGCCACCGTTCCAGTTGATGGAGGCAAGCTTGTGCAGCACCGAGCCATCCTCGATCTGCATACGCAGCATCCACTCCATCTCCCAGCGGACCTCATCGAGCAGATCCGGCACACCATTGCCCGACTCAGGGATCTGATAGTCATCCCCCCAGACTGCAGGGCGCTCCTGATAGGCATAGAGCAGATTGTGCACTGTGCCATCGGCATAGTTGATGTACTTATTGTAATCACCAGCGTCATACCAGCCGCCATGCAGGTCACGCCCAGTGGCCGGATCGGAACTCTCCGGATCCTCCGGGATCATTGCCCGTACATCATAGTCCTGCTCCGCACCACCGTGGGAGGCGCTGTCCACCCAGCGGGGATCAGCATAGGGCTCCTGCTTGGCGAAGTTCACCCGCTGGTAGAAGTAGCTGCGCACCGCCTGTTTCAGTACATCGGTATAGACATCTGCGCGGATATCAAAGGGATGTGAGGCGGCCTCATTCTCCGGATCGTAGACGTAGAATTCGCCTGTTTCGGTGAGTTCAGAGAAGTCGAACCACCAGGCCTTGTCTCCCGACTGATCGTTGGTAGCACCCTCATTCCACTGGGTCAAAGCCCCGATGAAGGCAATGCTATCATCAGCGGTGCGACGCACCTGATAGTCGCTGCCAGGGGCAAAGGTATCAGCGCTGTTGAAGCCCTCCTGCGGAGCAGCAATCACCGCCACCTTCTCCCCATCGGGCAGATAGCCAAACTGGTCGACATGGATATTGTTCGAGACGTTGAACTCCACCGGCGGGTTCTCCACCACCAGTACAGTGCGCATCTCTTCGGTAGAGTTGCCGGCATTGTCGCTGACGCTGTAGACCAGCATGTAGCTGCCAACGCTCCCGCTATCCACAGAGCCAGTGACCTCGATACGATCGCTGATATCGCCATCGAACGCATCGTTGGCGGTAGCACCCGGATCGCTGAACTCCACCCCCAGCTCCACCTCGTAGGGGTTGTCGCCGAGCAACACGATGATCGGCGCACTGGCCGCTACCACGTTCACAGTGCGGATGACGGTCGCTGTGTTACCGGCACTATCGGAGACCGTGTAGGTCAGCTGATAGCTGCCTGCGGCCTCGATATCCACCTCACCATCGACCAGGATGCGATCGGTGATATCACCATCCACATCATCCTCTGCGCTGGCACCGGGATCGATGAAAGGAGTGCCCGCCTCGATCGCAACTGGGTTATCACCTTCCAAGGTGATGACCGGGTCGGACGAATCGACCACCTCCACGCTACGGCTGGCGCTGGCGCTATTGCCCGCGGCATCAGTGACGCTATAGGTGACGGTATAGCTGCCAGCGGTACTAGAATCGATCACTCCGCTTACCACAATCGAGCCACTCAGATCACCATCAAAGGTATCGTTGGCGGTGGCCCCCGGATCGACGAAGGTATCACCGGCCTGCAGGATCATCGGGTTGTCACCCAGCAGGGTGATGACCGGCGCGCTGCCCGCAACCACGATTACAGTGCGGGTCACAGTCGCCTGATTGCCCGCTGCATCCGCAACCTGATAAGTCAGGGTGTAGGTGCCGGCGGTCGTATGATCAACCGAGCCGCTGGCCTGAAGATTGGCACTCAGATCCCCATCCCGATCATCACTGGCCGTCGCGCCTGGATCACTATAAGCGACCGGACCAGCTTCACGGGTCACACTGCTACCACCATTCAAAGTAATCACTGGCGCCACCGTATCTGGTGCTTCGGCGACCACAATCATCAGACTGCTGCTGTCACTACCCCCCTGGTCGTCGGTGACGGTCAGGGTCGCCGTGTAGCTGCCGGGGCTGGTGTAACTGTGGCTCGGGTTGGCCTCACTCGCGCTGCTGCCATCGCCGAAGCGCCAGCTGTAGCTCTGGATGCTGCCGTCGGCATCAGTTGAGCCGGCGCTGCTGAAGCTCACCTCGAGGGGGGCCACACCG
>Ga0256843_1000385_pt1 | contig 37795 bp, 25 predicted proteins | sample AlvinellametaG_FD_191572 | JGI IMG/M metagenome (GOLD analysis project Ga0256843, IMG submission 191572) | Pompeii worm associated microbial communities from hydrothermal vent at the East Pacific Rise, Pacific Ocean - Alvinella | ecosystem: Host-associated > Annelida > Integument > Unclassified ...
CAAGGGAAATTATTATATCAATGAAAAGTTAATGGAAATTTTAAAGCAATAAAAATAATATTTTCTACCTTTTTGCCAATAAAAACGGTACCAAAACTTGTTTAAAACCTAAATTGATATCAACCGGAATATAGTCAATTTGGTATTGATAACAAGTTTCTTTTATTTTTTGGAAATAATCGGATACGGCTTTTTCATAAGCTGTTTTGAGCTGTTCGGGATAAATGTTGAGATAATTTCCGTGTTCAATATCAACAAATTTGGTGGCTTTGTTTTCAAAATTAAAAGCAAATTCGGTTTGATAATCGTAAGTGTGAAACAATAAAACTTGGTGTTTGTTGTATTTTAAATGTCTTAAAGCTTCAAACAGTTCGTTTTTATTTTCACGCACTTCCCATAAATCCGTAAAAAGTACAATCAAGCTGCGCCGGTGTATGTTTTTGGCTATTTCGTGTAAATATTGATAAGTTTTGGTGGTTTTGACGGTATCTTTTTCATTCAATACATTTTCTAATTGATGCAATAGTAACCGGTGGTGTTTCGGGTTATTTTTTTCTTTGGCATAAAACTCATAGGTATTTGAATAAACACTCAATCCGATGGCATCGCGTTGTTTTTTTAATATTTCCATAAGCGCAGCTGTTGCCAAAACCGAAAATTGAATTTTATTTAATTGGTCCAAATCAAAATCTTTACGAATAGGATAATGCATTGAAGACGAATTATCTATAATAAAATGTGCCCGTAAATTGGTTTCGTCTTCAAATTTTTTGGTATATAATTTATCCGTCTTTCCAAAAAGTTTCCAATCGATAAATTTGGTGCTTTCGCCCGGGGCATAAATTTTATGTTCTAAAAACTCTGCCGAATAGCCGTGAAAAGGACTTTTGTGCAAACCTACCAAAGTGCCTTCAACCACTTGCTTGGCAAGTAGCTCCAAATTGGGTAACTGATATTGATTTTTTTGTAGTTTAATCATCGTGTAAGTTTGCGCTGTAAATTTACACTTTTTGGTTTAAAACCAAGAGTTCTTCTAAAATTTTCCGGTCGTTGGACAGACGCGGGACTTTGTTTTGTCCGCCGAGTTTACCTTTTTGTTTGAGCCAATCATAAAACAAATGCGGGCGCGCTTGATGTACCACAGGCGGTTTTAAAGTCATATTTTTATATCTTTTGGCTTCGTAGTCAGAGTTTACCGATTGTAAATTTTGATCTAATAATATTTTAAATTTTTCAAAATCATCCGGCGTTTTGTCAAATTCAATGATCCATTCGTGAGCACCTTTTTGGTCGGTTTGCATAAAAACCGGTGCCAAAGTGTATTCCTTTACCAAAGCATTGGTTTGTTTGGCTGCTTGTTCTATGGCTTTGTCGGTATTTTCAATAATAACTTCTTCGCCAAAAACATTGATGTAATGCTTGGTGCGTCCGGTAATCTTGATACGGTACGGTTTTAACGAAGTAAACCGGACGGTGTCACCAATAATATAACGCCACAATCCCGAATTGGTGGAAATAACCATGGCATAATTTTGATCTAACTGCACGTCTTTCAGCGGCATGATTTCGGTAGAATTGATGCCTTTGTAGGCATTCATCGGGATAAATTCATAGAAAACGCCATAGTTGAGCATCAGTAGAAGTTCGCCTGCTGTTTTTTGATCTTGCAAAGCAAAAAAACCTTCGGAAGCATTGTAAATTTCCAAATAATGAAAATTTTCTTTTGGAAAAAGTTTTTGGTAAGCTTCTTTGTAAGGGGCAAAACTGATGCCACCGTGAAAAAACACTTCCAAATCGGGCCAAACTTCTAAAATATGTTGCTTTCCGGTGCGTTTTAAGACTTCTTGCAGCAACATTAGCATCCAAGAAGGGACACCTGCCAGTCCGGTTAGTTGCACTTTAAGTGCTTCTTCTATAATTTTATCCAATTTGACTTCCCAATCGGGCAGTAAAGCGGTTTTTTTCTCGGGAACCGTGACCAAATTAGACCAAAAAGGCATATTGTCTATCATTATTGCCGAGAGGTCGCCGACATAAGCTTGGTCAAATTTTAAGAGTTGTTTGCTGCCGCCTAATTTGAGGGTTTTTCCTTGAAAAATCTTGGTGTCGGGATAGTTGTTTACATAAAAAGCCAAAGCATCTTTTACCCCTTGAAAATGATTGAATTCCAAAGCTTCTTCGCTGACCGGAATAAACTTGCTTTTGCTGCCGGTGGTACCGCTTGATTTGGCAAACCATTTTATTTTTCCCGGCCAAAGAATGTCCGGTTTTCCTTGCATCATTTGATCGATATATGGCCAAAGGCTTTGATAATTGTTAAGTGGAACTTGTTTTTGATATTTCGGAATATTTCGAATGTTTTTAAACCGGTATTTTTTTCCAAATTGTGTAAACCGACTTCGTTGCAAGAGCAAATTAAGTTGTTCTTCCTGCGTATTTACAGGATTCTTCATAAACAGGCGTAAATCTGACAGTCGTTTGTTGAACCACCAAGACGCAATGGAATTTATGAAGCCGATTTGCATATTTTTAAGTATATTTAGACTTTCAATTTATAAAAAAAATATGTATTACGAAAGTGTTTTAAAGCGAATGCCTACCGAATTGGCTTCACCGGTCAAGTATTATTTGGATATGGGTGATGATTTCATCATTTTAAATAATTTGCTGGGTAAAGATTTGCAAATCAAGTTTAAATCGTATCAATGTTTGAGTTGTGGTAGCGATCAACCTATTTTTGCGCAGGGAATGTGTAAAAAATGTTATTTTGAGAGTCCGCAAGTAGGTGAGTGGGTGATGAAACCCGAACTGAGCAAGGCGCATTTGGGGATAGAAGATCGTGATTTATCTTATGAGCAAGAAGTTCAGTTACAGCAACATATAGTTTATTTGGCACAGTCGAGCGATATAAAAGTCGGGGTGACGCGCAAATCACAAGTGCCTTACCGTTGGATAGACCAAGGTGCCGATGCGGCTTTGCCTATTTTGGAAACACCTAACCGGTTTTTAGCCGGACAAGCGGAAGTGCTTATAAAACAACATATTACCGATAAAACCAGCTGGCAAAAGATGCTGAAAGGTGTAACTACGGATAAAGACTTACAAACGGTTAAAGAGCAGGTGAAAACTTATTTGACCGGCGATTTATTGCCTTATTGGATTGATGATAGCGAAGTGGTTGATATTAGCTATCCTGTTTTGCAATATCCTGAAAAAATAAAAAGTATTAATTTGAATAAAATTCCGGAATTTTCGGGAAAATTAGTCGGGATAAAAGGACAATATATGATTTTTGACGACGGACGTGTTTTTAATGTACGCAATCATTCCGGATTTGTGATTGGTTTGTCTTTTTAAATGCTTTGACATTTAATAACAATTTTATAGTATATTTTGAAAAGTTAGCCTTTGTGTTTTCTGTCAAATCAAATGCCTATCTCTATAAGCGAAAATTAATTAAACAATGAAAAAAAGTTAGTATGTAATAAAGTTTAATAAGCTTTTATAGGTTACTGTATAATAATATCTTATCTTAAATGACGAATGCATTATCATTCCGGATTTGTGATTGGTTTATTTTATTAAAATTTAATTTTAGCTTTAGCCCGGTAAACTTCTTTGTTAAAAAACCGGCCGGTTTTTTGATTGATAACATCAAAAATCATAAAAATAGGAAAGCGCATTTTTTCAACGGGAATATTCTCTTTGGCATCAACCAAATAAAAATTCTTAACTTTTCTGTAAGCAATGACTTTACCGTTTTTTTTGATTAATCGGTCAAATTTATTCCAGTTGGCATTAGGATTGTAACCAAAATATTGAAAAAATTCCGGATTGACCTTTAGTTCTTTATTGGGATTAAATTTGTGCTCCGAATAAACTTTTTGCGGCAGATAGTTTAAATCTTTAATGGTTTCTGACGGGTCCATTTTATAATAATCCTTTGTAAACGAAGTGTTTACATAAACACCATTATGTTTTTTAGGATTGTTGTAGACAAAAATTAAAGTAAAAGGTTTTTTCTGCAACTTAACGGTATTGTTATTTAACCGGATACTATCCTGTCCTTGTTTGACAAAAACTTCTACCGGCACTTGCTCTTGTGCCATAGCAGAGAAGCTCATCCATAGAACCGTTAAAACCAAATAAATCGACCGCATAAATTTATATTACAATGCTGTAAAAATACAAAAAAAATAAGAATAATGGGTTTTTCTTTAAAAATATGGTTATTACTTCAAAAGCTTCGTCTTTCATTGTCTGGCAGACTGTAAAAATCCTAATAAAATCCGTATATTTGCATCAGTTAAAAAATACCGAATATGTTTGATAATTTAAGTTCAAAATTAGATAAAGCTCTACACGTATTAAAAGGACACGGTCGTATTACGGAGGTCAATGTTGCCGAAACCATGAAAGAAGTGCGACGTGCCTTGCTCGATGCCGATGTAAACTATAAAATAGCCAAACAATTTACCAACAGGGTTAAAGAAAAAGCACTGGGTCAAAATGTATTGACAGCATTGCAACCCGGTCAATTGATGGTTAAGATTGTTAAAGACGAGCTAACCGAGTTGATGGGCGGTCAAGCCGCCGGTTTAAATTTGACCGGTCAACCTACGGTTATTCTTATGTCGGGATTGCAAGGGTCGGGTAAAACCACTTTTTCGGGAAAATTAGCCAATTGGCTTAAAACCAAAAAGACCAAACAACCGTTGTTAGTTGCTGCCGATGTTTACCGGCCTGCAGCCATTGATCAACTTAAAGTTGTAGGCGATCAAATAGGGGTGGAAGTTTATACCGAGCCCGAAAATAAAAATCCCGTTGAAATAGCCAAAAATGCAATTGAATACGCCAAAAAGAATGGTAAAAATGTGGTCATCATCGATACCGCCGGACGTTTGGCTGTAGATGAAGAAATGATGAACGAAATTGCGGCTATCCATCAGGCTGTCAAACCGCAAGAAACTTTGTTTGTAGTTGATGCCATGACCGGACAAGATGCCGTAAATACAGCTAAAGCCTTTAATGACCGGTTAGATTTTGAAGGGGTCATTTTAACCAAATTGGATGGTGATGCCCGTGGTGGCGCTGCGCTATCTATAAAATCTGTTGTCAATAAACCGATTAAGTTTATAGGAACCGGCGAAAAAATGACGGACATCGATGTCTTTCATCCCGACCGTATGGCCGATCGTATTTTAGGTATGGGTGATGTGGTGTCATTGGTTGAGCGTGCACAAGAACAATTTGATGAAGAAGAAGCACGAAGACTGCAAAAGAAAATTGCCAAAAATCAATTTGGTTTTGACGATTTCTTAAAGCAGATACAACAGATTAAAAAAATGGGTAACATCAAGGACTTGATGGGTATGATTCCCGGTATGGGCAAAGCTATGAAGGGCGTCGATATTGATGATGATGCTTTTAAAGGTATTGAAGCTATTATATATTCCATGACACCCGCAGAACGACGCAATCCGGCAATTATTAATAGCAGTCGTAAAAAACGGATAGCCAAAGGCTCGGGAAGCAGTGTAACTGAGGTCAATCAATTACTCAAACAATTTAATCAAATGGCCAAAATGATGAAAATGATGCAAGGGGGTAAAGGTAAAGCCATGATGAATATGTTTAAGGGTATGAGATAATCCTAAAAAAGGACTATTGTTTTATTTTAGGCAATTTTCCTAAAAAAAATTTTTATATGATATTGATTGACGGTAAAAAAACAGCTGCAGATATTAGAGACGAAATCCGCAGAGAGGTCGAAGTGTTAACCGAAAACGGTCAACGGGCACCACACCTGACTGCTATTTTGGTAGGAGAAGATCCGGCCAGTTGGGCTTATGTCAAAAATAAAGAACGTCAGAGTAAAAAGGTAGGCTTTACGTCTTCATTAATACATTTGTCTGATCATATATCCGAAGCCGAATTACTTAATATAATCGATAGTTTAAACAAGGATAAATCGGTGGACGGGTATATAGTGCAATTGCCTTTGCCGTCTCACATAGACGACCAAAAAATTATAATGGCTATCAATCCGGATAAAGATGTAGATGGTTTTCATCCGTTAAATCTTGGTAAAATGATAGCAGGATTACCAACCTTTTTACCGGCGACTCCTTATGGTATTATAGAACTGATACTGCGGTATGATATTGAAACCACCGGTAAAAATGTATTAATTATAGGTCGTAGTCTAATTGTAGGGCGGCCGTTAAGTATATTAATGAGTCAAAAAAGACCGGCGGGCAATGCCACGGTTACGTTAGCTCACAGTAAAACAAAAAATCTTAAGAATCTGTCTTTAAAAGCCGACATTATAATAACGGCCTTGGGGCAACCGCTATTTTTAAAAGCTGATATGGTTAAAGAAGGGGTTGTAGTTATTGATGCCGGTATTAATTCAATTGATGATACTTCTAAACGTGGCTACCGTTTGGTGGGAGATGCCGATTTTGATGCCATTAGTAAAAAAGCCAAAGCCATAACGCCGGTACCCGGCGGTGTTGGCCCTATGACCATTGCCATGTTACTCAAAAATACTTTAAAAGCTTATAAGAAAAATTTAAGCTGATTTTTTTTGAAGATAATAATGAAATAAAACCAGCCCGCTAATACCACCGATAGTGTTGGCTATGGCATCATAAATATCACCACTGCGCGTCGGGATAAGATATTCTTGCAAAAACTCAATAGCAATACCCCAAGAAATCACCAAAAAAATAAATTTATATTTGCTTTTCCATAATGCGGGATAAGCTAATAACCAAAAAACGGTTAGAAAGAAATACAAAAAAAAGTGCACTATTTTATCTGCATACGAAAAGGAAGGCAAATTAATGCCTTCCAAAGGAGTTAAACTTACGGCAGTCAACCATGTGGTATAGCCGGCTGCCAATAATTTATATTTATGCTTTGATATATTTTTGATAAGCATCAGCGTCTAAAAGTGCGGCTACATCAGCGGAATTATCAACTTTAATTTTGATTATCCAACCTTTATCATAAGGATCTTTATTGATTAATTCGGGTTCATCTTCAAGCGCTTCGTTAAATTCCAAAACTTCACCTTTGACGGGCATAAATAAATCCGACACGGTTTTAACGGCTTCAACGGTTCCGAATACTTCGTCTTGATCGAGCTCTTCTCCCTCGGTATCTACTTCTACATATACGATGTCACCCAATTCACGTTGGGCAAAATCCGTAATACCAACCGTAGCTGTATCTCCGTCTAACGACACCCATTCGTGCTCCTTGGTATATTTTAAATTATCAGGTATGTTCATTGTGTTTTGTTTTTAATGATAGACAAAAATATAAATATTTCATTATTAAAAAAATAATTTTTGTTTTAATATTTATTTAATTTCCAAATGTATATTTTATGGTCAATCCACCCCTGATACTGGTAAACGGATAAGAAGTCGAAATGGCATATTCGGAATAAGAATGGTTATAAAATAATATAGCTGACAAGGCTTTGGTCAAGGCATAATCGGCTGTAAATTTTAAATTATACATGGTTTGCCCGGCCGTAATCTGGTTGTTATTATCTGCCAAACTTCTTAATATGGTAATGTTGTTTCTGACCGATCCGTTAATTTTTAAGATTAAATCGCTGTTAAACTCAACACGTCTGCCTGCCAAACGCAATGGTAAGGTGATATTTTTTAAACGATAGCCCAAACCTATTACGTATTCTTTTCCTGATACTTCGGACAGGGTATAATTGTTTAAGTTTAATGACAGACTGCGGTCTTGTTTTAGTGCAAAATCCAGTTTTAATGAATTTTGTAATTCCATATTGACTTTGATCAACGGATTAAAAGCTTCGGTTAAAGTGATATTGTCCATTACATAAGGCGAATAAAAATTGCCTGAGGCATCGCGAGCATTCGGATCTTGATAAGTCTGCAGGTTATTGGTGTATTGATTTATGGTATAGTCGGATTGGTAACTATGTTCCAAACTTAAGTTTTTAAAGATATTTTTTAACCATTTTATTTTGCTTAGTCCGTTTATTTTGACACGCCAGTTAGGAATAGGGACTTGTTTAAAGGGTGATAATGTTACGCTATTAGGGTCGCTGTCAGAATATCCGGAAATAAAAGCATATAAGACAACTTCGGACTGTAACGGGCCATAGCCGTCGGGGTAACCGTTGGCAGGAACAGGTATACCGCGTTGCACCGCCAAACGACGTGCTATAGCCAAACGGTTATTAAGCATACGATTAAAGGCGGGACTGTTGGCCAAGGATATTTCTTCAAAGGCGGTTTTGGCCAGTATTGTAGAAACCGAATAATTACCCATTGTAGTGGGCACTAAAGGATGATATTGATTTCCGGTAGCATTAAACTGTTCACTGAGGTTTTCCATATAGGATTTTTGTCCTTTGAAGGTTATTGTTAACATTTTGGCCGGTTTAATGGTGCCTTGATAGCTCAATTCTTCGGAATAGGTTTCCAAATATGCTTGATTAAAGTCGGGATATTGTGTCAGCCACCCGCGTTTGGCAGCTTCATAACGCACTTGGTCGTCATTCCATCCCAATGCAAACGGTAATGAAGGTTGTGTGCTCCCAAAAAAGCCAACGCTTTGCAGATAACCGGGTAACATAATACCGTTGTTTTGACGGTAATTGACCTTTAAGCTCTGGAAACCGGTTAATATCCCCAGTAAACTACCTAAAAATTTATTTTGTCCTGTAGATTCAACCGTTTCGGTCTGTTTCTTTTTGGTTTTGGTTGAATTTTTTGCTTCTTTATCTTTTAGGTCTTTGGTTAGTTTAGGCTTGGGAGAAGTCTTCTTTTTACGGGTTTTGCGACCTTTTCCCATCAAACGTTTTTGTAATTTGGTAATACCCAATTCACGATACAATTTTCGCAAATCAATATTGGTGTTGAGTTGATGTGAATTGGAATTTTGCACCGTGTTACCCAGATCATAACCATTGATATTGGCCATGGCTTCAGAGCTTTTTTGCCATTGATAGGTGCCGTTATAAACATAAGTGACATTTAAAAAACTTAACAATGGAATTTTTTTCAAAGGCAAATTATAAGATACATTGATGTTTTGGGTATGGGTCAAAGGTTCGCCTACATTAAAGTAATCCGACCAAATGGTATTGTTATAATCGGTGCTGCCATCGTTTAAAATATAATTTTTGACTGCACGGTTATGTGTAATACCAAAGGAAGTTTGAATGGATTTAGTCGGATTATAATTGACCGTATAACCCCAATCAAAAGTATAATTTCTATTTTGAAGCGGAGGAATTTGTAAGCCGTAATCTTCTATTTCTCTAAATCTTAGATTGTTAAACCGCCTGTTGATATTACTGGTGACGGTAATGCTGGATGGCATTATGTTAAAATTAAAATCTTTGATAAACCGGAGGTGTTTTGATTTTAATTTCTTAGATTTTTTAAACGGTGTTAAACTTAACTCTTTAAAGTTATAAGCATAGTTCATGCCTAAACGGGTAGTCTCGTCTTTATTGGAAGCAATTTCATAATCGGAATGATATACTTCATTATAGGCAAAATCAAAGGTAAAATTTTCTATATCATAAAAATGCTTTTTCAGACCTTTACCGGCTTTTTTACCTTGGGTGTTATTAGATGATGACGAAGTGGCTGGAGCACTTGTATTGTAATTTTTCTTAACCCCTGCCAAGGTAATACCACGATGCCGTGTATAGGCTTGGGCTACTTTTTTGATAGAGTCCTTTTGATTGGAGTTGGCAATATCCAAACGGTCTTTGACAGTAATGTCCCGCCAAATAGGATCGTATTTCGGAGTGATAAATTCTTCTGATATAGTATAATTGACCGGCAAGGTAATATGCCATTTTTGGGGTAATAATTTACCCATATTAATATTGGTGTTGAAATTGTAACGTTTAGTGTCTTCCAAGTTGCGTTCTAACGGACCTTGTTCCAAGCCGCCAAAGCCTTCGGTGGAAATGGCACCGGTAAACGAAATGGTAGCAAAATCGGCCAAGTTGGCATCAATGGTAGCATTAGAGGCCCAACCGCCTTTGTTTTTCATTTCGGACAAGCGTAATTCGTTGAACCAATATTCGCCACAAATAGGTTGACCTGCACTATTACGCACACCAACCATTACCACTTTGATGTCGCCAAAATCGGGATTACCTTTCATGCCTATAATCAATTGGTTAGGTTTTCCGGCAGCTTCGGGGTCCAAGTCGCTTTCATTAAAATAGACCGGTAAACTAGTCGTATTGATAGTGCCGTCTTTAATCATTTTAAGTTTGATTTGGTTTAGCAGTTCCAATTTTAAATCAATACGGTTTTCTACGGGCCAAATTTGTTCGGGGTCGGTGGTGCCAAAAGGCGTTACTTTCAAAGGAATTTGCACTTCATAAAAATTGTCGGTGACATCAGAACCAAAACGCACAAAACCGACAGCTTCGTCGTCTGCCAAAGGCACTTGACCATCTATGCTTTCGGCATGTATAAACATTTCCAAACGTTTGTATTGTCGCATGTCTACGCTGTTGTATTTATATACACCGCGACCATCTTTGGGTTCCAGATTACAAATCTTTAATGATAAGGCTTGTTCGTTTTGTTTGATTTGCGAGTTTTGTTGATATATTTCTTCGCGCTCAATACCCGGAGGCAAAACATACGGAATAGGTTGCCGGGTGGCATTGTCTTGAATACTGACAGTTGAGGTTTCTACCAAAGTGTTGTCATCATCCGGATTAGGGTCGGCCGGGTCTAAGCTCAGTTGGTATTTTTTCCAATCGGCACGTACCAAATTCAAGGCTGCAAAACGTAATGTCAGTTCGTCATCGGTAAAGCCGTTCAGATACATTCGCATAAATTTGATGGATCTAAAATCCGAGATATTACCTTGTCTGCTGGTATATTCGTGCACAGGTATTTTAAATTGTATCCAGCGAGATGTTTGTTGATTGCCATTGGGCAAGGTTACCGTGGTTTCTTTGATATCTGCCACATAAGGATCGTTAATGGTCAAATTGGGTTTGATGTCCAAAGCATATTCATAATAGCTTTCTATGGTATTCATAGACTGATCACGGTCAATATCTTCGGTGTCCGGAAAAGTATTATTACCTGTAACACCGTTATTATTAACAGCGTCAACCGGTGTATTACCTTCGGTGCCGTTAAAATTTTTGTAACGGCTGATAATATCTCCATTGACATCTAAGTAGTTTTGATAATCGTCAGCCGACGGATCGTCTTGAAAACGGGCTTGTAAAGCGGGAGGTAAGCTGTTGAGATAATTGGCAAAGAAAACTTGTTCACGTGCATCGGGCAGACCGTCAAAACCAACATCTTGATTAGGCCGTTCATCCGGATCGTTTGAAAAGGCATAAACAATGGATTGATGTGTCGGGACTCTGGCCAAGTTGGTAAAGACAACATTATTGTCGGAGCCGTCGCCCGGTAATCCGTTTTCGTATTGCTTGCGGCCGTCAAATAAAATGTCTTCGGACATATAGCCTAAATCTATGTATAATTTGCCACCGGCAGGCGGATTGGGATTGTTAAAATACGGATCCATAATCCACATATCAATATATTCGACGTTGGCTTGTTCAAAATCGTTGGTTTGTAAGTAACGCATAATACCGCCCCAACGTTGTTCGGGGTGTAACAATTCGCCGGTATTGGGGTCTAAATTGGTGTCAAAATTATATGGGCCGCGTTCTTTTGGAAAAAATGTCAGGTTAAGCGGATTGACCACGGTCGGATAACCGGCAGGGACATCACGGTCAAAAATTTCTTTAATACTGATTTGTCGAACGGCTTCTTTTGAGAGTTCGTCTTGTGTAATATCAGTTGGCGGATTGGTATAAAAAATAGGATCGATGATATACCAAGCCAATTTGGCGCGGTTTTTTCCCGAATTTAAGTCATCCAATTGTTGCGACTCGGGAAAACGTGCCGGCACCGATGACAAATGCCACATGTAATGTGAACGCAAGTCTATAAAATTTTGTGACGACTCAAAGTCTTCTATATAAGTAGTGCTACGTCCGTTGACGTCGGATACATCGGCCAGACCGGGGAACAAATAGGCTGCTTCGGCTTTGATGGAAAAATTACTTTCGGCATCGGTTTTAATATTAGGTAAGCGGTTGACCAAACGGGTCAAAAACGGCACTTTGGTTGAAAATTGTCCGTTGAACCCCAATAATTTGTTGTTAAGCGGTTCGTATCCGTAATTAGATTTCCAACTCAAAGGTTTTTCTTTAAATGACATATAGGTGGCGCCCAGACTAAAATCTTTGCTAAACCGGTGTTCCACATCTATTCCCGTAAAAACTTTGGTGGTTTGTTGAAAAATGGTGTTCTGTTCCACAGATACTTGTATGGGAATATTGGCTTGAGAAATAGACGGATTGATAATATTAACCCTACCTATTTGATAATTAACCACATAATCAATGCCTTCTACCAAGGTGCGACCGCCGGCAGTTACGGTTACCGAGCCGCGGGGAATATTAAAACCACCGATAGGAATACCACCGCCTCCGGCTGTTTTATAACGGCCTTTTAAGACAAATTTATTTTTATCTGTATATTGTTCGGCTTGTGTTTTGGACAAAACATAAAGTTCTTTGTAAACGTATTTTTTTTGATTTTGATTCCAAGTATTTGGGTCATCGTAGTTTTCGTTGCCTAATTTCAGTTTGTCAAATAAATATTTTCCGAAGGGTTGTGCCGATGTAAAAATAACACGGCCTTCGCGGGCGTCAATGGTAATGCCGGGCACAAAATCGAAAAAGCCGTCACCTTTTGGTTGCGGATCGCCTTGGGCGTTGAGGCGGTCCATATTAAACACATTGAGCAAAATACGTTCACTGACGTCGGGAGGCAGGGGCGTGCCGTTGACCGGATTGATATAATTGAGCGGTGTCGGATTGACATAGAGGATATTAAGTCTAAAATCGTCCGGTGAAATATCAAAGGCATTTAGTGCGTAAATATTTTTCATCATTAAGTCCCAAGAGGGTTCTTCGGTGCTGACCATATTGCTTTTAAGCAATTTAACAACAATAGTTTGCGGATACACTATCCCGTTGTCAGAAAATTCTCCGACGCGATATATTTGACCGTTGATGGAATATTCAAAAGCCACGGCCAATACTTCATCGGCATTGAGTTTTTGTTTTAAAGTAATATATCCCAGCTGTGGGTGCAGGGTATATTGGGTAGAGTCAAGTTTGACGGTGTTTTCCATTGAAACATAATCAGAACCGTTGGTAACATTAACACCGGTAAAACCCTGTGATACCGAGTAGATATTACGAATATTGTTGTTTAAAAAACCTCCGTTGCCAATCAGGGCAGGGTCAAATTTATTGACACTATTGTCGGGCGGCGAATTGGGGTTGATAATAAAACCGGCCGGCGGATTGTCCAAGCCGATATGCTGATTTTCTCCCAAATCTTGTATGGCTACTATGTTACGAATGTTTTCTGTTTGTGTGCTGCGGTTGGTTTTCCATACTTCAATGCGTGTAATACGTGCCGTGCTGTTGATAAAAGGATAATCTTTTACAGCTTCGTCATAGTGGTCTTTAAAATATTGGGCTAAAAAATAGTGGCGATAATCTTCATATTCCAATATAGGTTGTTCAAATTTTTCGATAACTTTATCACCTTGTGCTTGTATGGTTTTGGTGCCGGATTTTTGTTCGGCAACCACAGCGGTGATATATGTTTTTCCAAAACGCAGTTCGGTTTTAAGTCCAAACAGACTTTGTGCACCGTGAATCAGGCTGTTTTGGGTTTTCATGCTGACATTTCCCAGTTCTATATTTTGTAATATATCATCTTCTGTGGGTGTATAGTTTAGTTTGATTTGATTATTAAAGTCAAAAGTAGATTGGGTGTCATAATTAAGATCCAAGTTGAGTCGTGTGCCTATTTTACCTTTAAGTCCCATGCTGATTTTTTGGTCAAAATCAAAGGATAAATTGGAACGGTTTTTAATTGGTAAAGAAGGATTTTCACGTTTGGTATAACGCAATCCCAAGTCTATACTAAAATTACCTTTGGGCTGTATATTGATGGTTCTGCCACCAAAAACACTTTCAAAAAACTTGGAATTGACATAATAAGTTGGTAATAAATCTTTACGTTTTTTCTTAGCTTCGTCACTATTGCCGGCAATGGCCTGATTGCGGTCTTTAAAGTTTTTATTCATTTTTTCTTGTAAGACGCGCTTGTAATATTGTTCGGGTGTCAAAACCCACGGATACGTCAAATTGTAATTACCTACTTTTTTGGTTAAATAGAACAAATTGGTTTTAGGATCATAGGTATATAAATTTTGAATACTATCGGGGTCGGGCAGGTTAACGGCTTGCGGGTTAATTTGTTGTTGCAAACTGTCTTGGATAGTGGGGTTATTTTGTGCTTGTAATCCGGTGCTGTATAAGAATCCGATTAAGAGCCAAAATTTTATTTGAAATGAAAATGGTTTTTTCATTGAGTTACTTTTAATAAAAATTAAAAACGTTTTAATGCTTCTTTTATTGTCTTTTCGAGGCTTATTTCAGGATTTTCTTTTAAAATATCGTTAAGCACTTTTTCACTTCGTTTTTTAGGAAATCCTAAGGCTTCCAGAGCCGACAGGGCTTCTTCTTTAACGGGAGAGGCGGCTGTCGTTGTGGTGTCGCTACTTATGTCATATGTTTTTAGTATTTTGTCCTTTAGTTCTATAATAGCTCGTTGGGCGGTTTTGGCACCTATGCCTTTAACGGATTTTAGAGCTGCCACATCTTCACGGGCGATTACTTGTTGCACTTCTTGAGGCGTCATAGCCGACAGTATCAATAAAGCAGTATTTGGTCCAATACCGGAGACCGAAATCAGAAGTTTGAAAATGTCGCGTTCAAGCGGATCGTAAAAACCATATAAAAGATGGGCGTCATCACGAATAATCAAAACGGTATATAGACGAAGCTCCTGTTCCGGTTTTATTTTGCTGTATGTGTTAAGGGAAATAGCAATGTGATAACCTATATCATGATTGTCAATAATGACATAGGTCGGAGTTAGTTCAAAGACCTTTCCTTTTATGAATGAAATCATATTATAATAATTTATTCAAATGTATGAAAAATTGTTAAAAAAATTAGGAATTAAGTCTTTAAAAAAACTTAATAATTTTTACCCGACCAAAAACTGCCTTTTTTCTTTTCACCATCTTGTTTTATAGATTCCAAGGAGGGCACTTTAACCAAATCTTGATGTTGCTCGATGGCATAAGCAATATTATCGACTATTTCGTCTACAGTGTCATTTTCATAATCGATGATGAGTGGCGGCTTAATGGTCAAACGTTGGGTGATACCGCGTTTTTTTATTTGCAAACCTTTTTTGTCAAATGATCGGCGAAAACCGTCAATAACAATAGGAATGACAATAGGTTTGTTTTTTTTGATAATATGTGCCGTGCCACGCCGTATGGGTTTAAACGGGGTGGTGGTGCCTTGCGGAAAGGTAATCACCCAACCGTCTTCTATGGCTTTGCTAATGTTTGTAATATCGTTAAAGTTTACGGGTCTTTTGACATCTTTTCCCTTAGATCGCCAGGTGCGCATAATGGGAATGGCGCCTACATACATAAATATACGCGGCAAAATACCCGATGTCATGGTTTCTTTGGCCGCTACATAATAAACATTGGTCTTGGGGTGAAATAAATATTTATAACCTTTTATGTCATTTTGACCGTTTAAAGCGGCAAAAAATACATGATACATGGCAGCGGCATCGGCAAAATATGTTTGATGATTAGATACAAAAAGCACCTGATTGTCAGGCAAATATCTTAATATTTCCATGCCGTCTATTTTGAGCTCATTAAAACCTTTATAGCGGCGTTTTGAAATGAGCCCGAAGATAAACATGACTATCTTTTTGACGAAAATAATATTTCCGAAAATATCCTTTTTAAACATAAATTTACATCATTTTCATGGTCAATTCCATTTTCAAAGATACGATTTATTTTGAAGAATTGTTTTTTGTTTATTTATTATCCTTTAATTTTATGGTTAACTTTGTAAAAAAAATATTTATTATGACTTTACCTAAGTATTTAATTGCCGACAATTCTCAACTTACAGATGATATTTTTGTGTTACATACCGAATTTCCTCGGTTTCTGCTCAACATCAATACAGATGACATTGAATGGTTTGATGAATTTAGCAAACAAGAAGCCGAAGAAAATGCCGGTTTGATTGAAAACGTTGTTGCCGGTGCTTATACTTTTTTTGACGAAGAAATGAAAAATTACGAGTCTTAATTCTTAAGACAGTCCGGTAATATTGCCATGCTTGTCAATTTGCATATTCATACTGGCCGGTGTGGACGGTAGTCCGGGCATACGCATCATTTTACCTAAAATAGGTATGATAAATCCGGCACCGGTATTTATTTCTATTTCTCTGACAAATACGTTAAAATCAGTAGGTCTGCCTATTTTACCGGGATTGTCGGATAATGATTTTTGCGTTTTAGCCATGACAATGGGCAGATGGGCATAGCCTAATTTTTCTATCTTTTTAATGGTGGTTAAAGCTTTTTTAGAATATTCCACATCGTTGGCACCATAGATCTCGCGGGCTATTTTCAGTATTTTTTCCGGTATGGATTGTTCCCATTTATAAAGTGGTTTAAAATGGTTTTTGCCGGTTTTGATATTGTTGACCACAGCTTTGGCCAATTCTTTGGTGCCTTTGCCACCCTTGGCCCATTCTTCGGCTACAACAGCTTCCACGCCCTGCTTTTTAGCCAGTTTTTGCACCAAGGCTATTTCTTCGTCGGTGTCATTGGGAAATTTGTTGATGGCAATGACAGGATTGATGCCGAATTTGCGAATGTTTTCAATATGTTTTTCTACATTGGCAAAGCCTTTTTTGACGGCTTCGGGTTGCGGTTGGTCAAAATCTTTTTCTCCGCCATGGTGTCTTAGTGCTCTGACCGTTACGACCAATACAACCGCTTCGGGATTGAGTTTGCTGTATACACTTTTGATATTCAAAAATTTTTCGGCTCCCAAATCTGCCCCGAATCCCGCTTCGGTAACCACATACTTACTCAACGATAATCCCATTTTGGTAGCTATAATTGAGTTGGTGCCCTGGGCAATATTGGCAAAAGGACCACCGTGTATGATAGCAGGATTGTGTTCAAGGGTTTGCACCAAATTGGGTTTAATGGCATCTTTGAGTAAAATGGTCATAGCATCTTCTGCTTTTAAATCGCGGGCATAGACGGGATCGCCATTCATATTTAATCCTATTAAGATATTACCGAGCTTGGTTTTTAAATCTTTTAAATCTTTGGACAGACATAAAATAGCCATGACTTCCGAGGCCGGCGTGATGTTAAAACCGTCTTCACGGGGGAGGCCGTTATTTTTACCGCCCAAACCTACTACGATATGTCTTAGAGCACGGTCATTCATATCCATGACACGTTTCCAAAATATTTGCCGGACGTCCAATTGTAATTCGTTTTTATGATGGATGTGGTTATCAATCAGAGCCGATAACAGATTGTTGGCTTTTTCAACTGCGGCAAAGTCTCCGGTAAAGTGCAGGTTGATGTCTTCCATGGGAATCACTTGCGCGTAACCACCACCGGCAGCTCCGCCTTTGATACCGAAAACAGGTCCCAAGGAAGGCTCACGCAACACCACGGTTGCTTGCTTGCCTATTTGGTTTAAACCATCGGTTAATCCGACACTGACGGTAGTTTTGCCTTCGCCGGCCGGTGTAGGCGTAAGGGCAGTTACCAAAATCAAGTGGTTTTGTTTGATTTTTTTATCGTCAATCAAATGTAAAGGCAGTTTGGCTTTATATTTACCGTAAGGTTCTAATTCATCGGGATCAACGCCTAATTTTTTAGCTATTTTTTTAATACGTTCGGGTTTGACACTGTGGGCAATTTCTATATCCGTTAAATTCTTTTTTGTCATAATAATTGTTTTGGATGTCGGCAAAACTAATGATATTTTTTTTAAAACAGTCTTACAAGTTTCAGCTATTTTGTTATAATTATAACATTCTCTTAACATGTTAGTTTAAGGATTAACCCTAATTTTGTTTTCAATAAAAAATATCATAATGAAACAATCGGATTTTTACATTTTATTGGTTTTCCTTGGAATTAGCGCCTGTCATCAACCTAAAAAAGAAGTGAAGCAGACAGCACAAAAATCAGGGGAAGATATAGGTTTAAATTTAAAATATATGGATACGACAGTAAGACCGCAAGACGATTTTTACAATTTTGTAAACGGTAAATGGATGCAAACGACCGAGATACCGGCTGATCGCAGCCGTTGGGGTAGTTTTGACGAACTGCGTAAAGAAACCGATCAAAATACTTTAGCGGTTTTAAAAGAAGCACAAAATAATCCCGAATATAAAGCCGGCACCGACGAACGCAAAGCTTTGGATTATTTTGCTTCCATTATGGATGTGAACAGTCGTAATAAAGCCGGTGTGACACCGATTATGCCTTATATCAAACAAATTGAAGGTATTAAAACCAAGGCTGATATAGTCCGGTTTATGCAGGAGACCGAGCCTTTTTTGAGTTCTCCGTTTTTTGGAGTGCGTGTGGGTGCCGATATGAAAGACAGTAACAAAAATGTTTTGTATTTGTATCCTGCCGGTTTTGGTTTGCCCGAGCGCGATTATTATGTGTCCGATGATGCCGATTCAAAGAAAATAAGGGAACAATACAAACAACATATTGGTAAAATGTTACAATATTTGGACAAATCCGATGCTGAAATTAAGCGGATTCAAAAGAATGTAATGGCTATTGAAACCTCTTTGTCCAAAGCAAAATTGACCAAAGAAGAACGTCGTAAACCTGAAAATACATACAATCCGATGTCAGTAGCCGATGCACAAAAATTAATGCCGGATTTTGATTTAAAGTCTTATTTAAAGGCGCTGAATATAGATGTGGATAGTCTGGTAGTAAGTCAACCTGAATATTTAAAAGCTTTCAATGACATTTTTAAAAACAAATCCGTAGATGATATCAAAGATTATTTGATATGGAATACTTTCGGTGGTGAAGCCGGAAGTTTATCTACAGAAATATCCGATGCTGATTGGGAATTTTATGGAAAGGTCCTTGATGGTCAAAAAGAACGAAAGCCATTAGAAGAGCGGGCATTATCTACGGTAAATTGGTCTATAGGTGAAGCTGTCGGAAAAATATATGTTAAAAAATATTTTCCGCCGCAAGCCAAGAAAAAGGCCAAGGAGATGATTGCTTATTTGCAAAAAGCTTATACCAAACGCATTCAAGATTTGCCTTGGATGAGTGAAGATACCAAACAAAAAGCCATTAAAAAAGTGAATAGTTTGCAAATAAAAATCGGTTATCCTGATAAGTGGAAAGATTATAGCAAATTAGATATTAAATCGCCAAAAGACGGAGGCACTTATTTTGATAACAATTTAGCTGTTTCAAAATGGGAGTTTAATGAAAACATAGCCAAACTTAATAAACCGGTTGATAAAACCGAATGGGGCATGGCACCGCAAATAGTCAATGCATATTATAATCCTTCATACAATGAAATTGTTTTTCCTGCTGCCATATTGCAAGCGCCGTTTTATGATTATCGTGCCGATGAGGCGGTTAATTACGGTGGCATGGGTGCGGTTATTGGTCATGAAATTTCTCATGGTTTTGATGATCAAGGCGCTAAGTTCAATGCAGAAGGTAATTTTGAAAATTGGTGGACCAAACAAGATTTTGAGCAGTTTAATAAATTGGTCAAAAAATTGGCCGAGCAATATAACAAAATAGAAGTATTACCCGGCGTTTTTATCAATGGAGAATTTACTTCCGGTGAAAATATCGGAGACTTGGGTGGTGTTAATGCGGCCTATACCGCTTTGCAATTATATTATGCAGATCATGGTAAGCCCGGTAACAAACAAGGTTTTACCCCCGAACAACGTTTCTTTATGTCTTGGGCAACTATTTGGCGAACCAAATCACGAGAAGAAGCCTTGAAAAAACAGATTAAAACCGATCCGCACAGTCCGGGGCAAGTAAGAGCCGTGCAACCGTTGAGAAATGTAGATGCTTTTTATAAGGCTTTTGATATCAAAAAAGGTGATAAAATGTATATGCAACCTGAAGAACGGGTCAAAATTTGGTAAAAAAATGATGATACTATTGTCAAATGAGGTTGTCTTAAAAGTATTTTTCATAAACAATTCATATATTGATGAAAATATAAGTTGTTGATTATAAGGTATAAGATTCCTCACTATGTTCGGAATAACAGATAATTCACACTTTTGAGATAGCCCCATTTTTTTTTATATGCAAGAGATAGCTGGCGGCAATTACAGCCAAAAAAGCAATTAATGCTTCTGAAAAGGCTGACCAATAAATAGAAATGTGTGAAGAAATCAACCGGTTTTCCATAAGATTGTTTAAACTGATGATGCCATAATAAATACTACCCAAACCTATGGCAATACCCGGATGTTCTCTAACCCATTGTACCGAAGCTTTGTAACTCATACGGTAGTTTTCCATGGCATAATCTAAAATTGAAAAACCATAGAAATAAGAAGTGATTAAGATAATTAAAGTATTACCGAAAATTTGAATGATTTTATTATCTGGTAAGAAATACAATCCGGTGCTAATCAAAGCTACGGATAAATATTGCCAAAACATATTGCGTAAGCTGATTTTTATCCCCCTGATGATATCTTTGACCAACTGCGTTACCGAAAAGCGGTAAGTTTGTCCATTAAGCTTTTTGCCTACTTCTTCGGATACCACCGAAAATAAAGGAGATAAGACTAACAAAAGCAAAAAGCCGGAAAAAGCGGCAACGATATTAACAGATATTAAGGCATATTTTTGGGCCGAGGCATAAGGGATGAGTCCGGTGATAAATTGGATGATATAATCAAAAATAAAGACAGGAAAGGCAAATAAAATCAGTAATAATAACAGTAGCAATAAGTATTTGTATAAACGGAATTTAAACAAATAATAAACAGCCTTTAAATAAGCCGCAACGCTGTGTCTAAAATCATTTATCATTGTTGTTTTCTGAGCAAGGCTTCTATGGTTTTGTCCAAAATATCAACGGTGTCATAGTTTAGGCCTTCTTCGCGCAATACAATATAACCGTCCTGATCTATGACAATATGAGTGGGGTAAACTTTGACATGATTATTATGTATTTCTATTTGTGCTTCGGGTATTAAATGGTAATTGAATTCAAAATTTTGTAAAAATCGCTTGATATTGGCTTTGACATGATAGGTCAATCCGAGAAAGACCACATCTTTACCACGGTATTTTTCTACCAATTTATTAAGTTCGGGCATTTCCAACACACATGGACGGCAGGCCGAAAACCAATAATTCATGACTATCACTTTACCTTTTAAATCGTCTAATTTGTATTGGTTCCCGTCAATATCTGTTATATTAAAATAGACGGCTTTTTGCTTTTTACTGATGTCGATATGTTCTTGAGGTGTATTGGTATATGCATCTTCTATTTTGGTAAAAACAAAGGCTTTGACATCACCGTCATCGTTAAGATAAATTAATTTATCATATTTGTCGGGATCAAAATATTGATCGGCTTGTCTATGTTTGATAACAGTGCCGTCATCTAAATACAACTTGACACGTTTGGATACTTCCAAAGACTTGCCGGCCATTTCATCTTCCATGGCAATATGCAGTCCTTCTAATTTTTGTTCTAAATTGACTTTTTTTTGAGCATTTAAGCTGTTTAAGCCGAAAATAAATAGTGTTACATAAAATATTAATCGCATTTATTCCTTATTTTTAATCATATCCATTACCGGTTTGGCTTGTGACAGATCTACGTGCTTAATGTGTTTAAGAGCTTTGGTCAAACTGTTTATATTAACTTTATCACCTTTGAGCATGCCTATCAAAAAGTTATAATTTTTGTCTTTGCCTAAAAATATCACTTCGTTAATTTTTTTCGGTTCGCCTTGATAGCTAAAAACCACTTCGTAGCCTTCATTGTTTATTTTTGACAAAGTTTTGTAAGCTTTGCTTCCGATGATTTTTTCCACTTTTTCAAATTCAGCCCTTTTTTGTTTTGGGTCATAGTTGTTTTTATAAATCAATACATTCATTTTTTTAATGGAACTGATTTGTTTCCGGGTGTTTGCATCCAACTGTGACTCGTCAAAAGTTACTAAATTGGCCGGAATATTGACCACAAAAAAATCGGGGCTTTCGGTTGCTTTGACAAAATAATCTTCCAAAGGATCCGTTTTACAAGCCGTTGCAAATATAAGAAACAAACTTAATGCCAAAAAGTGATATGGAATTTTCATGTTAAATTTTTTAGTATTGATAAATTATAAGCCTTAATCTTTTTGATTTTTTTCCACTTCTTCTAAATATTTTCCATTGATTATTTTTACTTTTTTATTCAGTTTTGACAGTTTTTTCAAATCGACTTTGCCGGTTACCAGCATAATAACGGTTTGTTTGTCGGTTGGCTTTTTTGACTTTAAAACCATGATTAATTCTTTGGCTATGTGAGGTTGATTGCCTTTAACAATGTAGAATTTAACATTGGCATCTTGATCGTTAATACGCATGAGCTCCGACATTTTTCGTTGATTGATATAACTTTGAGCATCATGCACCATTTGTGTAGCCACTTTAGTATCATCGGTTGAAAAAACTTTTAGGCCGGTTAAGTCGCCTAATACACTGATTTCTTCTCTGGCTTCGGCACTTTCAGGTTCTATTTCTTTAAGTAGCTTAAACATTTCATCGGTTACAATCACCGAATTGACTTGGTCTATATCTTCATATTTGTCAAACAAACTTTGTGCAAAGCCGTTGATGACAAACAAAAAATTGAAAAGGATAATTATTTTTTTCATGATGTTATTTTTTTTCTTTTTTGATATTAAATATTTTTTTGGTAGTGCGGCCAAATATACTCAAAGCTCCGGCATCTTTGAAACCGCGGTTAACGCTTTTAGTGAATTTTTTTATTTCTTTTTCGGCTTCTTTTTTCTTTTCGGGATTTTGATTTGAAATTTGAATATGTGTGGCCGTATCATTAAAATTTAACCGTTTTTTATGATTAGATTGCATAAACCATACCAAGCTAAAACCAATTAATAAAGCCACCGAGGCAGCGTAGTAAAATTTGTATTGTTTGGGCTGGTTATTAATGGTAAAGGTATTCGGATTGCGTTGTTTAGTGGCTGTAGCCGTATATTGAAAGAGCGGTTGATAGACTTTATGTGCATGGGCAACATTGTCTGATGCAAAGTAGTCTCTCAAAAGCTGTTCTTCTTCCAAAGTGGTATAGCCTTCAAAATATTTGTTAAGAATATTGTCTATGTTCTTGTATTCCGTATTCATATTGTTTTATTAAAGCGTTTTTTAAGGTTTTACGTGCCCGTGATAAGGCGGTTCTAATGGCGTTTTCATTCATATTTAAAATTTCGGCAATTTCTTTAAACTCATAGCCTTCTACATCTCTCAGTTGTATGATTAGGCGTTGTTTTTCGGGCAATTGCCATAACATTTGTTCAACCATGCCGACAGCTTCTTTTGTGTCATATTTATGTTCAACCGATTGAGTTTGCATCATAAAAGCGACACTATCCAGCCGGCTTTCTTTAGCTTGTTTAGATTTTATCCTGTCTAAACAATAGTTTCTTACAGCCCGCATAAAATATGCATCTTGGTTCGAAATCCGGTTGAGCTGGTCTTTTTTTACCCATAATTTGGTAAAGACTTCTTGCACGGCATCGGCGGCTTCATCGGTTGATATCAGCATCATTTTAGCCAATCGAAACATCTTGTCTTCCAAGCGTTTTACGGTATTGACAAATTCGAGTTGGGTCATTTTGGTTTTGGTTACATTGCAATAACGAAAATACTAAAAAAATGTTACAAACTACAAGGAGGGTGGAAAGTGAAAGTGTTTTGATGTCAATTATTAATGGTAATCTTATGGATTTGACATTGAATATCATATTGACATATAATTCAATCTTTTGAGGTGCTTTTTTAAAAATATCTCAATTTGGTATCAAGCTTTAATAGAATTTTTTTTGCTAATCTCTATGACAACGCTAATTAACAGCAAAAGGCTGCTTATAATCATAAAGGCGCGTCCCAAACCTAAGTGGTCGGTAAAGTATCCCAAGCTTATGGCCAAAACCGATGTTAAAAGAGTCCGGTAAAGCGATTCGGCCGACAATACCGAAGTTAAAATTTGATTGGGCACTTCGTTGGCCAAATAACCGGTCAATATAGGTTTGCGCAAACTCTGGATAATGTAGATGCCGGCAAAAGCCATAAAAGTCCACCACCAATATTGTAAATCGAATAAATAACCACCGGCTATCCCTAAACTAAAACCAATAACCAAAGTTTTAAAAGAAGCTCTATTTAAACGGTTTGCCAATATGCCGGCATAACTCGAAGCAGTGGCGGTTAATAGGTATAATATGGTATACAAAACACCTACAACCAAACCTGTTTTTTTGTCTATGGCAATGGCTGTCCATACCGGCAAGCTTATAGCAATATGTTTCATGACCGGTTGTATATAGTCTTTGCCTGCTTTTTGATAGGCAGTAAAAACAGCAGAGGAATGCACAATATACAATATTTTGGGTTTTTTAATAACTTGCCAAAGCGCTAAGATATTTTGTTTGATGCTTCGGTACTGAGACATGCCTGTATTATCAAGACTATCCGGATAAGTCCAAATCAATATTAAATTTAAAAGATAGGGAATGACGGATAACAAAAAAATTGATTCAAAATCTCCGGTTATAAACACTATAATGCCGGCTATTAACGCTGATACCGCCGATCCGCGTTGTGAACAAGCTCGTGTATGCCCGTAATAAGTTATTTTAACATCTTGCCAATGGTTCAATTCCAAATACCTCATAATCATACCTTTATGTGTGCCTGAACGAAAAGCATCGGCTAGTCCGTAAAGTAAAAATGCCAAAAGAAATACAAAATAACTTTGACCTGCATAAAACAACAGAAATGCTACAATATAGCCTAAGAAAGATAATAATAAAGATTTTTTTCGACCGTAAGTATCTGCAAAAATACCTGTTGGCACTTCCGACAAATTGGTAACTATTTCACGAACTGCATATAAGCTGCCGATTTCGGTATAAGTTAGTCCTTTTTGTTTGAGATATAAAAGAAAAAAAGCATCAAAAAATCGTAGGTTTTTAAGAAAACCATACAAACAGAATTTGTAATATTGCCGGTCTTTGACAAAAGGCATTAGTGTTTGTTTTGTTCCGTTTTTTCTTTGTGTTTAGCATACCAATAAGCACCAATAGTCAACAATATATATATGATGATAATAAAATACATCTGATCGCGTTTGTGGGTAAACTCATAATACAAAATAAAAACAGCTCCCAAACTCAATCCGGTAATGGACATTATTGAAATCAGTGCAGATGATTTTGTTTTATTTCTGATAGTATAATTGCTCACGGACATTAATAAAGAGATAATTAAGAAAGTAATACTACCAAATTCTAAGATTAAACGCAAGCCTCCTACTAAAATGAGTGTGGATGCTAAAAGTGCCATGGTTATAAGGGCGTTGGCCGGTATGTTTTTTGAGGTGCGTTTGGCCAAATATTTTGGCATCAAATTATCTTCGGCAATGACTGCCATTTGTCTTGATGATCCGAAAACCGTACCGCTTATGGCACTGCTGGTGGCTAAAAGTGCAGAAAATATCACTAAAAATTTTCCTAATTGCCCGATGGCTTCCGAAGCCCCGGCAGCCAAGGCATACTCTTTCTCTCTGATAAGGTTTTCAATAGGAACGGCAAATAATGCACCCACTGCCAAAACCACATATATGGTAATCACCAGAACGATGGCACCGTATATGGCACGGGGGATATTTTTTTCCGGATTAGTCATTTCGTTAACGGCATTAATTACCAATTGAAAACCTTCATAAGCCACAAAAGTGATAGAAGCCACAATCAGAATATGTAATATTTTAGCATGTTCGGCATCTTTTGCCATCAAATCCATAAACCGGCCAAACGAAGTACGTCCGTGTTGCATCAATAAAACCGAAACTATAAATAAAATAACTAATTTGGTATATACCATTATGTCTTCAATACGTCCCATGCCTTTGACACTCCACAAATTAATAATGGTAAATAAGGCAATAATCGACCAGGCCACAGCTTTTCTTACCCACTCATTATCGGCAAAATCCGTACTGCTTATGGCATAAGATGAAAAAGTGTAAGCATATAATGACAAGGTGCTGATATATCCGAAAATAACATACCAGCCAATACTTGCGGCAGCAATGTGTTTATGAGGAAAAGTGCGTTTGACAAAAGAGTAAGTTGCGCCTTCGTCTTTGTAAAAAACACCCAGTTTTACATAAGCATAAGCAGCCAACATGGCAATAAATCCACCAATAATAATAGCCAATGGTGTTAAATAGCCAATCATGGAAGCCGAAATGCCCAAAATACTGAAAATGCCGCCTCCGACCATGCCGCCAACGGCTATAGCAATTAATTCAATTACACCTAAGTTTTTGCCTCTTTTTCTAACAGGAGTCATAATATTTTTTTAATGTGTTTGATAATAAATTTGGAGCCAATAAACTACAGCCACACCTATTAATAATAAGGCATAAATACGTTTAAAAGTAGTCATATTAGCTTTAGATCCGCGCTTGGCACCAAAATAATTGGCGATAAAATAACTTATAAATAGAATTAAAACCAGTTTCCAATCTATAGCACCTTCTTGTTGATATTTGATAAAAGCTCCCAAACTCACAGGTGGTAATAAAATAGCCAATGTTAGTGCTCTGGCATGATTTTTTTTCATATTAAAGCCCATCAAAAAAATGGGGACCATCAATACACCGGCACCTATTCCGAATAAACCACCTACGACACCTGTAACGGCACCTATAAAAAACAACCACCAAGCCGGTATTTTTTCTGTTTTTTTTATATGATCCGGTTTCGAAAATCCGGGGATTAATTGCATAATACCTATGAGAACCAATAGCAAAGCAAAATATTTTTTAACGGATAGTTCTCCGAAATAAAAAGCCAGTTCTGCTCCGAAATATGAAAAAACGGCATAGGATAAGGTGCCAATTATGATACTTTTCCATTGGCTTTTTACTTCATCTTTCATAGTTATTATGCCCAGCAAACTCATAGGCCCCAGCATCATGGTTAATACACTTCCCTGGGCTGTATACTGAGAAATGCCACAGACTAAAACCAAAAATGCAATTAGAAACGGCGCACCACCTATACCGGCATAACCTCCGATATAGCCAATAGCAAGTCCTAATAAAACATATATAATTAATGGACACATTTTTTAAAAATTACTTGACAAAGTTCTGTAAAAGTATTAAATTGCTAAATAACAAAGTTACAATAATTATGAAAACCTTAGATGATGTTTTATTGGAATTAGCTCGGTTGGCAATTTATGAAGGTTTGACCCGAAAAAAATTGATTGATAAACAGGCTTATATCAATAGATATCCCGAATTGTCAAAAAAGCAAGCTGTATTTGTAACCCTTAATAAAATAGAAGGTGACCGTTCAAGTCTTCGTGGATGTATCGGCTCTATTTTACCGGTCAGACCATTGATTGACGATGTTATTTACAATGCCCGAGCGGCTGCTTTTAACGATCCTAGATTTCCGCCTTTAAGTTTGCCTGAGTTTAATGAAATAAAAATTGAAATTTCATTGTTATCAATTCCTCAAAAGATAACCTATACAACAATTGATGAGTTGAAGCAAAAAGTCAAAATGTTCCGGCATGGTGTCATTCTTAAGTTGTCCGGTCGTCAGGCAACATTTTTACCACAGGTTTGGGAACAAATCCCGGATTTCGATTTGTTTTTTGAACATTTGTGTCAAAAAGCTGGTTTGGCCGGTAATTGTTTAGATTATCATCCTGAGATTTATGTTTATGAAGTAAAAAAGATTGAAGAAGATTAGGGTATTTCTTATTTAACCTATTAGATTCCAAAAACCGGTTTTTTGTATTTGTTTTTCTAAAAAATATTTGACGTTCCGGTTTTTGGGATGTTGTAATAAAAAATCATCTTTAAGTAAACGGTAAGCATAGTGCCGGGCTGTGTGCATAAGTGTTGCATCTTTAATGATATCTGCAATTCGGAAACGCATTATCCCGCTTTGTTGTGTGCCGAGTATATTGCCGGGGCCACGTAGTTTTAAATCGACTTCTGCTATTTTGAAACCGTTGTTGGTGGCTACCATGGTTTCAATTCGTGTGCGGGCTTCTTGTGATAATTTATAATCTGTCATCAAAATACAATAAGATTTTGCAGCTCCGCGTCCCACGCGTCCACGCAATTGATGCAGTTGCGATAAGCCGAAACGTTCGGCACTTTCTATTAGCATTATATTGGCATTGGGAACATCAACACCTACTTCTATAACGGTTGTTGCTACTAAAACTTGTGTGTCGTTGTTTTTAAACTTTTGCATTTCGGTTTCTTTGTCTTCCGGTTTCATTTGACCGTGTACCATGCCGGTATTTATTCCGGAATCTTTAAAAAAACGAATAATTTTTTCGTAATTATCAGTTAAATTTTGATAATCCAAAGTTTTACTTTCCTCAATCAATGGAAAAACTATATAAGCTTGTCGGCCGTTTTGCACTTCGTGTTTGATAAATTCAAATACTTTTAACTTATCTTTACGATAACGGTGCAAGGTGGTAACAGGTTTACGTCCGGGAGGCAATTCGTCAATGACAGATACATCCAAATCTCCATAATGTGTCATTGCCAGAGTTCGGGGTATGGGTGTTGCAGTCATTACCAGCATGTGAGGTGGCGGATTGTTTTTGCGCCACATTTTGGCACGTTGGGCTACACCAAAACGGTGTTGTTCGTCTATAATGGCCAGCCCTAAATTTTTAAACCGCACGACATCTTCGAGAATAGCGTGAGTGCCTACTAATATGTGCAAATTTCCATTTATAAGATTCTCAGCGATTTCATTTCGCTCTTTTTTCTTGGTTGATCCGGTTAATAGCTTGATATTCAGTCCTAAATTTTCTGCAAACTGTTTCAAGCCTTGATAATGCTGTTGTGCCAAAATTTCAGTAGGTGCCATAAGTGTTGCTTGAAAACCGTTGTCTATAGCCATAAGCATACTCATAAAGGCAACTATGGTTTTGCCGCTACCCACGTCGCCCTGCAACAAGCGATTCATTTGTGCCCCGCTTTTGACATCTTTTCTTATGTCTTTAATAACTCTTTTTTGGGCGGTTGTTAATTCAAAGGGTAAAATATCTTGATAAAAACGGTTAAAATAATGTCCGATATTATTAAAAATATGGCCTTTTATTTTCTTTTTGCGTTCCAAATTCTTTTGTAGTAATTGCAATTGCAAGTAAAATAATTCTTCAAACTTGAGGCGTGTTTGTGCTGCTTGTAACCATGCCAAGCTTTGCGGAAAGTGAATATTGAATATCGCTTTATTTTTATCAATGAGCTTGAGCTCTTGCCTTATATCATCAGGAATAGACTCTTTAAAGTTCAAATTGATTTCTTTAAATAATTGGCCCATAATTTTGGTCCAAAACCGGTTGGTAAAGCCTTTTTTTGTTAGTTTTTCAGTTGATGGATAGACCGGTTGTAACTTTAAAAAAGTCTTTTTTTCTCGTTCTTCAATAGTTTCAATCTCCGGATGGGCTATGTTAAATTTACGATTAAATAAATTCGGTTTACCATATATAATATATAATGTATCGGTTTTGAGTTTGTCTTGTAGCCATTGGTAGTTTTTAAACCAAATTAATTCTACTTCTCCGGTATCATCATACAACGTAGCTGTCAATCTTTTTTTTCGTCCGGAGCCTATTTCTTGTATATCTTTAAGTTTACCTTTAATTTGTATATCGGTATTGGCAAGTCTGATATCTTTGATTTGATAATATTTAGTTCTGTCAATATATCGGAAAGGAAAATGGTTTAACAGGTCTTCGTAAGTATAAATATTGAGTTCTTGTGCTAATAATTCCGCTTTTACTGCACCTATTCCAGGCAAATATTTAACTGAACTTTGAAGCATTTGTATATAAATTTTTTTTAAAATTTGCCTTTAAAAAATCAATTTTGATGATTTTTGGGTAAATATAAAAAGAATATTAAAAAAATGACGTTATAAATATATTATTCAAACCTTTATTTTGTTTGTTTTTTTATAATGAATAATCTTTATGAATTAATAAATGTTTAAAAATTAGTAAAAAATCTTATTTATTACAAAAAAATTAAATCATTGTTTTCTAAATGTAGAATCTTTTGTGAAAAAACACTAATTTGCACAATTAAAATTCTTAATAAAGAAAAGATAATTATGAAATATTTTACCCGTTTATTTAAGGTTAAACAAAGTTTTATAAAGTTAACAATTATTGCTGTAATATTAGGTAATTTTACCTCTCTGCAAGCACAAGTTTTAAAATTTTATGGTGCTGCTGATTCAGGTGATAGATTGTATCTATATGATACCGGTAATAATTCTACTGTTGAAATAGGGTCATTCGGAACATCCAGTGTAGAAAGCTTAAAATATAATCAAGATGATACAAGCCTCTATGCTTTTGATCACGATCAATTGGGGACCATCAATTTGGAGACGGGCGAATTTTTAGATCTACCCAATACAGTTGGATCGGGTTTGCAAGGAGAAGCCGGAACTGTAAATGTAGGAGATATTGATGCTTTTGCTTTTGATCCCTCAAGTGGTATTATTTATGCGGCTGTTGTTAATTATTCTTTTTGGGGAGATGGACGTTATTACTTAATTCAGGTAGATCCGACTTCGGGACAATATATCCCGGGTGTTTTTAATGGTGACGATTATGTGGTGATTGAAACGCCCGGTTATCAAGACGATGTAGACGGTATGGCTTTTGACCCTACCGATGGCACACTATACGCTATAGCTAACAATGGTGGTAGTGATGATAAACTAATTATTATTGACAAGACCAACGGTGATGCTACCGAAGTTGGATATTTTAATGACGGTAATTCTAATGTCAATGATATGGAAGCATTGTCCGCAACCCCTGACGGAAGGCTTTTTGTAACCAATGGATCAAATGAAAATATTTATGAAGTGGATAAAGCTACCGGACACATTACGTTGATCGGGACTTATGGTAATGGTGCTGATTTTGAAGGATCTGTTGCTTTTTATGTTTATCCGCCTAAAGATGATGATAATGACGGAGTCGAAAATGAACTGGATTTAGATAATGACAATGATGGTATAAGCGATGTAAATGAAGGTTGTCAATCTGACGATTTGGATGTGACGGATGCAAATAACTTAACATTTACCACTAATATAGGTGTTGATGCTTCTATAAGCATGCCTAATGGTAATTATGAAAAATTATCTGACGCAGTCGGTGCTAATAATGCCGGTCTTTATTTTGACAATCCCAATTTTACTTTTATGCAGGCTTTGCCAAGATTAAATGACGGTTTGCAAATAGAATTTTCGCCATCAACACTGACCAATTTGCCTGATTCCGGTGACGGGGCTGCTTTTGATATAACCTTTACCGGCAAGCCCGTTCACGAGATTTATTTACATTATAATAGTGTTGACCAATTCCGTTTTGTATTTAATCATGCTAATAATCCCGGTATAGCTTATGAAATTCTTTCATCAGTGGCCACCAGCAACTTGGCGGTATCTCCCGATATGAATGCCGGAGATAATAATATTTCCGATGAAGATCAAAATATCAGTGATGAGCGTGCCGATGGATATGGCAGTGGCTCTGCCGATGGTACCATTCGATTTTATGCTACCAATGGGCAACCTATTCAAGTGCTGCATCTTGGAATGTTGGAGCAACCGGGTCGCAATACAGGCGATAATGATTTATGGCAATTGGCCATTCAAGTAAGAACCGCTCGAGATTTTGATAGTGATGGCTATCCTGACTGTCTGGATTTGGATGCGGATAATGATGGAATATATGATATTGTAGAGACCGGGCATGCCGCAAATGATACCAACCATGATGGTAGAACTGATAACCAGGTGGGAAACAACGGTTTGGATAATAATCTTGAAAATGATGATTCTAATACTGCCGTTAATAATTTCATTCCGTTAAATACCGACGGAACCGGCAATCCGGATTATATTGATATAGATGCAGATGATGACGGTATTGTAGATAATATCGAAGGACAAACCACTGCGGGATATACCGCTCCAAGTGGCAATGATTCTAATCATAATGGAGTTGATGATGCTTATGATACCAATGGCGCTTGGATTGATCCTACCGATACAGATAGCGACGGATTACCGGATTACAGAGATTCAAATTCGGATGGAGATACCGACAATGACGCCCTTGAAGGTTGGGATACCGATAATGATGGAGTTGCCGATACCATTCTTTCCGGTAATGATGCTGACAATGACGGATTGGATGATGCTTATGATAATGATGATACGCAAATCAATCCTACCAACGGACAAGTGCCTACAGATTTTCCGGATTTGGATAATCCGGGTGGCGACCGTGATTGGCGTCAAGCAATTGATACAGACAATGACGGTATTCCTGATATAGTTGACATAGACGATGATAATGACGGTATTCCCGATGTTGATGAAGCCTTAAATTGTACTTTAATCCAATCACCCGTTTTTACGAGTTCAAATGGACCATACTCAGAAAATGGATCCGACGTTAATAATCCTCAAATAGGTGATTCATTTAGATTTGTTAATGTTTATCCCGGAGTTGATGCTATATTAACTTATGAAAATGGAGTCGGAATTACATCGATTGATCATATTGATATGGTGGCAGGTACACTCAATGATAATTTACAACCTGTAATTACTTACTCCAGTGCAAATGCCTATCTGGATTTAAAAATTCTATTTGTAAAGACTGGAACAACAATTCCGGTTGATTCAACAACTTTTTTTGTAACGGTCTATGATAATGATTATTCTGAAATTGTTGCATATAATGATAATCTTGTAACTCAATCGTTTGTAGATACTCCTACTCATCAGTTAATATATAATAATTTTTCTTCTCCTTACTTAAACAATGCTTATCAAGGTGATGGAACTTCTTGGGAAGGAGATATAAATGAAACAAGTTTTCAAGTAACAGGGATTTTTCACAATGTTAATCAAGTAAAATTCAGAATTTCAGCCGGTGAAGCAAGACAAGCTTTTCATTCAATAGGTTTTTCCTCTTGTTATCCTCTTAATAATTGGAATAATCCTCCTTTACTAATTGCAGGTTTTGATACTGATAATGACGGTGTCGATGATTATCTCGACCTCGACTCTGATAATGATGGAATCTACGATATCGTTGAAGCCGGTAATGGCGCTAATGATACCAATCATGACGGACGTACGGACAACTCTGTTGGCAGCAATGGATTAGACAACAATCTCGAATCCGATGATACTCAAAATGCTGACATCAATTATACCATACCCAATACCGACGGATCCGGCAATCCGGATTATATTGATATCGATGCCGACGACGATGGAATAGTTGATAATATCGAAGGACAAACCACTGCGGGATATACCGCTCCAAGTGGAACAGATTCCGATAATAATGGTGTGGATGACGCCTATGATACTAACGGAACTTGGATTAATCCTACCGATACAAATAATGATTCACGTCCTGATTATTTGGACTTGGATACTGATGGAGATACCGATTCGGATGCTATTGAAGCTTGGGATACCGATAATGATGGAAATGCCAACACCCTGCCAAGCGGAAATGATACCGACAACGACGGATTGGATGACGCTTATGATAATGATGATACGCAAATCAATCCTACCAACGGACAAACTCCTATAGACTTTCCTGATTTAGATCAACCCGGCGGCGATCGCGACTGGCGTGAATTCAATGACCATGATGCCGATGGCATACCTGATTCGGTTGATATAGACGACGACAACGACGGTATTCCCGATGCAGAAGAATGTCATGTAATAACGCCTACTTTTGTTTCGACCAATGCTGTAACATCACCGGCACACTCTTCTGAAATTCCTGAAAATACAGTTAATGGGATTATAGATTATGGACCGGGGCTAAACGACGGATACGCTTTTGATACCAGATCTTCCAGCGGACAACCCAATCCGGTTTTTCATTATTCGCTAACAGTTCCTCAGGGAATTACCATTACAAAATTTCAACTTTATGGTGCGGTTTACAACTCACCGATAGAACAAGTACACAAATACAAATTGGATATTTACGACAGCAGTAATAATTTAGTATATTCGGGAACCGCCTATACCCCTACAGATTTACCTTTTGGAGTTCCTCTAAATCTCACCGGATTAAATTTGACAACCGGTGACTACACTGTGGATTTAACCGATTTGGATGATGAAAAATTAGATAGAGAATTTAGCGAAATCAGATTTTCAGCTTGTGAAGATTTTGACGGAGACGGAATACCAGATTACTTAGACCTCGATTCAGATAACGATGGAATCTACGATATTGTTGAAGCCGGTAATGGCGCTTATGATACCAACCATGACGGCATGACTGATAATGCCTTAGGAAACAATGGATTAGACAATAATCTTGAATCTGATGATACGCAAAATGCTACCATCAATTATACCATACCCAATACCGACGGAACAGCTAACCCCAACTACCTCGATATCGATGCCGACGACGACGGAATAGTCGATAATATCGAAGGACAAACCACGGCGGGATATACCGCACCAAGCGGAACAGACTCCGATAACAACGGAGTAGATGACGCCTACGATACCAATGGAACATGGATCAATCCAATCGATACGGATAATGATACAGCACCCGATTACCTCGATTTTTATTCCGATTCGGACACAGAAAGCGATGCAGTCGAAGGCTGGGATACCAATAATGACGGAACACCTAATATTACTTATAGTGGAAACGATGCCGATAATGACGGATTAGATGACGCCTACGATAATGATAATTCTCAAATAAACCCTACTAACGGGCAAGTACCCACAGATTTCCCCGACCTCGATAATCCGGGCGGAGATAGAGATTGGCGAGAAGCTTCCGATTATGATAATGACGGAATCCCCGATTATGTCGATTTAGATGACGATAACGACGGTATTCCCGATACCGAAGAAAATACTTCATGTAATGCTTCATCCAGTTTCTTTGAAGACTTTGGAACAGGACATATACGAGCAAGCTCTCCTTATACCACTTATTGTTACGAAGACGGAACCGGTTCTTGCGACAACGGAAACGGCTGGGATGGAGCCAATCTGGATGACGGACAATATGTTATTTATGACGACATACAAGATACCGCCGATTGGGGACCAACAGTTTGGGTTGATAAACCCGACCATACCGGCAATGCAAACGGACGAATGGCAATTTTTAATGCTTCTTATGATCAAGATGAAGAATTTTATAACAGAGTTATAAATGTAACCCCCGACGTAACACAAACTCTTAGTATATGGGTACTCAATATTGACCAAGCTTCATTAACCAACCGAATTAAACCCAATATCAGAATTCTTATTCAAAACGTTTCGGGCACCAGAACTTTTGCCGCTTATCAAACCGGTGATATCGATAACGATGAAACTTGGCACAATTTCAATTTTAACTTTATACCGGAAGGAACCGGTCAAATTCGTTTTATCTTAATTAATAACGCACCGGGCGGTGGTGGAAACGACCTTGCCATAGATGATATATCAATAAATGTTTTATGTGATTTTGACGGAGACGGAATCCCCAATTATCTTGACCTCGACTCCGATAACGACGGAATTTATGATATAGTAGAAGCCGGTAATGTTTCAAATGATACAAACCACGATGGAATGACAGATAATCCTGTTGGTAATAATGGACTTGATAATAATCTTGAATCTGATGATACAACAACAACTACAATAGATTACATCATTCCAAATACTGACCATAACGGAAATGCAGACTACTTGGATATTGATGCTGATAACGACGGAATAGTCGATAATATCGAAGGACAAACCACGGCGGGATATACCGCACCAAGCGGAACAGACTCCGATAACAACGGAGTAGATGACGCCTACGATACCAATGGAACATGGATTAATCCCACAGATACTGATGGCGATAATATGCCTGATTATGTTGATAGTAATTCTGATAATGATGTAGGTAGTGATAGTTTGGAAGGCTGGGATACCAATAATGACGGAGCCGCTGATACTATACCTTCCGGTCTGGACGCCGACAATGATGGTTTAGATGATGCTTATGATAACGATGATACACAAATAAATCCTACAAACGGTCAAATCCCATCAGATTTTCCTAACTTAGACAATCCTTCTACGCCGGAATTGGATTGGAGAGAAATTCAAGATTATGATGGGGACGGCATTGCAGATGCTGATGATTTGGATGATGATAATGACGGAATTCCCGATTCAGTTGAAAGCTTATTTGACTGTGCACCAGTGTTAAATCCTGTTTTTGGAACAGCACAAGGACCATATAGTGAAAACGGTTCTGATGTAAATAACCCCCAAGTGGGTGATTCATTCAGATATACGGCAGTATATACCCAGCCGGATGGACAAGTGATAGATTGTATCATTACCTTTGAAGGAGCATATACAGCTGATGGTTCAAATCCTATTCAAACATTAGATGATGCATCACAAGGAGAAGATGATTATTTCCAACCAGTTTTAAAATTTACAGGAAACCCCGGAGAATACCTCGATATTTCAATGAAGTTTGTTTTATCGGGAACAACAATTCCAGCCGAAAAGCAAAACTTTGTTGTAAATGTCTTTGATCATGATAATAATGAAGTACTAGGATTTGATGAATCTATTGTTGCCGGAGTATATGTGGATAGTAATACCTATCAGGTGTCATACACAGGTTCACCCTATGATATATATCCTTATACAAATGGAGGTATTCAAGGAACAGCATCACAAAATGGTTTGGATTTAACTAACACCAATTTACAAATAGGTGCCGTATTCAACAATACCAACTTTATAAGATATAGAGTAACAAAATTAAATGATTTGCTTTATCGAACGGCTTTTTCGTTTGAAGCCTGTCACATGAGTGCAACATGGAACAATCCTCCACAAAATATCATAGCAATTACTGATACTGACGGTGATGGTGTCCCCAATCATTTAGATTTAGATGCCGACAACGACGGAATTTACGATATAGTCGAAGCAGGTAACGGAAGTAATGATACCGATAATGACGGTATGACAAACAACTCGGTAGGAAACAACGGACTGGACGATACCTTGGAAGTAAACGATAACAATAATACCGATATCAATTATACCATACCTAATACCGACGGAACCGGCAATGATGATTATCTGGATACCGATGCAGATGACGACGGGTGTGATGACGCCAACGAAGCCTATGCCGATACCAATGCCGACGGTGGAGATAATGAATATTACGGAACCGGTAACCCGCCCGCTACCAATACCGACGGAACGGTAACCGCCGCTTCTTATAATGAACCGGCTGACGGTGATAATAATGGCACTTATGATTTT